>MDSX01068700.1_pt1 | contig 12828 bp, 9 predicted proteins | sample 811141 | NCBI WGS metagenome assembly MDSX01 (sample SAMN05326642, study PRJNA326480) | marine metagenome | isolation source: seawater | place: Atlantic Ocean: South East | collected 2010
ACTTCAATAATATGATTCTCTGGAACTAATCTTGAAATCATTAATGCGTACTCTGATTGCTTTAATTTGTATTTATTAAGAATTTCAAACAAATCCTTATCAACTAACGATTCGGGTTTGTTCGCTCCATAAGAGATTTCATAGATAGGGCGTTTATAATTTTCTTCGGAATATTTTGTTATGCCTGGATTATCAGAGATAATTAATTGAGAAGATTCCCCAGCACACCACTCAGAGAATTTAAGGTATTTACGCACAAGAGAGCCGTATTTTCCACGTTTCCATTCAAGCCCATCTAAATGTACTGCGATCGGATTATTAAAAATCCATTTTTGAATGGAAATGATAATTCCTGAGCTAGTTGTGCCAAGAGTTATATGTGCATCTGGCTTAAATCGATTAATTGACCAAATACTCGTCCAATCGTATATAATCTGAGAAAATGATCCAAATAATTTAGCAGGGTCCCAATGAAATTTTCTGAGTATCCCTGGATGTCGATATTTTCTGTCTGGATGATATGAGGAAGTTGAAACCCAAATTCGATTTCCCGACTCTGAGAGTTTACGTGATACTTGATCAACCAACTCTTCATAGCCACCGTATTTATTAGGCATACCTCTTGACCCGCTGAAGGCTATAATTAATGTTTTATTCTCATATAATTTTTCTAAATTTTCAGCTGCCTTTCTCCAAGAATATTTATTTAGGTCCGAAGTCTTTTTCGGATTTTTTAATGCCATTAAGACTGCTTTTTCAATACCCTTTGCATCTGGAGAACAGACAAAAGTATCATTCTTCAATTCTTCAGAGCTTTCGGCATTTTTTGAGAGAATTACTTGGCATTTAGAGTTTAGCCCCTCGATAGAAGTTAATCCAAAAGTTTCGAATAAAGAGGGGATTATGATTGCAAAATTAGAAGATAGTAAAACTGATAATTTTTTATTTTCAACGGCTTCATTATAATTAATGATGGCACCATATTTTCTCGCTTCTTTTATTTTTTTAAATAATAATCGAATATATTTTTTGTGATTTATAGCCTTACTCCCGACGATTGTAAGGGGTTCTTTAAATCCGATTTTGCTCAGTGAAATCCATGCATTTACAGCTTCAATTTGATTCTTAATTCCTTCTAGTCTTCCTAATATTAAAAATCCTGTACGAGATTTTTGAGGAATTGGAGTTATGTGCTCAACACCTGGAGGTATCACTTGGACACTATCACCTAGACCTGTTAGCTTTTTTATTCTATTACTTTCTTTTAAAGTTGTACTTACTATTGCATCTGCTCGCCATGCGAATTTTATTAACGGATTTTTCATTAGAAGTAATCCAAATCCTGGCAATCTGTCTCTACTTAAGAAACCTCGTAAACTCATTTTTAAAAACTCTCGGGTATTATTAGGAATATATTTCCAAAAGAAATTTCTTTTTCGTTCGTACTGAGAATAATCAACAAATACAGAAGATATTACCCATTTTATGCTTGGATACTTTTTTCGAATTCTATAACAGGGGTACTGATCGGCAAATCTTCCTAAGTTTATGGAGTGTATTACATCCCAACTGGAACCTTGTATCTCTTGATATAAAACCTTTGATGACAATACAAGCTTAACCAAATGACCACGAGCTTTTAATTCTTTTATTGTTTGTTGGACTTGTATAGTATCCCCTCCTGGTTGATCCAGGAGGGTTTTTCGTGCAAAGAATATGATATTCACACAATAAATGTACTGCTCTTAGATTGTACCTTAGATCTAAATAAACATTTAAATTATTTTGAAATGGCAATTCCAAAATTTTTAGTTGGAGATAATACTGATCAGCCTGAAAATGTATACATTATTCATACTGAGTATCCAAGATTTGTAATAGACCTAGATACTGATGATGTGGAGTGGTTAGATCAAATTGAAGGAGAAGATGAAACTGAATTAACAGACGAAATGAATCGTCTTCTCAGTGAGGCGAACACTTTTTATATGAGAGAGGTTGACCGTTATGAGTCGATGGATTAATGTTTGAAACTTTTCAATGGAAAAAAAATATTCCATTAGCCACGCCTGTAATTATTGGGCAACTTGGACATATAATTACATCAATAGCGGATTCTGTGATGGTAGGTCAACTTGGTGTTATACCTCTTGCTGCTGTATCTCTTGTTAGCTCTGTAACCTCAGTTCCTTTGGTTTTTGGAGTGGGTTTAGCTTATGGTTTAACTCCTATGGTAGCAAAGGCGGCTGGACAAAAAAGGTGGTCTAAAGCATATAGCTTACTAAAGAATTCCACTTTTTTAAATGTCTTTTCATCCGTTTTTATGCTTGTATTTGCCTGGGCATTATTCATTATTGTTGCTAAAACTGGTCAGTCGCAAGATGTAATAACGGAAAGTAGAGTTTATTTAAAGCTGATAATACTTTCTTATATCCCGTTTATGATTTTTCTCTCGGGAAAACAATATTTGGAAGGCTTGGGTAATACTAAAATTCCAATGAAAATAAGTTTAATAGGAAATTTGTTAAATGTTTTTCTTAATGGTTTATTAATATTTGGATTATTATTTCTTCCACCATTTGGAATAATTGGGGCAGGGATCGCAACGATTTTAGCACGAATTTGGATGGCAATTCATGTTTGGTTTGTTGTTTTTAAAAAGGGTAGAGGTGCTTCGGAGATTCAAAAAAATTCAGGGTTTTCTTTCACGATTGTAAGGTCTCTTATAAAAATAGGTTTGCCATCTGGTTTACAATATGTATTTGAAGTAAGCGCATTTGCCGCAAGTGCATGGATTATTGGAACCTACGGCCCTATTCATTTAGCAGCTCATCAAATCGCAATCAACCTTGCGTCAATATCATGGATGGCTGCGACAGGTTTTGGTGCAACTGGGACAATAAGAATTGGTCAATTACTAGGAGCGAAAAAAGGAGAAGAAGCTTTTAATGCGGGGAAGAGCCTATTTTATCTAACCCTGACTTTAATGACGATTACTGGAATCTTATTTTACTCTTTGAGAAATTTTCTACCTTCTCTTTATACGGATGATCTACAAGTTATTTCAGCAGCTTCCTCCCTACTTATTATCGCAACATTTTTTCAAGTTAGTGACGGGCTTCAAGCTACTGCACTAGGTGTTTTACGCGGTATACAAGATGTGAAAATACCAACGGTTATATCCTTTATTTCTTATTTTATGGTTGCCTTACCTCTTGAATGGCTTTTCGGCAGTTACTTCGGATTAGGTTCAATTGGAGTTTGGATCGCCCTTGCAATGGGTTTGACAATAAGCGCTATTCTACTGACAAAAAGATTTTATTATAAGTTCAGTAGATTGGGAATCAAGAATACTTAGAAGCTTCTTCAAGAAGGACCGGATTTGATCCAAGAATATGGAGTCGTTCAACGACATTTCTTAATTCTCGGACATTACCTGTCCAATCGGAAGATTTCAAATGATCTATGGCTTCTTGGGTAAAAGTTTTTGGGCTAAAACCTTGATCGGTTAAGTTATTTAAGAAATGATCAATGAGTTCAGGAATGTCCTGCTTTCGGCTGTTTAGAGATGGAACATCAATAACAATTACACTCAGCCGATGGTATAAATCTTCTCTGAATCGCCCTGCCTCAATTTCTTTCTTTAAATTTTTATTTGTTGCTGCAATAATCCGGACATCAACGGGGATTGATTTTCCTGAACCCACAGGGGTTATTCGATTTTCTTGAAGTGCTCTTAAAACTTTTGCTTGAGCTGATAAGCTCATATCCCCAATTTCATCTAAAAATAGCGTTCCGCCATTCGCGAGTTCAAATTTACCCTTTCGATCTTTTATTGCAGATGTGAAAGACCCTTTTATATGACCGAATAATTCCGATTCTATTAATTCCGAGGGTATCGCTGCACAATTAACTTCTATAAAATATTGTTTTGACCTTGCGCTGAGCTGATGCAGTTGATTGGCAACGATTTCTTTCCCCGAACCGTTTGGTCCATTTATTAGAACTCTTGCATCTGTTGGAGCTACCTTCTTGATCATACTTCTAACATTCTCCAATGATTTAGATTTCCCAATCATTGCGAATTTATTATCAACTTTCTTTCGAAGTCTTTTATTCTCACGCAAAAGAGTTTTTCTATCTATTGCTTGTCGGATTGTAGTTACAAGACGATTTAAATCAGGAGGCTTAGCAATATAGTCATACGCTCCTCTTTTAATGCAGGCGACAGCAGTATCGATGTCTCCATGACCCGAGATCATTACAGTAGGCGTGTCGCCATAACTTTTCATTATGAATTCCAGAACCTCTATGCCATCTTTTTTCGGCATTTTAATATCGCATAGAACAAGATCAAAAGTATTTTCAGTCAATTGAGAGAGTCCCATTTCTCCGTCTTCAGCTTCAAAAACCTGATGAGACTTATCCTCATTCATTAGAATATTCCTTAAAACATTTCTAATTGCCTTTTCATCTTCAATTATCAATATACGGGCCATAACTTACTAATATTTCAATGATATTCTGATAATTTTCTGGGGAAAAACGAATCTACAATATAGTTTTAAAATTTGATAGCATTCTTTTCATTTGTTACGAACCCAAACATCCATTTGAGGGAATGCAATTGTGATATCATTTTCTCTAAATGCTTGGTCGATACTATATCTCAATTCAGATTTTGTAAACTCAATTTTGAAAAGATTAGAACTATGAAAATTTGCGTTGAATTCAAGGGAATTGCTACCAAAGTTTAAGAATTGTATGGATGGAGCTGGTTTAGAATGAACATCTTTATGTTCGTTCAGGCATTGAATCAAGATTTTCTCTACTAAACGAGTGTCTGATCCATATGCCACTCCTACGGAAATATGAAATCTTGTAGAAGCATTTTGATGACTCCAGTTAATGACTCCTTGATTGGTGAGTTTACTATTTGGGAGAATTACGGAAATATCATCTCTGGTAGAAATTTTTGTGGTTCTTAGATTTACTTCCTTTACGATACCGATCATTCCATCAATCTCAATAATATCTCCAGCAGAGATGCTTCTTTCCGAAAGAAGTATTATGCCTGAAATAAAATCTCGAAATGTGTCTTGTAATCCAAGGCCCAATCCAACAAAGAGGGCGGTTGAGTATGCTAAAATTACAGTAATCTCTATTCCTGAAAAATCGAGAGTGAATAAGATTGTAATAACCCATATAAAATAATTAAAGAGCTGCATTAGCGAATATGCAGTTCCTTGATCAACTCTTTTTCTTGAAACTGCTCGATTAAAAATCCTCTTAATTGAATATGTTATTAAGCGAGCAAAAGAGAGAATGAAAATTACTTGAATGATATCAAATAGAGATACACTTATATTTTCATATTTAAAAATAACAAGTTCTAGAATATCGGAGAAGGTCATTTATTTGTTGTTTATTTTCTTAGTATCCATTTGTAAAGGTCCCTATAATTTGCCTTTTTACCATAAGAAAGAATTCCAATTCGATAAATTCTTGCTGACACCCATGTAGTTCCAATAAATCCTATAATTAGAAGTGAAGCGCTTAACAATATTTCCCATGTTTCAACTCCTCCAAATGGAAGTCTAATCATCATTGCCATTGGCGAGCTAAAGGGAATAAATGATAACCACGTGGCGAGAGTACCATTGGGTTCTTGCATCATTTGTCCAGCTAGCATTAACGTCAGGAGTAAAGGGATTGTTAGGGGAATCATAAATTGTTGCGTGTCAGCCTCGGCGTCAACAGCCGCCCCGACAGCTGCAAATAATGCTCCGTAAAGGAGGTAGCCTCCAAGAAAATAAAAAATAAAAAAACTTATTAGTTCCGGGATATTAAAATTTTTCAAGCTTTCAATAACTTGATTAAAAGCAGTTTGTGATTTCACATTTTGCATTACTAAATCTTCAGATGCGATCTGTGAAATATCAGATCCTATTAAACCGAAGCTTCCGGCGATTGAATAAATTATTGTGCTAAAAGCAATTAGAATTATAAATTGTAAAAGTCCCACCCCAGCAATTCCTATTATTTTACCTAAAAGAAGTTGTATCGGTTTTACAGATGTTATAATCACCTCAACGATTCTAGAAGTTTTTTCTTCAATGACTCCGCGCATTATTTGAGCTGAATAAAGAAAGGTAAACATGTATATAAAAAAAGAAGCTCCAAATCCGATTGCCATTTTCAGAGGCAGAGAACTTGTCTCAGAGCCTTCTTCTGTAAGGTCTAGGTTTTTAATATTTACAATTGTAGTGGAATTTTTTACAATTGAGGGATCTACACCGTTAATTTTAAATTTTTCTTCGGTAGCTAATTTCCCTAGACGTCTCTCGATATCGCGGGTAAGATCCATTCCAATGTCTCCTTTTGAGTATAATCGCGTATTGCGGAGTATGAAATCGGGGTCGCCATTTATTGATGGTGGAAGAAAAAGTAAACCATCATAAATCTCTTTCTCCCTAACTGCAGAAATGGCTAATTCTTCATCAAACTCCTCAGGGTTTAAATAGTGAAAACTATGTTTTGATATTTTTTCAGTCCCCACCAAAAGGTAAGAGTTATCGACAACGAGCAGTTTTTTGGGATCTTCATCTACATTACTAGCTATTAGAGCTGGAACAACTAAGAGCGCCCCAATTGCAATAGGTCCAATAACCGACATCAATAAAAAAGTTTTGTTTTTAACTCTTGTTGTAAATTCTCGCAATGCGATTATAATAAATGGATTCATTTTTTTACTGATTTAATGAAAATATCGTTCATGCTTGGTATGATTTCTTCAAAACTTATTGTATCTACTTGGCGCGATAAATTACTTATGATTTGAGAAGCAGAATGTTTCTGACTTTTAAGCTCAGCAATACAAAGCCCTTTTTTGATATCAGCACTATTTTGAATCATATTTACTTCATTTGGAATAGAGAGATTAATCGCTTTTTCTGATCGATATATTAATCTAAAATTTCCATCACGATGTGATTCTTTTATATCGTTAACGCTTCCATCAAGTATTTTTTCTCCATGATTTAACAAGGCAATATGACTACATAACTCTTCTACACTTTCCATTCTGTGTGTCGATAAAACAATTGTAGCACCATCATCACGGATTCTCAGGATTTCATCACGTATAAGAGCGGCATTTACAGGGTCTAAACCGCTAAAAGGTTCGTCAAATATCAAGAGTTTTGGCTCATGAAGAACGGTCGTAATAAACTGAATTTTCTGGGCCATTCCTTTTGAAAGATCCTCAATTTTTTTGTCCCACCATGTCTCAAGATTCCATTTTTTGAACCAAACATGAAGTCTTGTTCTGGCCTCATTTCGACTTAGACCTCTTAATTGCGCGAGGTAGATGGATTGCTCACCAACTTTCATTTTCTTATAAAGCCCTCTTTCTTCAGGGAGATATCCTATCCATCGCCGGTCTTCTGAGCGAATATTTTGACCATAGAATTTAATAGTACCATTATCAGGAGCTATGATTTGATTAATAATTCTTAATAGGGTTGTTTTACCCGCCCCATTTGGCCCGAGAAGTCCAAATATGCTTCCCTCAGGAATACTTATATCTAGTGGATGAAGAGCAACATGATTTTCATATTGTTTATCTATGCCAAATGATTGGATTGCATTCATGGTACGTAATTAAATTATTTGGGATTTTTAATTTCTTGCAAAGTTATAAAAGCATCATGGACGAACTCCACAGATTCTATGATAATGGACAATCGATTTGTTTGTTTCATTCGATATCTTGAGGGGTTTTCTTGTATTTTTTTCAAAAATGCTGATATGATATTTTCGGGTGGGTCATTTCCTTTATCTTCTTTAAAATGAAGAATCATTTTTCCACTTTTTAAAATTATTTTTCCTAATCCTAGTTCAGTTCCCAACCATTTGAGTTTCATGGATTCGATGAGGTCTTTTGCTTCCTTCGGCATGGAACCAAATCGATCCTCTAAACTGGTGCTAAATTTTTCAAGTTCAGATTCATTATTTATTTCATTAAGATCTCTGTAAATTCTCAATCTCTCTTCCACAAAATTCACATAATTATCAGGGAAAAGAAGTTCCAAATCTGTATCAATCTGACAAGGTGATTTGATCTCCGGGAAGCCATCTTTTTTATTTTCAAAGAGATCTTTAAAATCTTGATGTTTGAGTTCGTTAACTGCCTCTGCGAGAAGTCTTTGATATGTTTCAAAGCCCAGGTCATTAATGAACCCACTTTGCTCTCCTCCCAATAAATCTCCAGCCCCCCGAATTTCGAGGTCTCTTAGGGCAATTTTGAAACCAGATCCCAAATCAGAAAATTGTTCAAGTGCTTGAAGTCTTTTTCTTGATTCTTCTGGTAAGCCCATTATTGGAGGGGAAATCAGGTAGCAAAATGCTTTTTTATTTGATCTTCCGACTCTCCCTCGCATTTGGTGAAGATCACTAAGCCCAAATTTATGAGCCTGGTTTATGATCATGGTATTTGCAGATGGAACATCAAGCCCACTCTCAACAATAGTGGTGCTGACAAGAATATCATATTTGCGATCCATAAAATCGATTAATATATTTTCTAATTCTTTTCCTTTCATTTTTCCATGTCCAATAGCTATACGAGTATCAGGAAGTAATCTTTTCAGGGAGCTAGCAATCTCTTGAATATTTTCCACTCTATTATGAATGAAGAAAGCTTGGCCACCTCTGCGAATCTCATAATCTAAAATATCACGAATTTTTTCTTCATTAAAACCTATAATCTGCGTATCGATTGGTTGCCTATTCTCAGGAGGTGTATTCATAACACTTAGATCTCTTGCTGCCATCAATGAAAATTGCATAGTCCTGGGGATCGGCGTAGCAGTTAGTGTCAAAGTATCGACGTTAACCTTTATGGTCTTTAATTTATCTTTTACGTTCACTCCAAACTTTTGTTCTTCATCAATTATTAAAAGTCCAAGGTCTTGGAATTTTACATCTTTACTAGCGAGTTTGTGAGTCCCGACAATAATATCGATTTTCCCTTCATTTAATTCGTATAGGATTCGCTTAATATCTTTTGAACTTCTTGATCGATTTAAATAATCAATTGTTACTGGGAACTCCTTTAGCCTGTCGTTAAAAGTCTTGAAGTGCTGAAAAGCTAAGATTGTTGTTGGTACAAGAATTACAACTTGTTTGTTGTCATTCACAGCTTTGAATGCAGCACGCACAGCAATTTCTGTTTTTCCAAACCCGACATCTCCGCATATGAGACGATCCATTGGAATGGTAGATTCCATATCTGATTTAACATCTAATGTTGCTTTTTCTTGATCAGGTGTATCATTATACTGGAAATAACCCTCTAATTCATTTTGTAAATAATTATCGGGGGAGAAAGAAAACCCTTTTGCCTCTTTCCTTTTTGCATATAGTTTAATTAAATCATATGCTAATATTTTAACTCTTGATTTTGTTTTTTTCTTTAAATTTTGCCATGCGGGTGACCCTAATTTATTTATCGAAGGTTTCGCACCATCCTTGCTATTAAATTTTGAAATTTTGTGCAGCCCGTGTATACTGACATAAAGAAGATCCGAGTCCTTATAGATAAGTTTTATGGCCTCTTGATTTTTTCCTTGAACATTTAATTTTTGCAATCCACCAAACTTACCGATCCCGTGGTCTATATGAGTTACATAATCACCAATTTGTAATGAATTTAGTTCTTTAAGGGTGATTACCTGTGCTTTATTTAATCCGCTTCGCAAATTGAATTTCTGATACTTTTCAAAAATTTCATGATCAGTATAAACTACTTTTCCCCCAGGTAAGTCTTCGAAACCCATGTGTATTGCTCCCTCAACCCAATTAATTTGAATTTGGGTATCGCTGATGTCATGAATAATTGACTCCAGGCGCTTTTTTTGTTGAGATTGCCCATACATCAACCAGATTTGGATTCCATTATTTTGATGAGTACTGAAGGTTTTTATGAGAAGCGGAAAGTTTTTAGCAAAAGAAATGCGAGGCGACATTCCCCAATTTTTTTGTGAAATATTTGTTTGAATTGAATCGGCAATAATTATTTTTTCTGTAATCTCTTTTTGGAATTCCTTTTTTGTTAGTTGCAGGAGGGAGGGATCATTTTTACCCTTTATTTGAGGATGTTTCAAGATTATGTTTTCCACATGTTTATAATATTTTTCTATTTGCTCCTCAATAGCGTCTGTATTTGGAATCCATATATTTTCAATATTTTGAGAATACGTTAAAAGAGATTGCCGTGGCTCTTGAACATTTTTATTTTCAATATTTGCAATTAACGTTATCTCTGAAATTTTTTCAAGACTAAGTTGATCTTCCACAGAAAAGGATCTTAGGCTTTCAACTTCATTTCCAATGAATTCAATTCTGGTTGGATTCTCCTGCGAAAATGAAAATACATCAACAATACCTCCTCTTAATGAGAATTGTCCTGGTAATTCTACGAAGTCTACACGCTCAAAACCTAAGTCAAATAAATTTTCATTGAAAAAATCCAAATCAATCAATTCATTGGTCTTAATCTTTAGTTTTTTTGATTTTAAAGATTTTTTGGATATCACTTTTTCTGCAATAGCTTCTGGATAAGTGACAATAATGCATGGTTTAGACGGCGTGCTTAACCTTTCTAATACTTCTGTCCTAAGACCGATATTGACATTATCGAGATTTTCTTGTTCCGAGTATGGTCTTTTGTAGGAGTCTGGAAAAAAAACAACTATTTGGGAGCCAAGTAATTTTTGTAAGTCATTAAAGAAATAAGCTGCTGCTTCTTTTTCTCGGCGAACTATAATCCATGATTTCCCAGATTTGATAAAAGTACATGCAGCGATTAAGGGAATTGATGACCCTATTAACCCATTGATCGGAATTATATCTCCCTTATTTCCTAATGTCCAGGATTCAAAAAAATCTAAAAATCTAGAATCTTTTTGGTATTGAGTAATCAGTTCTTTTTCCTGCATTTTATAATCATTCCGCAAGAAATGATTCGGCCTCAAGGACCATTGCGGTTGATCCTGCAAAGTAAGGCACGCGCTGGTGAAGTTCAGCTGGCTTTATGTCTAAAATTCTTTGCTCACCATTCGTAGCTCTTCCACCAGCTTGTTCAATGATAAAAGCTAAAGGATTACATTCATACAGCAATCTCAATTTACCATTTGGGCTTAGGGTTCCTGTGGGGTAAATATAAATCCCTCCTTTTAAGATATTTCGATGTAAGTCGCAAACTAAAGAGCCAATGTATCGACTTGTATATGGCCGATGAGATTTAATATCAAGAGTTTGACAGAATTTTAAATATTTTTTTACGCCATTCGGAAAATGAACATAATTTCCTTCATTGATCGAATAAATTTTACCCTTTTCTGGAATTTTCATATTTGGATGCGATAGGCAATAAGTTCCAATGCTCGGATCTAGGGTAAATCCGTTGACTCCATGTCCTGTCGTAAATACTAACATTGTACTAGACCCGTATACAATATATCCAGCAGCGACTTGCATATTTCCGGGCTGAAGAAAATCACTCAAGTCTGCAGGGTTTCCTGGTTTAGATATTCTTCGATAAATACTAAAAATAGTACCCACTGATACGTTGACATCAATATTAGAACTACCATCTAAAGGATCAATTAAGACAATATATTTACTTGAAGAGTGTATGTTATCCTCAAAGCTTATGTAATCTTCCAGCTCTTCACTTGCAACTCCGCATACCTCTCCCATTGAACGCAATGTTCTAATAAAAGTATCATTGGCAAAGACATCTAATTTCATTTGATTTTCTCCCTGAATGTTTTCTGAACCAGCATGTCCAAGTATATCAGCAAGTCCCGCTTTATTTATCTCTCTATTTACAACTTTTGATGCGAGTCGAATGGATGACAAAAGTTGAGAGAGTTCACCAGTGGCATATGGAAATTTTTCTTGATTTTCTACTAAAAATTCACCAAGAGTAGTAGGCCGATGTTGTTTCATATTTTGGAATCAAGAGTTAGGCTAAAGATAGAGCATGGGTTATTACTTTTACGATATGAATGAACAAATCGAGGATGTTTCTATTCGATGGGCAAATAAATCGGATTTTCCCGATATACTATCATTGATACAGGAGCTTGCTCTATTTGAAAAGGAATCTGATCAAGTTGTGATAACTCAAGAGCAATTAGAAAAAGATTGGGAATCAAATAAATTTATTTGCATCCTTGCCGTATCTGTAAATACGGATGTGATTTTTGGAATGGCTCTTTGTCACGAGAGATATTCAACGTGGAAGGGTTTAACTGCTCATTTGGAGGATTTGATTGTGAGAAAAGATTATAGAGGTAAAGGAATTGGGAGAAGGTTAATGGAATCAACAATACAATGGGCGAGATCGATAAATGCAAAAAGATTACATTGGGAGGTGTTAAATTGGAATGCAGATGCTATTGGCTTTTATGAATCAATTGGATCTGAGGTGCTGAGAGATTGGTACCCTTGTAGATTATCAGAATTGGATATGAAATTTTTTTCTTTTGTATACCCTGCATTCATACACCAAATATGACAAATTGGTCTGTTTTTAAATTTGGAGGAAACTCTCTAAAAGATAAAGAATCACTAGAAAAAGCTATTGATTTAGTATCTGAATTTGGTAATAGACGATTACTAATTGTGGTCTCCGCCATGGGGAAATCAACAAATGTTTTAGAGTCATATTTAGAAGCACGAATCAATAAGGATTGGATTTCGGAAAATAGAATCTGGCAGGAATTGAATGATTTTCATATCGATATTTCTAAGTCAATA
>MDSX01027724.1_pt1 | contig 12823 bp, 13 predicted proteins | sample 811141 | NCBI WGS metagenome assembly MDSX01 (sample SAMN05326642, study PRJNA326480) | marine metagenome | isolation source: seawater | place: Atlantic Ocean: South East | collected 2010
CGAGAGCGAGAATTGAACTCGCGACCTCAGGGTTATGAATCCTGCGCTCTAACCGCCTGAGCTACCTCGCCAAATTGGATTGCAAAAATAGATAGTATAAGCTTTGGGGCCAACCTTTATTTTGGAATATTGAAATATCTATGTAATCTTTTTGCAATTATTTTTTGATCTTAAAATTATGCTGTTATATTGCGGTATAATTAGAATATAACAGCACTTATATAATAATCATGTCTGATCGCGTAAAAATATCACTTGAATTTCCTATCCGCAGCTCGGCTGCAATGATATACACCTTCTTGAGCACTCCAAGTGGATTGTCTGAATGGTTCTGTGATGATGTAAATTCAAGAGGAGATACATTTACTTTTTTTTGGAATGACTCAGAAGAAGTCGCTCATTTGGTAAGAAAAAAACAAAATCAGTTCATACAGTTTAAATGGGATCATGATGATAGTAAAGAAAAATTCAGCTTTGAGTTTCGAATTCAATTTGATGAATTAACAGGGGCTGGGCTATTGGTCGTTACTGACTTTGCTGATCCAGAAGAGGAAGATGAAATGAAGCTTTTGTGGGAAAGCCAAATTAAAACTTTACTTCGCACGATTGGCTCGTGAGCAAAAAGTTCCTTTATTTATTTTTTATTTTTTGGTCTTTTTTAGGAGTTATTTTCGGTGCAGCGGGCAGCGAGAAGTTTCATTACTCCCTCCAAAATTTACGTACCGATTTTCTAGATATTTTCTTTCAGAAGATTACTTTGCTCGGAGAAGAATATGCTTTAGTACCGGTTATATTGATTCTGATTTTTTATTTTCCTTTGGGTAAAGGCAAAAAATATAGGAAGAGAGTTATTATTTCACTTTTTGCAGGACTATGCCTCGGTGGTCTGTTGCCCCAGTTAGGAAAGTTTTTATGGGATGACGCTTTACGTCCTTGGTCAGTCATAAGTGATTTGGAACCTGTTGAAGGTTTAAAAATGAGTTACCGAAGAAGCTTTCCATCAGGGCATACAACTATAACTGCCACATGGGCAGCACTATGGGCGGGTATCGCGAGACCGAAATGGAACGCTCCAATAATTATGGCATTTATAGTTTTATTTGTGGCTCTGTCCCGAGTGTATTTAAATATGCATTGGCTTCATGATGTGATTGCAGGTGGACTTCTGGGAGTTTTTAGTGCATATATTGGTTTATGGGCTGGCGGCTTTAATAAAAGGACGTAATTTTGCTGTATAAACAAGAATCTATGAAATTACTTGAAAACAAGGTTGCTCTAATTACTGGTGCATCAAAAGGAATAGGACGTTCAATAGCTGAAAGGTTTATTGAGGAAGGTGCAAAAGTTGCTTTCACTTTTTTGTCAAGTGTTGAAAAAGGTAGGTCGTTGGAGGAAGAGCTTAATTCGAATGGGGGTGAGTCCAAAGGTTTCCAGTCAGATGCCTCCAGTTCAGAGCAGGCGGAGAAATTAATAAATGATGTCGTATCCCATTTTGGTCAAATTGATATTATAGTGAATAACGCAGGAATAACGAAAGATACTTTAATGTTGCGCATGAATGAAGAGGATTTTGACTCTGTAATCAATGTGAACCTAAAGTCTGTTTTTAATACCACAAAACATGCACAGCGTTTAATGCTTAAGCAACGAAGTGGAAGCATTATTAATATATCTTCGATTGTAGGATTAAAAGGGAATGCTGGTCAAGCGAATTATGCAGCTTCAAAAGCGGGTATCATAGGTTTTACAAAATCTGTAGCTTTAGAACTAGGTTCTCGAGGAATTCGCTGCAACGCGGTGGCGCCTGGGTTCATTGAGACCGAAATGACTGCTATTTTAGATGAAAAGACAGTTCAGGGGTGGCGTGATGCTATACCGTTGAAAAGAGGAGGGAAGCCTGAAGATGTAGCGAATGCCTGTATATACCTTGCGAGTGATTTATCATCATATGTGTCTGGCCAGGTCCTTCAGGTAGATGGCGGATTACTGACATAAGTCATATCTCAAGTTACCTTGGGTAAGACTTCTTGCTAAGGATTCAAAGAATTATTAAATATTGGCATTTGAAATAATGTCTAAAAAAAGATATCAAGATAGATTTGATGTTATTTGGTCTGTCTTGAGAAAGTTGCAAGTAATTATGAAAAGCCAAAAAGAGATATTAAAAAAGTTAGGAATTGAGAAACTTAACGAAATGCAACTATCTGCAAATAAAGCAATTTCGAATCAAGACAATGTTATTATTCAGTCTCCCACGGGGACGGGAAAGACGTTGGCTTTTTTACTTCCTTTGGTTAATAACATAGATAGAAGCGTTCAGCAGGTTCAATGCTTGATTATTGTTCCATCGAGGGAGTTAGCCATTCAGATTGAAAGTGTCGTACGTCAAATGGGCTCAGGAATAAAATGTAATTCCGTATACGGTGGTCAATCATTTAATCAAGATAAAATTAATTTAAAACATATTCCGTCTCTTATTGTGGGTACACCTGGCAGGGTGGTAGATCATATTAAACGGAGTACTTTTTCTCTAGAGTATTTAAAGAGCTTTGTGATTGATGAGTTTGACAAATCACTAGAAATAGGCTTCGAAGATGAGTTAAAGGCTATTTGTAGCGCTTTATATGATGTGAAGAAGAGAATTCTTACTTCAGCAACAAAATCTATTGAGATTCCTCGTTATGTAAATCTAGATAAACCATTCATTATAAATGCTTTGGGTCAAGGAGAAGGAGTAATGAAAATGGAATTAATTGAGTCAAAGAGTAAGGATAAATTAGGACGTTTAGCTGAGGTTTTAAATACCCTGGGAAATGATTCAGGAATTGTTTTTTGTAATTACAAGGAGAGTATTCGAAGAGTTAGTGATTTTCTTTCAGAAAAAGCAATATTACATGGGTGCTTTTATGGTGGGATGGAACAACACGAACGAGAGCTAGCGCTAACAAAATTTAGAAATGGCTCACATAAAATAATTATTGCAACAGATTTAGCTTCCCGAGGGCTGGATATTGAGAGAATAAACTATATCATTCACTACCACCTGCCGCCTCACGAACATGAATTTATTCATAGAAATGGAAGGACCGCAAGAATGGATAAAGATGGAACGGTATATGTGCTGAAGCATCATAGCGACCCTTCACCGACTTTCATTCCGCCTTTAAAACCAGCGATATTTAAAAACAAGGAATTTGAGGCTAATCAAGATTGGGTCACTGTAATGATCTCTGGAGGGAGAAAAGATCGCATTTCCAAAGGGGATGTCGCAGGTTTTCTAATGAAGCAAGGTGAGCTTAAAAATGAAGAAGTGGGTTTAATTGAATTGAAACAGAAAATTACCTTTGTCGCAATTGAAAAAAACTCATCTGAAAAAATTATATCGAAAATTGACGGTTTAAGACTTAAAACAAAAAAAATTCGAGCAAATCTTGTTTAATTACTCAAGCTCCATTAAAAAGTTACCTAGCTCCGGAATTTCAATGTTTCTGGCTACTATTATCCCCTCAGGGTCAATTAATATATTTTGAGGAATAGCTCGAATTGAATAAAGTTCAGCGGCAGAATTACCCCAACCTTTTAGATCAGACATTTGAGGCCAGGTTAAACCATCTTCCAATATTGCTTTTTTCCATCGACCAGGGTCTTGGTCAAATGCTACACCAACAATTTCAAATTTATTTGACCATTTACGATACATGTCGACTAGATCCGGGTTTTGAGCTCGACATGGTCCGCACCATGAGGCCCAAAAGTCGACAAGGGTATGTTTAGAAATGAGAGAACTTAGAGAAATTGCAACGCCAGAGGTATCAAATTGAGAAATGTCAGTGTATGGTTCACCAATAGCAACCCTATGAAGGGCATTAGAACGTTTTCTTAGAAGATCCACATCTTCTGAGTCGTAATTTGTAACATTATCTAAAACCGAATCAATAAACTCAAATTCTTCCATAAAAAGATATCTATTCGTGATGAAAACACCTAGAGCGTCATGAGTTAAGGCAAAATCTTTCGTTTCCCTCTGAAGTTGAGAGTATCTTACATCCATGACTGCTGTAAGTGAATCCAGAATTTTAGAATCTCCCGCCGCTGCGGCTATACTGTAAGTTTCTCTCAAGCCATCCGTAAAATTTTTAAATCTCTCGCGCTTTAACATGTATTCATTCAGGTTGTCTTGACTCTCTGTTCCTGCTAATTTGCCTTGAAAAGGAAATACGGAGGCGTCGCCCGTTAGTGAGAGCTTACCTTGATAGCCAAACCCTGCAATGGACTCAGGCATTCCAGAAATAGTTAAATAAAATGAGGTTGGACCTTTAGGTGAAAAAGAAAGCTTCCCTTTTCCATTGATGAGTTTCATAGAATCGACAACTACCCATTTAGAAGAATCTCTGACATTTATGCTTGCCATGCCTTCACCTTCAGATGGAACAAAATTTTCTAGATTTATATCAATCTCTAAGGAATTACTTGAACAGGAAGTAATTATTGATATCGCTGCTAAGATTAATGGATTTTTGATCATTTTCATCTTGCGAAGATATTACCTTTACGGGATGTTGAAACAAGCCCTCTTTTCTTTTACTCTTTTGTTAGCTTTTAATTCGTCCGTGTATTCACAAGGCATGTGGCTTCCAAACGAATTACTTGAGCAAGAATCACATATGAAGTCCATCGGGATGACTATGTCTGCATCTGATATTTACTCGATAAATTCAGGCAGTCTGAAGGATGCTATTGTTCATTTTGGCGGTTTTTGTACTGGTGAAGTAATATCTGATCAGGGACTAGTATTAACAAACCATCATTGTGGTTACAGCGCGATCCAGAGTCATTCATCAGTTCAAAATGATTATTTAAAAAATGGGTTTTGGGCAAAATCTTTTTCTGAGGAAAAGCCAAACGAAGGCCTATTTGTTGATTTTATAGTATCAATTGATGATGTTTCAAAGACTATTCAAAATTTTATTGCAGAAGGATTGAGTCAAAAGGAAGCAATTGATACTTTTTTACAAGTGAATCCAACTATCGGAAAAAGCATGCGCTCGGAGATAAAACCAATTTATTTCGGTAATCAATTCATTCGCGTTATTTCGCAGAGATACTCGGATATCCGATTAGTCGGTGCTCCTCCGAGTCTGATTGGAAAGTTTGGGGCAGATACAGATAATTGGGTTTGGCCAAGACACACTGGTGACTTTTCATTTTTTAGGATTTATGCATCTCCAGATGGTAGCCCTTCAGAGTATTCTTCTGAAAATATTCCTCTAAAAACTAAAAATTCTTTAACAATTAGTTTAGAGGGTGTGAATGAGGGAGATTTCTCTTTAATATATGGTTTTCCTGGGAGGACAAGCAATTATCTTCCTGTGAACGAGGTGTCACAGCAAATAGACGTCATGCTCCCTATTCGTGTTGAATTAAGAGAAATTGTGCTCAATACATGGGATAGCGCAATGCGCATAAATCCAGAAGTGAAGATTCAATATGCATCGAAATATGCATCTGTATCTAATGGGTGGAAGAAATGGAAAGGTCAAATTGAGGGTATTAAGGCATCTCATGGTATTGATACTTTGAAAAAGAGGCAAGAGAGAATGATTAATTACCATTCTGCAAACAATAAAAATGCTTTTATCGCTGTTGACCAACTTGAGCGTTTTGATAATCAGATAGAATCTCTTGAGAACGCAAGAAAAAGTTTAATATATTTTCAGGAAATTCTAAGAAATTGGGAATTATTAACTTGGAGTAGGTTAGCAAATAATATTGTCAGGCTTTCTGATGAGGGTCAGGAATTAAAAGGCTCCATAAAAGCACTCTTAGAATTTGAAAAGAATTATAACTCTGAGTTAGATCGAAGATCTTCAAAGAGTCTTGTTAAGAATTGGCTTTTGGCGGGAGAGAAAGATACATTGTTAATTGTTCCAATCGATTATATCAAGGAAACAAATTCATTTTTTCAGGGTTTGTTTAATCCCACTCTTTACTCAAGTTTACCAATTGGAATTGCTGAGACACACGCGAGTTTTATAGCTGATTCTTGTAGAAACCATCTTGCTTTTAATTTATGGCCTGACCTTTTATCTAGATACCGCTCACTGCTGATGAAAACGAATAGCTTAGAAAAAGATTTTAAATCTGGTATGAAGGAATGGATGTCATTATATCTTTCTTCAATGAAGGGAGGGAAGAATGTTTTTGCACCTGATGCGAATTCAACCATGAGAATTTCTTACGGTTCAGTTGGTGGTTTTTCTCCGCGAGATGGTGCTAATTACAATCACAATACCACGTCTGATGGTATTTTGGAAAAATATATTCCAGGTGATTATGAGTTTGATTTACCTCAAAACTTCAAGACGGCGCTAGAGAAAAGAGAATTTGATAGGTACGCTGATAAAGACGGACAATTATCTGTCTGTTTTATCGCTGCAAATCATACTTCAGGAGGAAATTCAGGAAGTCCAGCGTTAAACTCAAAAGGACATCTGATTGGATTAAATTTTGACCGTCTTTGGGAAGGTACAATGAGTGATTTTTACTTCACTTCTCAGCGTTGTAGAAATATCATGGTTGACGTTCGTTATATAATGTGGGTAGTCGATAAATACGCAAATGCAAATAGATTAATCGAAGAGATGAAATTTGCTGAATAATATCGATATAAATGAACACTTGGATCATACTTTTGTGTCAAAGAATTAATTTCACACCAATATCAAATGAGCGTACTCGTTAATAAGGATTCAAGAGTCATAGTGCAAGGTTTTACTGGAAAAGAAGGATCATTTCATGCGGAACAAATGATTGCTTTCGGTACCAATGTAGTAGGTGGAGTAACTCCAGGAAAAGGAGGGCAAAATCATTTAGGCAAACCTGTATTTAATACGGTGAAGGAAGCTGCAGCTGATACAAAAGCAAATGTTTCAATTCTTTTTGTTCCGCCTGCTTTTGCGGCTGATTCAATTATGGAAGCTGCCGATGCTGGTATCAAAGTTATTGTTTGCATTACCGAGGGCATTCCAGTATCTGATATGATCAAAGCAAAGCCGTATGCAAAAAGTCGCGGTGCGACTTTAATTGGTCCAAATTGTCCTGGTGTAATAACTGCTGGCGAGGCCAAGGTTGGTATAATGCCGGGTTTTGTTTTTAAAAAAGGTAGAATTGGGATAGTTTCAAAGTCAGGTACCTTAACTTATGAAGCTGCTGATCAAGTGGTTAAAGCTGATATGGGAATTTCGACTGCAATTGGTATCGGGGGAGATCCAATAATTGGAACAACAACCAAGGATGCTGTTGAACTTTTAATGAACGATGACGAGACCGATGGAATTGTTATGATCGGCGAAATAGGGGGTCAGCTCGAAGCAGAGGCGGGACAATGGATCAAGGATAATGGAACTAAGCCAGTGGTTGGTTTTATTGCTGGAGAGACTGCACCTGCAGGTAGAACTATGGGACATGCTGGCGCTATAGTCGGAGGTGCGGAAGATACAGCTCAAGCGAAAAAGTCTATTTTAAGAAATTGTGGAGTCCACGTTGTCGATTCTCCAGCTCAAATAGGTTCTAAAATGGCTGAAATAATTAGTTCTCGAGAGTGAATTCTGGTTTTACAGTTTATAATCAATCAATCTTGAATGATGCTGAATCAGAGGCATTTAATCGTAGATCTCACTTATATGGTGATGGCCTTTTCGAAACATTTAGAGTTCATAAAGGTAAAATTTGTTTTTGGGAAAGTCACTATTTTCGATTAATGTCATCAATGCGAATATTGCGTTTGGAGATTCCCTTAAATTGGTCTCCTGATGATTTAGAAACAGAAATTCTGCGATTTAAACCAGAGCCTCTTATTGATTATCGAGTTCGTTTAAGCGTATGGAGGGAAGGTAGTATGGGTTATACGCCCAGCTCGAATAAAATTGATTGGTCAATTAATTTTATTGCACTTGATCATATTGGCTATTCTACCCCAGTTAAAAAGCAGAAATTAGCTCTGTTTCAAGAGCATAAAAAATCAAAAGGTTTATTGTCGAATTTAAAACTAAGCGAAAGCATACTTTATATTTTGGCCGCAAAGTTTGCATCTGAGCAGGGTGTTGATGATGCTATTATTTTATCTCATGATAATCATGTTTTGGAAACCAGCAGAGGAAATGTATTTCTTTTGAAGGGTGATGAATTGATGACACCGTTATTAGAAGATGGTGCATTGAGAGGTGTTATGAGAGAACAAATCCTGAAGCATGCTCCAGTTGCCAAACTCATTACTAAAGAGGAAAAGATAAACCCCTTTGATTTGTTAAAGGCTGATGAAATCTGGATAACCAATGCAATAACAGGGATAGTTTCTGTGAGCAACTATCGAAAATCGACCTATAGATGTTTGAAGGGTAATGAGATGCAGATTATTCTTAATTCTAAATTTTAAATAACCTTCATTAATTCAGTTCTATATTTTCTGGTGAATGAGTCCATAACCTGAATGACTCTGGTAAGTAAGTCTTAAGTCTTTGATAGATATTTTTTTCAAAATAGAGGTCACTTGAGTCTAGTTTTCTTATCACGGCCCATGATTCATCATTAATTTCTCGAATCATTTGACTCAATGACCATCCGCTATAGCCAATGAAGAACTTAATCATTGTTGAGTCAATGGCACCCCCCAGTAAGCCTTTCTTCATGGATTCAAAGTTTCCACACCAATAGATTTCATCTTTGATATGATGTGATTCAGATATAATATTTGGACATTTATGAAGGAAAAATAAAGCTTCTTTATCTACAGGACCTCCTTCGTAAATAGGTAAATTTGGCCACTCCTCTCCAAAAATTATTTTTAAAGAGTGTTTAGAGGGTTTATCAAGACATAATCCAGTTATGCCATCGCTATCTTGATTAGTAATTAGAATAACACTTTTATTAAATGTTTTATCAGATATCAATGGATGTGCTAACAAAACATCTCCAATTTTGACAAATAGGTTTGGGGAAGAACTCATATCCTCTAATTTAGCAAATGCAATGAGTTTACAAGAAGATAGAAAAGAATATTTGAGTAGCGAATTAGGAGATAATTATCTAAATGTTGATCCAGCACGGCTTTTTAAAGAGTGGCTTGAAGATTATAGAGCAATTGTAAAACAAGACTCAACCGCATTTACTTTGAGCACGGTAGGGGATACTGGTAACCCCGATGCCAGAATTGTACTTCTCAAAGAGATAAGGAACGAAGGGTTAGTTTTCTTTACGAATTATGAATCAAAAAAGGGCAGAGATATCAAGTTTAACAAAAATGTTCATGCCTTATTTTTTTGGAAAGAATTAGAAAGGCAAGTAAGGGTCAAAGGAATTGTTACTAAAATATCAAGAGAGGATAGTGAAAAGTATTTTTCCACAAGACCTAGGGCTTCGCAATTAGGTGCTATCTCATCAAATCAATCCCAAAAAATTTCAACTAGAAAAGACCTGGATGTCAAGTTTAACTCATTTAATTCAAAGGAGTCTAAGAGTCTCAAATGTCCTGATGATTGGGGTGGTTATTGTATTCAGATAAAACAAATCGAATTTTGGCAAGGAAGAATGAACAGGATGCATGATAGAATTATTTTTGAAAGAACGACTTCATCACAATGGAATTCTTACAGAGTTCAACCATAAATCATTATGAATAAGGAAATTAGATTTGCCGTTGTGGGTTGCGGCCGGATAGGAAAAAGGCATATTGAGATGATCAATGCTAGCAAAGGAGCTTCCCTAGTCGCTACTTGTGATTTAAAAAGCAAGTTTGATTTGGGGATCACGAATAATGTCGAGCATTATGATTCTACAGAATCTCTTTTTAGTCAAGTTAAAAATATTGATGTGGTAGCCATAGCTACACCAAATGGTTTCCATGCTAAACATGCTTTGGAAGCTATTAAATCAGGAGCCCATCCGATAATCGAAAAACCAATGGCATTAAAAGTTAAAGATGCTGAGACGGTTTTACATCAGGCTTTACAAAATGGAAAATATGTTTTTGGTGTAATGCAAAATCGATATTCTCCGCCCTCAAGGTGGTTAAAGGAGCTTATATCATCAAAAAAAATAGGTTCCATCTTCATGGTTCATGTCGATTGTTTTTGGAACCGTGATGATCGTTACTACAAAAAAGGTGATTGGCATGGAACTAAAGATTTGGACGGTGGTACTTTATTCACTCAATTTTCACATTTTGTTGATATTTTATATTGGGTATTCGGAGATTTAAATCCAACACATGTGGAGTTGCAAAATTTTAATCATAAGCAGTCCATTGACTTCGAGGATTCTGGAATGATACATTTTGATTTAAATAGTGGCGGAAAGGGGTCTTTAAATTATTCAACAAGTGTTTGGGATAGTAATTTAGAAAGTTCCATGACTATTATTGGAGAAAATGGATCAATAAAAATTGCCGGGCAATATATGAACGAAGTTGTTCATTGCAATATTAAAGATTATGAAATGCCAAAGCTCTCAGAGAGTAATCCTCCCAATAATTATGGGGATTACAAAGGTTCTGCAGCTAATCATATTTATATATATGAAAATGTAATGTCTGTTCTAGCGGGTGAATCCCAAATTACTACCAATGCTCTTGAGGGTCTTAAGGTTGTGGATATTATCGAGAGAATTTATAACAAGGCTAAGAAGCTTGGGAAATAGCTAAGATTTAATTATTTGATTAGGTTGAGTCAAAAAAAAAGTCGCTTCATTGAAGCGACTTTTGTTTAGGTGATTTAGCTATTAAAGCTTTCCGCTGAGTTCAGCGCCTGCCTTAAATTTAGCTACATTTTTAGCAGCAATCTGGATAGTTTGTCCAGTTTGAGGGTTGCGTCCCTCACGTGCATTTCTTCTTGAAACACTGAAAGTACCGAATCCTACTAGAGAAACTTTATCTCCTCCGGAAAGAGCTTTACCTACAGAATTAGTGAAAGAGTCTAGAGCAGACTTTGCTTGAGATTTAGAGATGCCAGCGTCAGAAGCTATAGCATCGATTAGTTGTGCCTTGTTCATTGTTAAATGATTTAAGATTAATTGTTTTGGTCTTTAACAAATATACACGAATACGCAACGTACACAAGGGTTTACAAAATTTTCTTACCAAATATTGAAAAAATACCTCTTTCTCGATAGCCTTTGAGGAAATTAGAAGTGTCCATTCGAAGTTTTCCAGGCCATTGAATTGCACGTATTTCAATTGTAACTGAGTCTTGCTTGAGATAGACACCGCTATCTAGAATATTTACTTGAATAGGAGTATCGTAAATAATTGTTTTTGAGTAATTTAAAATATTAGAATTATATAATTTAATTCTTCCATTTTGACCATTTAACATTGGAATACTAGCTCCAGGGGATATATCGCATGCGCGAATACGATCGTGAATATTTTTGATATTTGTGAGTAATTCTAAATGACCAAATTCTGAATAAATTTTTGGTGCATTTTTAACAATTTTTGATAATTTTTGAACTTTAGGTTTGACTTTTTCGTCTAAAATAGAATAAATGGTCTCTAGGGCCAGCTGTGAACCCAAGTGTTTTAATCTGCCATAAAGGGAAGATAAAGTTTCATTAGTATCGATTTCAATAGATTTCTGAAGTAGCACTTCACCAGAGTCAATAATATCATTTATTAAGAACGAGGTAACTCCAGTTATATTTTCACCATTAGCAATTGCCCAATTTATGGGCGCGGCACCTCGATAATCAGGGAGTAATGAGGCATGGATATTAAAACATCCGAATTTAGGAAGAGACCAAACAGTTTCTGGTAGTTTTCTGAAAGCGATAACGACAAAAATATCAGCTTTCCAAGCATCTAAGGCCCTTATAAAATCTGGATCTTTTAAATTTTCAGGCTGGAGTAGGGGTAGGTCGTTCATTTTTGCAAATGCCGTTACTTCAGACTCTTTGACCCTTAAACCCCTTCCTGATTTTTTATCCGGGGAACTAACTACACCTCTAATATCAATTTGTCTTTCCTCTTTAAGACGAATCAATGTTTCAAGGGCAAATTCGGGCGTTCCAAAAAAAACTATTGATGTTTTCATTATTAAGCTGATTTGGCTCTTAAGCAGTTTGAACATTGTGAACAACTGAAAGTCTCACAGTTTTCGCCAAAATAAGTTAAAATATCCTCGAAGAAACAATTTTCAGAGGATATTAAATTCAGCATGGCATTCGCTTTTGTTTTTTTAGATTGAATTCCTAGATCAATAATTGATCTTTTAATTGACAAATGGCCTTCTGTCTCTCTTGGGTATGACCATTCTAAGACCATTTGTGAATCGAGATCAGCCCAATCAATAATTCCATATTCAGTAAGTTTATTTAGTGAAAGATAAATCTCAGAGATAGGTCTTTGTGTCCAATGTGATAAAGATTTAATTGAAAAATTCACCCATCTGCCACTTGACATTGGTAAGTTTCTAGCTAGGGAATATGCGACATCAGAATAATTATCTAGATTATTAAGTTTCTCCACAAGTTCAGTCCCTGAGAAGTTCAATATTATTTGTGACTTAGACCTGTAATCGTCATGTAAAGTAAAGATCCCTTCATTGGCTAATTTTATTACAATTTCTTTAAATCTAGATTTTATTATTCTTAGTTTTTGTGATATTTCTTGAATATTTATTTTCTGTCTATAGCCTTGACCGTCTCCTACTGCAATTTGACCGACACTGGCAATTTTATGATAGACGTCATGGAGATTATTCCAAGATATTTCACTTTTGATTAGTCTATTTTTGAATGATTTAATGTCTTTATTCTCAACAATTAGAAAAGA
>MDSX01074115.1_pt1 | contig 12822 bp, 12 predicted proteins | sample 811141 | NCBI WGS metagenome assembly MDSX01 (sample SAMN05326642, study PRJNA326480) | marine metagenome | isolation source: seawater | place: Atlantic Ocean: South East | collected 2010
AAATATATTTATAATAGTCAATTCAATAAGAAAATTGTGGTAAAATCCATATTTGATGATATTTTTTAATATTTAAATTTAATTTATTATTGTTATTAAGTATATAATTTGTATTATAAAGGAAATCATTACCCATTATATATTTAATAAAATATGTTTTACTATTTTCTAAATTATCAGTATTTAATGACAATCCGATTACAATAATTATATCAAAGTTATTACTTTTATAATTACTATCTAAAACACATTTGTAGTTATCATTTAGATTATTTGAAATTAAATAACAATCATTTCCATTTTTATTAAAATAATCATAGAGAAAAATTATGTTTTGGTTTATTCCATTTGAAAAAATATTATTATTTAAATCTTTTAAATTAATAATTGTCAATCCAATTTTCATATAATTATTTTATATAGATTAATTTTTAAATTAAAAAAAACTAATAGATTTTTTTTATTGTTATATTATATATGAGCAGTTCAAATAAGATAAGTATTAAAAATGAAATAACATATAATAATTCAAGTAATTCTCAATTGGTAAAATTATCTGCTGAGCAGGATGAATTAACTTTATTAGGTTCAGCAGCAACCACAGGTAAATTAATATGTGGACAAATTGACTGTACAGGTATTTTAGTAAATGGTCAAACAACAACATTGAGTACTGAAAACCTTTTAGTAAAAGATAATATAATTGTATGTAGTGAAGGTGTTGATGCAACAACTAATAAAAAAGCTGGTCTTGCTATAAATAATGATACATCAGGAGCTACAATTCTCCATGATGGTAGTAAATGGATTACTTCTCATAGATTATATTATTCAGATATTACTGGAGGTAATATGTTAGTATTAAGTTCAGAACTATCAACGGAAGCCTCTTCTACTGATTCTGATATAACAAGTCTTGAATCGGCTATTAGTAGTGGTGTTGCTGATGATATTACAAGTCTGAGTACTGCGATCGCAGATGAGATATCTACTACAAATACAGAAGTAACAAGTCTAAGTACCGCACTTTCAAGTGAGATATCTACAACTGGTTCGGAGGTAACAAGTCTAAGCACTGCCCTTTCAAGTGAGATATCTACAACTGGTTCAGAGGTAACAAGTCTAAGTACTGCGCTCGCAGATGAGATATCTACAACTGATACAGAAGTAACAAGTCTAAGCACCGCACTTTCCAGTGAGATATCTACAACTGATTCAGAAGTAACAAGTCTAAGCACTGCCCTTTCAAGTGAGATATCAACAACTGATTCAGACGTAACAAGTCTAAGCACTGCCCTTTCAAGTGAGATATCAGCAACAAATTCAGACGTAACAAGTCTTGAATCGGCTATTAGCAGTGGTGTTGCTGATGATATTACAAGTCTGAGTACTGCGATCGCAGATGAGATATCTACAACAAATACCGAAGTAACAAGTCTAAGCACTGCCCTTTCAAGTGAGATATCTACAACTGGTTCAGAAGTAACAAGTCTTGAAAGTGCTGTTGTTGATTTAACAAATGATCAAACTATAGCTGGTGAAAAAACTTTTAGTGCTGATATGACAGTAAACGGAGTAATTACTGCTGAGGAATTAATTACTACATCTGACCAGATTTTTAAAAAAAATTTTGAAAATATAGAAAGTCCATTAGATAAAATAAATAAAATGAACGCTTATTTTTATGATTGGAGAGTAGAAGAATATCCTGAAAAAAAATTTTCTAATGATAAACAGATAGGTTTTTTGGCACAAGATGTAGAGGAAGTATTGCCTGAAATAGTAAAATTAAAAAAAGATGGAACTAAAGGTATCATATATGATCGTATTACAACATTATTAGTTGAAGGTATGAAGGAACAAACAAATACAATTGAATGTTTAAAAGATGAAATAAATAATATTAAGGAAAATAATTATGATTTTAAAACAGAGTCTTCATATGAAACACCAGATTCACAATATAGCATGGGTAAAATTGAAGAATTAGAAATAGAAAATGAGTGTTTAAAAAATGAAATAGTTGAATTGCGTGAAAAAATAGATAAAATAATGGAACATATTAAATAAATGGTATTAAATATTGGTATAACGTGTTGTAATAAAAATTTAAAAAAAACAATTTTTAATAATGGGATTTTACAAAACAGTATTACATTATATAGATTATTAATAAAATTAAAATATAAACCATTTTGGATATTGAATGGAAATGATAAATTTGAAAAATATTTTAATGATGAAAAAAGTTTGTTAATCAATGATATAAATAATACAAATTGTGACCTAATTATACTGTTTGGAACAGAAATTAATAAAATATTTGACATACCAACTATTTATTATCATTGTGGAAATAGATATTATACTGATTTAAATAATTTAAAATATGATTTATATAAATACAATGATGTAAAATACATTAGAATCGATAATATATTTTATGTTCCACAACATATTAATTTAAAGGAATATTTTATGACATATGGAAAATGTGAAAAATCTAATTGTGTTCCTCATATTTATGAACCATTTTTTAAAAAAATAGAAGATACGTCATATATAAATAAAAAATTAGATATATATATATGTGAACCTAATTTACATATAATTAAAAATAGCATAATACCAATGTGTATAATTAATAAATTTTTAGAAAATAAAAAAAATTACGATAATATTGGAGATATAATATTTTTTTGTAATAAGGATCCATGTGAATATTTTAAAAATAATATAATTAAAAGACTTTCTATGATTAATGATAATGTAGATAATAAAAAAATAAAATTTATGGGAAGATTTCCTATAAATGAAATTTTAAATAATAATAGGTGTATAGTATTGTCACATCAAACTAATAATGAATTAAATTATTTATATTATGATTGTATATATAATAATACATTACTTGTTCATAATAGTAAAATGTTTGGTATTGATAGGGGATATTATTATAAAGATAATTGTATAGACAGTGCAGTAAGGTGTTTAGAAAACGCAGTTAAGGATCACAGTATAATTTATGATAAAGACATATTAACTGAATATAGTATAGATAATAAAAGGAATCAATATATATATAAGGCACATATAGAAGATACAATCCAAAATTATTGGAATAGTAAGCTACAGAGTAATTTATTGAAAGATAAAATGATTAAATTAAATAATATAATATATATTTTTACTGATAATGGAAATATAATATCTGAAAATAAAACAGAGGGATATTATTTATATGATGGTGATAAATATTTTTTAGCTATAGATAACAATTATTATTATATATATCGATTAAAAAAAAATTTAGATATTTATTATATAAATACAAATGAATGGATAAATGGATCAATTGAAAATTAGTATTTAGTTTAAAATAAAAACTATTAATATTATTATAAATAAAATGTGTAAAATAGGTTTAAGTATGAATGACATAAATTTGAATAAAAGTATATTTTCAAATGGCCTGAGACAAAATGCTTATTTTATTTATACTGCTTTAAAAGAGCTTGGTTATAAACCTTTTTGGATCATAAATGATAAAATTATTAATTTTAAACCATTTATAGATGAAAAATATACCTTATTAAATGAAGTAACTTGTGATAATTGTGATTTAATAATTATTATTGGGAGTAATATAAGAAAAATAAAATATGATATTCCTATTATAGCGATAAATTTGGGACATTTATATGAGGAATTATTTAGTAAATCATATTTAGAAAAAAATAATATAAAATTATTACAATTTACAGAAAATAAGATTAAAAAGACATATACAAGTCCACATTATAATCATTATTCTGGATTGATATCTGAATTTAATAAAACCACAGATACAGAAATATTTCCATATATATGGGAACCACTATTTATAAAATACAATAATTATACCAATAATAAAAATACACCTTTAAATATATATATTTGTGAACCAAATATTAACGTTACTAAAAATTGTATTATCCCATTAATGATTATAAATAGACTATTAAAAAATGATAATAATATTAATTTAATAAACGAAATACATATATATTCTGGGACTAATTATCCATGTTTAAATAATTGGATTAAACAAAATCTCATATTTTTATATAAATATATAAATAGGGTCATTATAAAAAAAAGGGAAAATATTAATGATATATTTAAAAATAAAGGTGTGATACTAAGCCATCAAAATGACACTGAATTAAATTATTTATATTTTGAGACTATTTATAATAAATTACCACTTGTTCATAATAGTAGTTTTTTGAATAATGATAATATCGGATTATATTATCATAAAAATGATATAAATGTGGGAAGTAAACAATTATTATCTGCTTTAAAATATGGTGATAATAATGATTATAATGAATATTTAAAAAAATTTAGTATATATAATAAAAATAATTTATCATTAATTAATAATATTATTAATGAAAATATAAATTAATATAATAATTTGTATGTAGATAATATATTATAAAGTGAATTTAATGTAAAATCATTTCTCCTATCACTTCTAATAAAAAATTTGTCACTATCACTATTAATTTCATCAAGTATTTGGAATATAGTTTTTTCTAAATAATTATCAAATCTTAATATATTTATTTTATTTAAATCACAATTGTTTTGGATAAAAAATTTAGAAATAGATATATCGTCGGTTTCATTATAATCAAGTAAATCCAGATTATTTAATAGTTTATTATTGATATCATTATTAAATAAAATACAACATCCTGATATAAATTTTTTTACATTATGTTTACAAACTGTTTCATTATCAGGTATGATCCATCCAGCAACTTGTATATTTATATTATTAATGTAATACTTAAATTTATCTAATAATATGATAGAACTTAAATTAGTTCTAAAATAATAATCATATTTATTTTTATGTTTATTAAGGGCATAAATCGTTTTTAATAATATTCCTGGTTTATATGAATCCGTATTATTGCTAATAATTATATTTTTTTTAATATGTTCAGGTATAAATGAGATATCTGTATTTTTTCCATATATAAGAAAAATATCTATATCTTTTTGGTTGTTATTACAATATTCAATAAATGGAACCCAATATTTTTTTACTCTAAAATCATAATTTTGAGATCGTGATGCTATTACAAAAATACCTATTTTTTTATTTAAACTAACCTTAACTATTTTATTTTTTTCGGGAATAGCTATAATATTTTTTTTTTCTAAAATAGTGAGACCATTTTTATTTTTTTCTATAATTGTCCAATCAGTATTATTTTTAATAAAATTATTAATATTACTATCAAGATTATTTTGTAATGATGAATTATTTTCTTCTATTTGTTTTTTTTTATGTATAATATCATATTCATATTGAATTCCACCACCCTTAATATTATCATATGGATCAAAATATAAAATAATAAATTTATTTGTTATTTTAGAATAGTCGTTTATAATATTATACAAATTACTATTTATATTTGTAATATTTATATAGACACTATCAATTTTTGTATTATCATTATCATTATCTAATTTATAATAACTTATATCATAATTGCTCATTGTATTTTTAAGAATATTATTATTTACATCATTTATGCCTATTGAATATATTTTCTTATTTCCAGAATTATTATTATAAACACCATTACATATACCAATTATCTCATCTATTATATTAATACCATGAAAAATAAAGGATTGTGATAATAAACCATATTTATATTGTATATTTGTATTTTTATTAATTTTTATTAAATCATTATATCTGCTTTCTATATCCATTTTTAGATATAATTTAGATAAATTATTAAATAAATAAACAAATATCTTACATAATTATTTCCTCTATAACACTTTTTTTACCATTCACTATTTTTGTAGTTACCCTCTTTTTTATAACTCTGCCATTTTGAAAAAAAGTATGTGTGCTTACAGATGACATGTTACCAAACATACTACCTAAATCTAAATTAATACTTGTTCCACCAAATTGAGGTCTTAAATCAAAAAAATGCTTATTTTGTCCAGGATTTACATGTGATGGTGTCATAGATCGTCCCATATTATACATATGTCGTTTATTATTATCTTTTAAGGTTTCATGTGCTTCATTAATTTCTTTAAATTTTTTTTCGGCTAATTCTTTATTATTTATATTTTTATCTGGATGCCATTTAGCAGCTAAGCGTCTATAAGCCTTTTTAATGGTATTATCATCAGCTGTTTTATCAATTTCTAAAATTTTATAATAATCCATTATATTTGTATTATTATATTTTTTAAATTTAAAATATAATCTAATTAATATTTTTATATTTAAACTTAAAGTAGTTTTAATATATTAATAATAACATGCCTGGATTATGTGGGCTTGAAAATTTAGGAAATACTTGTTATATGAATTCAGTGTTACAATGTCTAAGTCATAATGAAGATTTAAGGAATTTTTATATATCTCAAGCTTTTACTAAAAGTTTAACAGAGAATGATAATAAAGTGATAAGTATTGAATATTATAAACTACTTAATACAATATGGAATAATGATAATGGTTATATTACACCATCTAATTTACATCGTGTAATTATGATTTTTTCTATGAAATTTGGAAATGGTGAATTTAGACCAGGTCAACAATGTGATGCTCATGAATTTTTTAATTTTTTTATAGATAATTTACATAATACAATTAAAAAGGAAGTAACCGCAAATATACGTGGGACTGTTAAGAATGATTTAGATAATATGGCTTATGAGGCTATGAAAAATTGGAAAATATTTTATGAGAAGGAATATTCGCAGATAGTTAAATTATATACAGGGCAATATTGTAGTGTTGTATCATGTTCGGATGATAAAGTAAAAAATAGTTATAGTTATGATCCTTTTAATAGTTTGCTATTAGAAATACCAGATAAGAGGGATATAACATTATATGATTGTTTAGATCAGTATACTTCACATGAAAAATTGACAGATTATAAAGATGATGGTAATAGATATTATAGGAAAATAACAATATTTAATTTACCTAAATATTTAGTGATATCATTTAAAAGATTTAAGGGTAATAATAAAATTTCTAATTTTATAGATTTTCCATTGGATGATTTAGATTTAGATAAATATTATAATGGTTATCAAAAAAATAAATGGAATTATAAATTAGTTGCTATATGTAATCATGAAGGAGGAACTGGTGGTGGACACTATTATGCCTATGTAAATTATAATTCACAATGGTATAATATGAATGATAGGAGTGTAAGTAATATTCATAGTGATAAGGTAAAAACAAAAAATGCTTATATGTTATTTTATCAAAAGGTAGAATAAAATCTTAATAATTTATATATGGCAGATTTAAATTGTTCAGGTCTAATAATAGTCGCAATAATTATGGCCTTATTAATATTTGAAAAAGAGTTTAGACCATTTTTTACAAGACTTCCTAAATTTTTTGAAAATTTAGTAAATATAATGGGGGCGGCCTTTTCTGGTGATGGGTTTTTAGTTCAATGTAAATTAAATGATCAAGCTGGAAATGATCATGGTGAAATAGAACCACCTAAAGCAACCCATGTTGAACAAGATAAAAAGGATAAAAAGGATAAGAATTTAGAAGAAGCGAGAAAGAATGGTGAGGCGAGTGATCCATTAGATAATTATAATGAAGAAAAATTAATGGAATTAGAAAAAGCGAGACAACAGGAGATACAATTTAAGGAGGAACGAAAAAAGAAAATGGCAATGGAGGATGAAAACAAAAATGAAAATATAGAGGGCTTTAGTGATAAAAAGTTAAAGGTAGATTCTAAGGAGGGTGAAAAAGAAGTATTTAATATAGATAAGAATCTTTTTGAGTTTAAAGAAGCAGAAGCTGTATGTAAATATTATGGGTCAGAAGTAGCTACATATGATCAAGTAAAACAAGCATATGATAAAGGTGCTAATTGGTGTAATTATGGTTGGGTAAAAACTGGCCAGGCGATATATCCAATACAAAAAGAGTTTTATGATACATTAAGTGATGATCAAAAAAAAAATAATCATTGTGGTCCAGGTCCAGGGATAGTTGGAGGGTTCATGCCATCCAGATCATTAAGATTAGGTGTTAATTGTTATGGTAAGAAACCAAATGCTGATCCAGATAGATTATTATCTGTTGATAGTAATACGGATCAATTTGTAGATAATGAGAAGAATAGAATAATGAATGATATTGCGAATAAGATATATGAGAATAAGGTTGATTTTAAACCATTTAGTAATATGAAATATTCTGATTATTCTAAGGATAATACGAAATATTTAGATAATGCTTTAACGACTAATAATGAACCAGAAATAGTGGAGACTCCTGTTGATGAAGAGAAGAAATCAAATAAAGATTTAGTTGAAAATTTTGTATTTGAGAATAAAGGTTTAAGTGAGGAATTTTATAGAGTAATAGAAACAAATTAATTTCTCTATTTAGATTAAATGAACATGTCACCATTTATAGGTTGTTTGATAGTTGCGATAATAGCACTTATATTATTTATGATATTATATGGAAATGAGATTAAATGGTTATTATCGCAATTACCAATGTTTTTAAAGAATTTTTTTATGGCAATAGGTAAGGCTTGGAATTTATCAGTAATGGGTATAAATATTAATTGTGCTCCAAAAGATAAATTAAAGGTAAAAGATAAAAAAGTAAGAGATTGTCAAAGAAATAGAATATTAGCAGATATTAAAGAAACAGAAGATTTGGTAGATGAAGATAAGGCAAAAGAACTTGAATTAAAAAAAACAAAGAATGAAGATACTGTTTTAGAAAATTTCAGTATATATGCTAAAAGGAAAATGAAAAAAGAACATTTTAATACAACCATTAATAATAGTCAGGATGATAGTAATAATAATAGTCAGGATGATAGTAATAATAATAGTCAGGATGATAGTAATAATGTAGAAAAAAAAGATAATAGTAGGGTATTTTATCATAATGAAAAAAATGATAATCCTTTAGAAGTGGTTGGTTATACTAATAAGGAGGAAGCCCAAAAGGGTTGTGAAAGTGTGGGTGCTCAGTTAGCATCAAAAGATCAATTAGTAGAAGCTTATAGTAAAGGAGTTAATTGGTGTAATTATGGATGGTTAAAAGAAAATACAGAAATATGTTTACCATTACAAGTAAAAAAATATGATAGACTAACAAATAAACAGCGTGAAATGGGAATGTGTGGTAGTTATGATGGTGCTGGTGTAAATTGTATGAAACCATTAAAGGGTGAAAAATATGGGGCGATATGTTATAGTAATAATTAAAAATAGAATAATTTTCTCTTTTATGAATATATGATAAACATAAAAGAGCAAATAGGAGGAGCCGAGTGGTTAAATACAAAGTGTATTATATTAATATTTGTAACACTTGGACTTGTATTATTTTATGGTAAAGATACTATTAAGGGTTTAATTGGATTTTTTAAAAATTCTGGAAGTATATTTAAAGCAATGGAAGAATCATTTAAAATGGCGTCATCATTCGCATTAGAGGGATCAAGTATGAAATGTGAAAAAACAAATGTAAAGGATAATTGTCCAAAATTGGATAGAGGGGGAAATGTAATAAAAAAAAAGAAAGGCAAGGGGAAAAAGAAAAAATGGGATAGTAATAATTGTCCAGTAGAAACATTTGCGATGAATAATTTACCTGATAGATGCACGGATGATAAATATCGTTTTTTAGGTAAAGATAATAATTGTTATAAAAATATATTAGATGCCGATAAATTAAAAGGTGAATATTGTTCTATAAATGGTGGTGGTTCTGGTATTCCTACATGTAATAAATATAGTTGTCCAGGTAGTCCAAATGATAGTGATTTACAAGATAGATTAGGTATGGATAATATAGAATTAAAGATGGAATGTGAAAAGAGAATAATTTCTGCTCAAAAAGATTTACAAAATGAGAATGGCATAGTGAATCAAATAAAAGTAGGTAAGAGTAAGCAACAATATAAGGAATTACCATCACATTTAAATAAATGTAGTATTACACCAATAAATTATAGTAGTTTTGATGAAAATAATGCGGGGTTATTTTCTTTTTTAGATTCAAATAAAAATGGTCCACCACATGTAATGAGAACAGATGAAAATACTGGTTGGAACCATGATTTAACACTTTTATGTAGTGAGAAGGTGTTTAATGATAAAACATTTTATGATAATCTAAATGGTGGTGGATGGGTATTAGTAAGGAGAACATATGGTAAATGGCATAGTGCTAAAGATAATTTATATAAAAATCAGAATAAAGAAAATAGTGTATATGGTGATTTTAAAAATAGTGATACTTTAAAGGGTAGTTATAGTAGACTTCCACCTATAGAAGAATATACTCAATTTTTAATAAGTAATGATGAATTTGGGTCAGATGGTAATCCAACAAAATGGATGATAATAAATAAAGATGATTTACATAAAAATGTTGGTATACGATTAAAAGTTCAATCATCATCATTAAATAATTCCCAACACGAGGTTAAATATGATAATGGAACCACTAAAGGAAAACCATTTATATCATTAAGTGATAGTAATAAGAATGATAAAGAGAATATGTTGTATATGGAAGGTGAAATAGGTGGTAAGACAGCTGGTCGCAACTATGATAATATATTACAGAAGGGTGTTAATGTATTTGTAAGAAAATATACAAATTGGACCCAAAATGGCAGTGCTAAAGCTAACCAGTATAATACAGGGTGGGGAGGTCATGCTAATAGGGCAATAGATAATAAAACTTATGGAAATTGGAGGAGTGGTTCAGTAACACATACACATAGACATCCATATGCTTGGTGGCAAGTAGATTTAGGGAGAGATTATCCAATAAGTAAAATAGAAATATTTAATAGATGGGAAAATAATAGTTGGAAAGATGGTAAACGATTACGATTTTTTAATGTTTCAATCGATGGTGATATAGTAAAACAGTTTGGTGATGTTCATTCTAAAGTTTATACTGTAAATGTAAGTCCACCAAAAAAAGGTCGTGTAGTTAAAATTCAATTTAAAGGACATAATAATTATTTATCATTAGCTGAAGTTAAAGTATGGGGCGTATCAAATACAGAGGGGTTTACCCCAAAAATAGAAAAATTTATAGATGGTTCTAATATAGATAGGGTCAATAAAAAGTCCAATAATTTAAATGGTAATAATGATTTAAAAGAAGGATTTGTAAATGATGTTTTAGGTGATAGAAATCCAGAAGTATTTAATATAGATAAGCAGTATTTTAAATATAATCAGGCAGAAAAAGCGTGTAATTATTTTAATGGCACATTAGCAACAGAAAAGGAATTAAAAGAGGCTTATAGAAAAGGTGCTCATTGGTGTAATCCAGGATGGGTGAAGGGTGGTAAAGTGATGTATCCGATACAAAGCAAATATTATAATAGTTATCCTAAAACATTACGGGATCAAAATATGTGCGGCACTGGACCTGGTGTCCATGAAAAGGATAATACACCAAATTTAGAGTATGGTGTAAATTGTATAGGAACTAAACCAAAGCCAGACCCATCAAGAGTAATAATGGGTGTGGATGATTATAAAGAAGATAAAATTAAGCAGAAAATGGATATGAGTAATGTTCATGTAAACCCATATTCTCCAAAAAAATGGTCAAAAACGTCTACAATGTCAACTGGATATAAGGATATACCTCCTGTTCAACTTGACCAAGTATCACTTTTAGAAAAAGAACGGGAAACAGAAGAGTTTACAAATAAACGATATGTAGAAAATTTTGTTATGAAAGATAAGGAGTTATCAGAAGAGTTATATAATGCTATACAAAATAATTTTTAATTTTTAACATTTTAACATTTTAAACTGGTTGGTATAATATTTGAACCACCAACAATTCTTAACATTCTCCATTTTTCAGCCATAAATTTTGTATGAATATCATCATTTGGTTGCTCATCTTTATCTTTATCCTCATTATTAAGATCTATAATAGTATCATTTATTTGTTCATCTTTATTTTTATCATCTATAATAGTATCATTTGATTCAGTAATACTTGATATTGAATCATTGACACCAGATATTATATCATTATTGTCAACAATATTGAATTGTTCATTATTATTTTTAGCCATATATAAATTATTTATGTTTTATTCCAATCAAAAATAATTTATTAAAAATAATCAAAAATAAAAATAGGTTATTTAATTAAATAATCATTATAATAAAAATCATCAAAATCGTTATTTTCTTCCTCATCATATTCAGGTTCAATTTTTTCAGTATATTCTAAAATAATCATTGAAAAATCAGTATCCTGGGTATAATACATAAAATCTTCGTTTTTTTGAAAATATAACGTTTTTATATAATTATGTAATTCTTCAAATTTACTTAAATATTCTTGTTTATAATAATCAGTGGTATCAATATAACCACAATGATTATTAAAATGGTTATCTTTTATTGTATTTCTACTATTATTATATATATATCTTAACATATGTTCATTTAATAAAACAGAGTCGTTAATTTGTATATAATTATTTTTTAAAAATGTATTAATTATTTGTTTAATATTATCTATATCACTATGATACTTATTTATAAACCCAATTATATTCATTATAATTTTGTTTTAGATTTTTTTTCATGTAATTTTTTTTCATGTAATTTTTCATATTTCTTTTTAGGTCTGTTATTAATTAAAAAAGTATATAATTCATTAGATATATCGTTAGATCTTGATCCTAACAATGGTTGTAATCGTTTATTAAAATA
>MDSX01069585.1_pt1 | contig 12814 bp, 6 predicted proteins | sample 811141 | NCBI WGS metagenome assembly MDSX01 (sample SAMN05326642, study PRJNA326480) | marine metagenome | isolation source: seawater | place: Atlantic Ocean: South East | collected 2010
AAGGAACAAGTGGATCAAATCGTTTCCAGTATCGATTTTGTGTCCGACGATCATTACGACAAGGCGAACATCGACGCGTTGTTTTACAACAAGGCACAGGTGGATTCCACATTTGCCACAACTTCATGGGTATCTCAACAAATTACAGACTTTTCTTCACAAAACGTTGACGATTATGTAACAAAAACAGAAGCTGATGAAACGTATTTCAAGAAGGACGATTTACTGATCAATAACACGTACAAACAGAAAGTAGAAGCAAATATTGATATCTACCAAACCATATTCAAGAATATAGTATTTGTAGACGTTTTCACGGTTTCTACAGATTATGTTATAGTATACATAACAACACCTTATATCAGATTCACATTTCAAAATTATGGTAATATAAATGAACGTTCGTTTGAAAAGGGTAATGTATTTTTTTGTAATCATAACGTGTATCTTTTAGATGACGAGCAATATATCATACAAAATCAATATTTTGGCGTGTATGATATTGTATCCGTGGAATATACAGATAATAATCTTGTTATTTTGTGTAGTTTTCATACCACTATGAGTAGTGTGTCTGATTTTGTGGGTACAGCGATTTTCATCAAAAATACAAACACTACATACATAGTATCCTCTGATGATGAAAATTATTACACCATTCTACCATTACACGACGTGAATTATGGAAGTATTGCAAAACAATCTGCAGATGATGTGCATATTACAGGTGGAATCATACAATGTCCTCAAATTCATGTAAATGAGATAAAACCAATTGAAGGACAAGATTCGATTTCAATACGATTACCAACAAGTGACGATCAATCTTCTTTCTTTGTTAAAAATAATTCAATCGAATCATATAGCGAATTAAATAATGATGTTGTGTTTAGTGTGGACGGTGCAGGATTAGTGTCTGCCTATCAATTTAATTCATTGTCAGATAGAAGATTGAAAAGGAATGAAGAAACTATTCAAAATCCTCTTAATTTGATTCGAAAATTAAACGGAAAAACGTTTGATTGGAAAGACGAAACTAAAAACAAAAACCCGGGTCATAAACAGTACGGTTTTATTGCTCAAGAAGTAGCTTCTGAATTTCCAACGCTTGTGAACGAGACGGTTCACGAATATCTGAGCGTGGACTATGCCAAAGTGGTTTCCATATTGGTTGAATCCGTTAAAGTATTACATGACGCTGTGATTGAGGCAGGATTAACGACGGAAACCACAAGTAATGTTGATTGTCATTGTCATTGTACTCCAATTATTACGCCTAGTCCTGTACTTGGCACGATAAATACAAACATTGTGTCATTTGGTGAAATAGATAAACAAATTATAACGGTTCGTATGACATCCACTTCAAATGATATAATCAACATATCACCATTGTTCAATCAAGGGGATTATACTTTGTATTCGAATCAAGGCAAAAATACATTGGATGGGTATTTGATCGAATTAAATGACACGATACTTGTTAAAGATTGCGTAAATAATGCATTCAACGGCGTGTATACAATCATTGATATTCAAGAAGGGGAACATGGAAATTTTTCAAAATGTATTCGTCACGAACATTTTACAAATTACAGTAATATAAATGGGTCAACAATTATCGTACAACCATCGGGTATGTACGGAAATGGTAAAGGTGTGATGAATCCAGGTCAAAGCTTCTTGTGTACGGTAGAATCAAATATAAATATGTTTAATATAGACTCGACAGCGATTGAATTCATTCAATTCACATCACAAACGAAAGGAACACTCGCCGAACAAGATATAAATGACGTTCATATTACTGGCGGTACTATATCCATAGATACATTGCATACAAACGAAATTCATACACACAATTCGAATGTAGTATCTGTTCATTTAGATTCTCCGACGACTACATTTTCAATCACAAATTCCAATCATCACAATGTTTGTACTATTGATGCGTATGGAAAAGTGACCGCAAGCGATTATTTTTCACCATCTGACGAACGTTTAAAAACAAACGTTACTAATATACAAAACGCATTGTCATTGGTACGTAAACTAACGGGTGTTACATTTGATTGGAAGGATGAAACAAAAAATATACATGAAGGTTATAAACAATATGGATTTATAGCACAAGATGTTGCCGTTCATTTTCCAACAATCGTTCACGAATCGAACGAACGTTTGTCTGTCGACTACGCCAAAACAGTCGCCATTCTCGTAGAAGCCGTCAAAGAGTTAGGAGATGTGTTGAATATATAATAATTCATAGTTTCATATATAATGAAACAACATGTCACGAGATATATCTCTCAATACTATTCGTTGCCCGGGGGATGCAATCTTCCACAACTGTTTTGTATAAGATCCATGTCTTAAAAGACTATGAATTTCATCTTCTGTACGATGAGGAAATAATTTGTAAAAACATTCTGGAAATGGAGCGTTACAACCACGATTTTCGTTTAGGACATTGATAAGACCATTCTCGATCCAATGCAAGTAGTCGTTCGGAAATACTTGTTTGTAATTACGTTTTATTTGCTCCATTAATTGAAATGTTTCAATATCTTTTAACAATTCATCATTGAAAACTTTTTTGGGTATGCGTAAAAAACATACCCATTTGTATACATAATCTTGAAGATCATAAGGCAAATCTTGAATACGATCAATCATATTTTCCATTATATTATTCATAAAACTCATTTAAGTGTTTATTTATTTTTTTATACAGGGAACATACCAAGTCGACAACGATGTGTCGCTGTATGAAAAAATAAATCGAACGATTGATGCTTTTCATACCAACATTGAATTCTAGGTAATATATGACCATGCATTATACACTTCATGTGATAAGGATATGTAGTTTGTGAAAGTAATATATTCCCATTTTTTTGATAGTATACGTATTCCTGATCATGTGTAACATAGATAGCATTTTTGTCGTAATCGTAAATCATTCCATCGTAATCATTTTTTTCGTTCAATAATGTATACATTACCGTGGTTTTACATGTCATGAAACGTTGATATCCTTCTTTATCCAAAATAAAGATATACTCTGATGTTTCAATCAACCATCGATTTATAATCCATAAAAAATGAACGTCGTATATTTTGGGAAAAGATGTAGGAGAATCCCAAGTTAATATTCCTTCGAACGAAAACAAATCGATCATATTGGTTGAACGTATCATATTAATCAATTTGCCATTATCAAATATATAATAATTATCTCCTGAATCACTTAATACGGTTGTATATCGATTATACATAACATCCATGATACCATCCAATAATACAATAGGATTATTTATATGTGATTGTATAATTAATTCAATTATATTATTGAAATGTAGACAATAATATATAATTTTATTACCGATTAATAAAATAATAAAACCATGCTTGAATTTGAATAAAGTCACATTATTGTATTCTGTGTAACTTGTATTTGTACCAATTGAAAAGGTACGAGTATCTCGTGCGTATCGATACGAATAAAGTTCATCATTTTTCGATATATGTAGGGGAACTGTCAACAGATTCATTGACATCGCATCCATTTCCGTATACTTCTTTTTGTAAAAATACATAGTTGATTCGCTTCTTTGAAGCCATTTTCTTTCTCGTTTTTGAATTGGCGGTATCTTTAACATTTTTTTCAAAACATACAGACATATATAAAGTACTTTAAAATTGTTTAAGTATAAAATTATACTGGATAAAACGAATGACATATTTCATTTTCTACATCATTTTCCTTTTTCAATTTATTTCGCATAGTTGATAACTTATTTTCAATACTTACCAATCGTTTGGGTATGGTTGCTAATCTACGTTTGGGAATTTGGACCGGATTTGATGGAGGAATTTGGACCGGATTTGATGGAGGAATTTGGACCGGATTTGATGGAGGTTCACATCTTTTTCTTTTAGATTCTACCTGATTCGTATTAGGTAAATCAAATCTCAATTTGCGCACCACCTTCGGTTTCGTACATGCTACACTAGAGATCGACGATACAGGTGTGTTGTCAATAATTGTTATATTCGGATCTGGTGTTTCTGTAGAAAAGTTATTCTTTCGTTTCTCAGAAAATTGTTTATACCATGTACTAATTTGATTGATATTCAAATGATGATCTTTACACAAACATTCCAACATATATTCATTATATTCAATTACCTTTTTTTCAATATCGTTTGCCAATGTATCATGAATATAAGTATGGATATTCATTTTTCTAATTGTAACATCGAATTCTTTAAGTATAAAATGAATCAACATACACTTCTTCGTATTCACGTATTGGTGTAGATGGTTTAAAATAAACGTCTTCTTTCATATACATTTTGTTTGGATCTATTAAAATGTCGATCATTCCTGTACCTATTCGTGAATGTTTACCTACCAGAATATTTTCGGTAATTCCTAATAAATTATCTCTTTCTCCATACACGGAAGCATCTGTAATGATATTAAGCGTTTCTTCGAAAGAACAACGCATCAACACACCTGTTTCGGTTCTATTAATACCATGTCTTGTGATAGACATCAACATACCTTTGTATGTCATGGTATCCACTAACAGACTGGTGTGTCTATAATCTACATAGGATCCATCATATTCAATAACATTCCGAATCTCACGAATTAACATCTCTCTGGCTGCTTCAATACCCAAAACTTGATATGTTTCTATAATATTATTTGTAAATGTTTGATATGCATCTACTATAGAATCACTTAGCACATTTTCCAAATCTGTACCACAAGTCTCGATAATGTACGGATCGTCTTCATTCACGAATGTATTGGTAATAGAAGAATATCCTTTGATTACTAATTCAGATTTCATTTTATTCGCCATACGTTTTGCTTGATCGTTATCCATGATTTCATCTGTTATTACACGTGCCACTATTTTGGGATAATCGGATGTTTCATCGTTGCATATACACCATATATTATCATATTGTTGATGTATACACACAGTCAAATCTATCATAGAAGTTCCGTGTTTACCTATCTCGTGTATGTCAATATCATAAACAAATACCCAACAATTTTCATGCAGTGACTTTTGTAATTCTGTATTATTCATCATTTTAAAATATTCAACTTCAAAATCATGCCAATCTAACTTATAAAACACCGATGTACCCGTCACATATGTTCCCAACATAGTGCCTACAAAATGATAATTTTTCACATTTACATACTCCGGCTTCACCTTTATGGTCATACTGGGACTTTTTATGGTCTTACTCAAATTAATTAATTCTTTTAATCGAGGCACTCCCAACGTTACACTTTTGGACGCGATACCCGAAAAATGAAACGTGTTCAGTGTCATTTGGGTAATGGGTTGTCCCAAACTCTGTGCCGCCACAACACCTACCATTTCGCCAGGAGATACCAAATACTTTTCCAAACAATAAGATATGAATAAACGTTTTTTATCTCGTTCGATTAAATCTTTTATATTTTCTTGTAGAAGCCATTCAATGATAGGAGATATTCGCTGTGGTTTTATATAATCAAACGGGACGGTTGTCGATTCTTGTTTCCATAATTTACTTAATTCGATTGGATAATAGATTGTTTCTATGTTCCATAGATTGGATTTATTTATTTTTTGTGCGAAAATGTAACTACCATCCAAGCCATCTTCGCCATACATAAATTGTACGATGTCACCGATACTGTTTCGTACTATACCATCAAAACCTACCATAATATCTTCCATAGATTTCACCAATCTTCTTTGTATATATCCAGATTCACTCGTTTTGATTGCCGTGTCAATTACTCCTTCTCGTCCACCCATCGCATGAAAGAAAAATTCACTCGGACTGAGACCTTGCATATAAGAATGCTCAACGAATCCACGACTCTCCGCTCCGAAATCGTATTGTTTAAAATGAGGCAATGTGCGATTATCGTATCCAAATCCTACTCGTCGATTATTTATATTCTGTTGACCAACACACGCCATGATTTGAGCAATGTTGATAACACTTCCCTTTGATCCACCACTTACCATGGTGTATAAATTATTGCTGGTATCCAAATCTTTTTGTACGTATCTACCTGATGCATCTCGTGCGTTATTTAAAACAGTGCTAATCAAACCCTCCTTTTTAGAGGGGTGTTCTCCCGTTTTAATAAGATTTCCAAGAATAACATTCACCTTGTCTACGTTTGTTTTGATCAAGTCACAAACTTCATCTGTATTTGTAGTAACACAGTCCGAGATTCCAACCGAAAATCCATTGAAAAACAACCATTTATTTACCAAAAATTGAATACGACTTACCATAATACATGCTTTTTGATTATCCAATAACCACGCCTTGTGAACAAGACCGCCTGCCGAAGCTCCCAATGTTTTTTTACACAAAACACCGGTCAATATCTCACCCATTTTATCAATATAGATTTCTGTATCCGAGTGTGAAAACCACGATTGTTCTTGTTCGGAATCGTGCCATGCCGAGTATTTTCTCATACCCAAACCTTCGAAAAATAACAACGACATTAGTTGTTTCCCAGACCATAATGGTTTAGGTTTCAATATACATGGTATAGGAATATCATATTCTTCTATACTCATCAACAATTGCATCGTATCTTCTTTGTCGATCAACGTGTCTCTTTTCGTAAATAATCGACAAGCAACCAAAGCATCTTGTATAATACCCATTACCGGACGATTTGCTTGTGGAGATATCATGTTCTTGGAAACCATCATCAACTCTTTAATTTCACAAACACTTTCGTAACTTTGAGATACATGTAAATTCATTTCGTCTCCATCAAAATCCGCATTGTACGGGTTTGTCGCACTTAAATTCATACGAAATGTATTGAACGGCATCACCACCACACGGTGTCCCATCATCGACATTTTGTGTAACGTTGGTTGTCGATTAAATACGACGTAATCACCATCTTTCAAATGCCTTTCCACCACATCTCCTTCATTCAATTGAACGTTTGGTGCGAATCGCAGATCTTTTCGTACACCGGAATCGGTAACTACATAGTTCGCACCCACACTTTTCAAATGTGTTGGTTCAGATCCCACATTCACATACGATTGTAATCTTTCTTTATTATATACATTTACACGTTCGGGAAATGTCATGTTTCGAGCAATGTCCACAGGAACACCCAATTCGTCCAACATAATGTTGGGTTCTGCTGTGATTACGGTACGAGCGGAAAAATCCACTCGCTTCCCCATCAAATTACCACGAACTCGTCCTTCTTTGGATCGAATACGTTGACCTAACGATTTGATCGGTCTTCCTGTACGTTGTGTGGCTTGGGGTTGACCTGGTATTTCGTTATCAATCATCGTATTCACATGATATTGTAACATGGTTAACGTCTCTTGAATAATACCTTCATCTTGAATCGACGTGTTTTGAAATAGTTTGAAAAGTGTTTTGTTACACTTTAATATATCTGTCAACTTGTGTGTAATATCATCTTGTGTTCGATACGAAGAGTTCATAACCACAGACGGTCGAATCACAGGCGGTGGTACCGGAAACACTTCGAAAATCATGTTTTCGGGACGACTATATTTACTGTTCAAACCGATTCTATCACAAGTATCATCTTCTATTTTTCTCAATATATTCAAAACATGTTTTGTATTCACCATTATAGTTGTATTCTCCTCATTGGTTTCTGCTGTAAACGTACAATATAATACAAAATTATCCATTACCCATTTGGGTTGCGTAAATTCACACCGCGTACATGGTTGTTCTTTTTTAATCGAATCCATCACTCGTTTCATTCGCATCATCCGTCTACACCCACTGACTCCATTCACCGGTAAAATTGAAAATTGTGATTCGTGTCCCAAAAATCCAGAACATTTCATACACACACATTGTAAAATCTTGTATATTGTTTTGTAATATGATAAATTGTATACTGGATATGCAAGTTCAATGTGACCAAAATGTCCTTGACAATTAATGTTGTCAGATCCGCACGTGAAACAATTATAAGAACGACTAGTGGTTCCCATTCGCAAATCATATAATCCATTTTCACTCGGCATCCCCTTGTCGTATAAATCCACGTTCGTGACGCATACAGATGAGTTTTTTACAATTTCATCTTTGCCCATCACACTAAATTGTATTCCAACAACATCCGCATGCTTCGCGGTAGACAACGAATACCGATTATTCATTACATTATATAAATCATTAGTCTTTAATTTTATTCAAAAGGATTTAAGAAATATGTATGTTTATTGTATTATATACACAAAACATGCAAATATTTGTAAAAACTTTGACTGGTAAAACCATTACTCTGGAAGTAGAATCTTCCGATACTATCGACAATGTTAAATCAAAAATACAAGACAAAGAAGGTATTCCGCCAGATCAACAACGTCTTATTTTTGCAGGAAAACAATTGGAAGATGGACGAACATTATCGGACTATAATATTCAAAAAGAATCTACATTGCATTTAGTGCTCAGGTTGCGAGGAGGTGTTATGGAAGTGCTATGGAGGTGCTAGGAATAAACTTGCGGAGTTGTGTATTTAGATGGATCACGGTTCTGTAACTGGCCCCATGGATCAGGTTCATGGGGAATGGAATCAGAATATAAATTTTCTAAATCACCGGCGGCGTAGGTATCCTTTTTTATATGACTAGGAAACCATGGAGGAGGCTGGTATACATATCTATTTTCCAATGGAACACCGGCATCATTTGTTTCCGGAACTTTGACAGTATTATACGTAGACACAAATGGATTTGATACTACTTCTAAATAATGTTGTTTCCATGCTCGGGTTCTTGTAAATTCAAACAAATCTATAATTAAAGGACGATCGTACATTATATTACTATCAGGGTTTAGGGTTCCATTAACTAAGGTAGTTGTATCGCTCTCGTGAACGTCGTCAAGAGGAAAATGTTGAACCTTGGTCTTTTGGTCCGAAGGTGTTGTGTTGATTATTTTTATTTGGTTGAAAAGTGGAATTACCGCGTTATATCCATAGTTAATTGTATCATGTTCAGCACCTGTGTAATTTTTTGCCCAAGTGTTCGGAGAACTGCCCTCTGCAATTCTAACCCCATTACAAAACAAAGTGATAGTTGCGAATTCAACATTTAATACAAAATCCAACGCACTATTGTAAAACAAACCATTATCTAGTTTATAACAAAACGGTCCGAATTGATCGCCATATGCGGATCTAGGATTTTTCCATGCTAAATTAACATCATTTAGATTCACACTGAACACTGGTTCAACATCTTGAGTATTACTTGGTTTGAAATTATCAGTTATGGAAGTATCTTCCAATTGCATATCAGGATAATTATTTTCATTTACATTCGCAACATAAAAGGATATCTGTGAGGTTTCCCCATCAAAAACCAACGACCAACTTGAAAATTCGTATGGTTTTTCTGATTTATCATTATTTCTATTTCCAACCCAATTTTCACTATTATCATACGTACCTTCGTCATAGTAACGATTTTGATTCAAAAACAAGTGATCTAATCCGCCTGAAATCATAAACGAACTAATAGCGGGATCATTCTCACGAGAGATCTCTGAGACCCCCCCGGCTGGTGTGCTCACCCATCTTTTCGCCCTTTTAAATGGAGCGTCAATATTAGAGTCAGCATAAAATGCATAAGTACCATCAAAACTATAACGGTCGTATAACTCACCTTCCATATAAATTTGAGGTTGTGTACCATTAGGTACGTTTGTAGAATTATACATTTCTTTTTGGGGGGTGGAACCTCTAAAGCTATTTGACCTCAAATCGATATCAGGGTTCATGATATGTTCCAAGTTATTTTCTAGATTACCATAAAAGTTATCTTTATTTTTTAAAAACGAATCAGCAGGTGTATATGTAGAGTCTACTTGTACAATACGAGTGGACGCAGTTAACATTCTAAAACGTACTGAAAATACATTATCTTTTCCATTGTTCACTGCGTGTTTATAATATTTACCTAAACTACCCTCTGTATTCTTATATGCAGAATCAGAAGCAGATGGATCTACAAGTTCCGATGGGAAATGTTTATACAAAACCATGTTTTGACCCAATGTGTAGGCCAAAGTTGGATTGATCGCCTTAGTTTTAATTGATTCATGGAATGAATCATCATTGAGTGCGTTAATAATATTTGCATCCGTATAATTCCAATTTGCTGCACTTGCGGAATCTGTGTGGGTAAAAACACCAGTCACTCCAATTGTATAACCAGATTCTAAACTATCCACATTTGTTTTTATATTAGTAAAAAAATCCTTAACTTCTTGAATATTCATGAAACCATAACAACCTATAGAATTTTTATTTTTAAGCTGATTATGCACTTGTGTACTGTATAATGTTCCGTCATCTTTAGTATAAATCCCCGTATCGGGGAAAACGATTGAATCCAAGGTGGTGTTAGAAAAACGTTTTGACCAAAAATTTTCTGCATTGTTGAAAGTTGATTGGCAATTTGAATCTGTTATCATATCATTTAAATCACCCTCCAATTGGAGCAATTCGGGTTTTGAATTGAAATCAAAAGCAGTAGAAAAACTCTCTTGTTGCATAGCTTCCCATGAATTCAACGGTATTTTGGTACCAGAAGTACCAAATTCGAATAAAGGTCGAGAAGTTTTATCATTATTATTAGCATGACCTAAACGTTCAAATTCGTGTTTAACCCAAAGAGTAGCGTCCTCATCATAAATTGCAGGTTTTGTAGGTGGGTAAAAGTAAGGTTTAACTCCATTTTCTGGTTTATCATTCAAAAAATCGATACGTTTCTCAGTCCCGCTTGCGGAGTTCCAAATCCAATTACTACGCGCTACAGTATCCCAATCATCCCAGGTATAATTTAAGGGTTTAAAAAACAAAAAACTTTCGCTCATGTTCGAAGTATCTTTACCGACCCATGTGAGTGCTAAATCGTGACGAGTTAACCCGAATGCATATTGATCGAATTTTTCATTATACTGATAAAATTCCTTTAATGGTTGATTGTAAGTCGATAATTGGTCTTTAAGAAGGGGTCCATATGGACCAATATTGCCGTCATTTGTTATTGTTCTTAAATGGATGTTGTCTATACCATAGTATTCATGAATTCTTGCAGAATATGTATCACGATTTTCACTATTAAAATAAAAACTATTGTCTTTTGATGTATTGTCAAACATAACATGTCCGAATATAGCATTTCGTCCACCACCGTGCATATTCAAGTGTTTCCAAGTATCAACAGAATTTATAAACTTATCATCGAGCTTAGGATGCGGAGTCCACACATTGTTACTATCGAGATATTCGTATTTGACTCTTTTTTCATAATTTATATATCCTCTCCAAGGATCAGTGTTTAATACTACTGATTCTTTTGATAGATATTTACCATTGATATGAACACGGAAAGTATCGTTACTAGTTTGGTCTTCTGCTCTCGAGCTTAAATACCACGTAATCCAAAAATCATTTATGTATTTATCCAAAGCCCAATTTAGTCCATTATAATCGTGATGTTTTAGATTATAAGATATACGAAATTGAGTAGAGTCTATGGGGTCTGCTGATTTAAATGCGTCGGCATCATGATTTTCAAAATCAGCTGTATAATTATAATCAGCTGATTCACTGTTCAACCACGTATTGTTATAAGATCTGTTTTCAAATGTAAGTATACCATTTCGGTAATGTACATTCCATTTTGCAGGAGATTCCACAAACCAAGTACTGTCTTCTCCATAAGCTCTTATTCGAAGCTCTATATGATTATTAATGAATTTAGTGAATGAATATACACGATCGGTATTGGGTTTGTGTATATATTTTCCTGTATCAGGTTGATATACTAAACCAAGATTCGCTTCTACAAGTGTACCATTCATGATAAATTGTGTACGACCATCTCTATTGGTTTTGTCATGGACCATTTTATTATATATTAAATTTTATATATTATTTTCTGACAAAAACACATCATCAAATATTACATAGTCGCCTATTATTTTTATATCATAAGAATCTACAAATTTGTTTACCTGGAATTGTTTGTTTTCTATATATAATGGTTCCGTTGTTATAAATGGGTCGTGTAATAGATAACCGTTCGCTTGTATTTCGATCCTTATCTCTGATTCATATATACCATACACATGATATGATTGATATGAGTTTGACAAGTTATATTCGACATATTTATAATTTAAAATGCTTGCAATTTTCGGAATATTATGATAAATGTTTGTTGTTTGAATTGTGGATGTTTCAGTTGATGTTGTGTTTATATCTATAAATATCTTTGTATGTTCATGGGTATATTTTATTTCATTGTTGAATTGGCGCGTTAAAGAATTATGACTAGTTTCTGCAAATTCATCATGTCGGTTCGGTGTGGTCATTGTATACATCACTTCGTGTTTGAATGGTGTGTCCATCGATTCGTCCTCCATCGAAATTGTATGATGATTGGATGACACACTTTCAATTCTGATTGTAGGTGTGTAGAATAAATTGATTATTTGATCGAACGGATTATTTATCAGCGTATCATTCACGAATGTGTCGAAAGGTATATCAACAAATGAAATTTGTATATATATATCGTTGTCTTCGTACGGTTCATTTATACGTGCATCAGTAAAGACGGTTTCTACACGATTCGGTGTGGTCATCGTATACATCACTTCGTGGTTGAACGGTGTGTTCATCAAATCGTCCTCCATCAATACGACGATATGTATAGAACTATCCGTGTAA
>MDSX01106195.1_pt1 | contig 12809 bp, 14 predicted proteins | sample 811141 | NCBI WGS metagenome assembly MDSX01 (sample SAMN05326642, study PRJNA326480) | marine metagenome | isolation source: seawater | place: Atlantic Ocean: South East | collected 2010
TTCTAAATAGTCTTGTACAGATTTTTTACCTGCTTTATCGAATTCAACTCCATTTAATTTAACACTAAATTTATTTGGCATTAAACCTCTTTCTATTTCAACCTTCATTGATTTACATTCTAAACCAATTTTAACGTAAAGTTCTTTGTTAATTCTATTTGGTAAATCTGATAATTTAACACCTTCTACTTTACCATAAAGTGCATAGATAATTGCGTTGGCGATAGTAGTTTTACCATCACCGTTTTTGCCTAAAGTTAAATATAACTTTGATTCATCTTTTTCAAATTCTAATCTTTGAGTTTGATTACCATAAGATGAGAAATTTCTAAATTCAACGTAATCTATTCTCATTGTTCTATATCGTAATTATATGCACATTGAGTGTACAATTGTTTTAATTTATTTTTTAATTTCTGTTTATTATCGTCTTCTTCGTTTAATCCATCAACATACATATTACATAAATTAAGAATGTTGTAATCTTTATACATTTCTTCTACTTGATCAAGATCATAAAAGTCTTTATCGATGTAGTTTTCTTCTTGATAAATGTTCGGTTCTAATTTTCTACCGATGTGTTGTATTTTATTAATCAATTTTCCCAATGCATTTGTTGTTGCTATTTTAGATGGCACAAACAAATCTATGAAATTGTTTTTAATTTGATTTTTAAACTGACCAAGTGGTATGTCGTATAATTGTGTTAGATTGTATTTTAAAAACTTTGGAGAAATGTCATTCTCGAAAAAAGTTTCTTCCATGTTTTCTAAATCAACCAGATCAAATCCTTTTGTATTATTGGCATCAGATCTTGTTAACTGATAAGGAACTCCAACCATTAAGAGTTTACCTTTATTTTGTCTAAAATGAATATGGCCTGAATATACTCTGGTATACTTGTCATATATGTTAGAATCTGTTCCGTGATCATTTTTTACCTTTGAATTTAAATAAATTCCTTTAACTTCTGAATGACAAAATACAATATCTGCTTGTGGATATTGTGCTAATGTTTCTGTTTCGTGTTCTGCATCTCTTCTCCATGGCATCATTAATATCTTACGATCTGACCAGTTTAATATTTTAGGATCTTTGTATATTTGTACATTAGGAATCCATTTTAAACTATCGATTGAAGTTACTTCATTAGAATTTTTTGCCCAAATATCGTGATTACCACATATGACATGAACTGGTAAAATCTCGCCGAGTCTTTCAAATAAATTTACAGCATAGTTCAATACCTTAATGTTAATGCTTTGTCTATTATCGAAAGTATCTCCAACTTGTATTAAAACATCACCAGGTTTTACGTGTTTTTTTAACGTAGGAATAAACAACTCTTCAAAGAAATGTTTTTGAATTTCTAACCATTCTACTGAATTAGCTCTAACTCCAAAATGCAAATCTCCAAGAACCCAAATTCTTTTTGCGCCTTTTTTTATTATTTTATGATCAATCATTTAGAATAATCTTTTTATATTCTTTCTTTCTAATATACCTGTTTTATCGTCTAATTCTTGTATAAGATCTTCTTTGTATACATTAGAAAGTGAACTATAAAATTTAGATGGATTTATATCGAAATAAACACACATTTCACTAAATAAATCTATGCGGCTAAATTTTAAGCCCATCTCGTCGACAATATATCCATACACTGCGTTGATATCTGCCTTTTTTAAATTATTACATTTCCCTAATTCGTCTACTTCATTAAAAACTTTAAATCTAGATAATCCAATCAATTCATGAATTTTTCTAGCAATCATGTCGTAGTGTATTTTTTCTTCTTGATCTTCCACTTGTTTTACTGAAGGATCTAAGTCAAATTTTATTGTGCCGTTTAATTCAAAATCTGGAGAATCAAAGTTATTGTTAAATATTTTATCGTTTTTTGCCATAATTATATGCTATGTAAATTAGAATTAGTGATATCGTCGGTTTCGACCAATCTCATATAGTTCCAATTAATGTTAAGTTTACATTTTGTTCCTTTACCTTCTCCGTCCCTTATTTTAAGGACTTTTAACCAATATTCATTATTGGCTCTCATTAGATCGTCTTGAATAATACCATACATGACATCTGCTGTGTGAGAAAGACCTGCAGATTCTGCAATATCTGTCATTGTTATGTCAGATGAGTTATATCCAGATCTTGTTATTTGTGTCGCCGTTGTTATTAACCAATCGTTTCTTTGACCCATTGCCCTAAGATCTTCTGCAATTTGCTTGATCTTCATATAAGTATTTTCTGTATTTTGATTTCTATAATTGGCAAGAATGTTAATATAGTCAATTACTACTGCACCTATTTTAATTTGACGTTCTTCTTCTATTTGACAAACATATGCTTCGATATCTAATACAGTTGCCTGTGATGTTGGAAACTGTTTAATAAACAATTGACCAGGCGGAGTAAAACCGTCACCTACTGTTTCTAATTTTCTTTTTATTGAATCTTTGTTTTTTGCCTTTTCTGCGTAGTCGTTAATGTTTATTGTTAACAAATTAGAACCTATGCGTTTTACAAATTTATGTGCTGCCATTTCTGCAGTAACCACTACTGTGTTAGTTCCCATTTTAACAAAGTTAGCTGCATCGTTCGCTAAGTATATTGATTTACCAATATTTTGTTCACCTGCATATACAATTAAATTACCTCCCTTGTCATATCCACCACCTAACATTCTATCTATAAAGTTATAGCCAGTTGATACCTTCTCGGTTTCTTTTTGATCATGTGAATCTACATCAAAGAAATCTAAACCCAGATCAGAATTAAATGTTAAGTTATTTCTGTCATTAATAAGTCCTTTAACTTTAGTAACTATGCTATCTACGTTCTCTGGAGTGACCTGAGTAGTCTTAATAAATTCTATAGTATCTACTAAAGAAGTGTCAAATGTGCGCCATTTGATCCAAGATTCAGCTGTAGAAGTTAACCACTCTTCGTCATATTGGTCTAGATCAACTTGAAATAAAATATCTAATATATTATCGGATATTTTTTGTTTAGCTCTTTCATTTCTTTGAGTTAATAAAACTAAATTTTCTTGACTAGGTGTTTCATTATATTTGCTATAGAATTGATTAGATATTCTACTTAAGATGTCTATTTCTTCAGAAGTATAAAAACCAGCCTTAATGCTCTGTAAATATTTAGGCTTTACTAAAGAAAGTCTAAAGAAAATCTTTTCAAAATCTTGTCCAAATTCCATTTATATTTTTTTATTGTTTATTATTGTATGCAGGTTTTGCACATTGTTTACCCAAATGGGTTTTCTTTGATTTTCCAAGATTCTTTACCTTCTACTGTATTAGCAGTTTCTACTAGATCTAATTTTATTAAATCTTCAATAGAATTAAGCAAATGATCTTCGCTTGTTTCTGGAAATCTATAAGTTTTTAAAGCGTGTAGAGTAAAGTTACCTTTGTGCCTATCTGGCATCCTAACACATAATTTAATTTCAGCTAATAATATATCAAATGCACTTGGATAATCTGGTAAGTCTTTTTCAATACCTAATATGTATTTTATAGGTAGCTTATCCTGATTAATTTGCATCTTCTTCTAATATTTCTTCTAAATCAATTTCTCTTTCTTCTGTGTTGTAATTAAATACATGTTCGATTCTAGCTTCAATCTTTTTTAATACTTCTTGTGTGAATACTTTCTCAGAGAAAAAATCTTTATTAGGTACAGTTTCATCTAAATGTTTACAGATCCAATTTCTTGCTGTTTTTTTAGGAATCTTCTCACCCTTTTCAATAACACCCTTTGTAATACCAATATCTTCCCAATCGATATATTGTTCTAATCCAACATATCTGTTCATACCTTCTGTAAAGTGTAAATGGAATTTAATATTGTGTGGTTTTGCAAAACGATTCTTATTTGGTTTAGCAGTTACAATAATACCTGCTTTTTCACCACTAGATTCTTTAAGCTGTGCCTTTCCTAAGAATAGAACAATAGATGCTGCATATTCTGGTCCAGTTCCACCACCAGCTACTTGTCTTGAGATAAAATCTTGAGTCTGATATGTGTGATTAGTAAAAATAAAAGGTATCTTAAGATCTGCCAATGGCGTCATAATGATTCTAAAAATAGATTTTAAAACCTTAGATCTAGTCATATCTGCTTTCTCAGATCCTGATCTTGCGTCATCAATTTCTTTTTGTGTTGCTAAGTTACCCGCAGAATCAAGAATCATCATAACTTTTGGTGTTTTACCGCCAATTCTTTTGATTTCTTGCATTTTGCTAGTTAATGTAGTAACTGATGTTCTAAATTCTTGAACAGTGTTAATTGGTTGATAATTTACTTTAGTAACATCAATACCAAACTTTTCCATTTGATCTTTATCTACCGCAGCTTCACTATCATAATATATTACATTATATCCCATATCGATTGCTCTTTTTACTGAGTTCAATACTAAGAATGTTTTACCAGTTCCTGAAGGACCTGCAATTGAACACGTTCTACTGTTAGGCCATCCACCAAATAGTGAACCACTAACACATGCGTTTAAGTGATAATTACCAGTGTCAATCCACTCTGTAACTTCACTAAATGTAGAGTCAGCCATAATTGATCCCATAGGATTTAATGCCTTTAACTCTGCGTTTATATCGTCAAAACTAAAATCTTTCTTTGCCATGTTTATTGTTGTATTTTTATATTATACGTTAAATTAGCCGTTTGTTTCTTCATCAATAATTTCTTGATCTGGAAATAAAGATCTTTCTTTTTCTCTTAAATCGTTTAATTCTTTGATATATTTTTTGGCTTCTACTTGTAAATCATCAACTTGAAATTGAATATCTGCTAGTTTATTAAGTATTCGTTGATATTCTTCAACAAATACTTTTTGATCTTTTGTTAAATTTACGTCCATTAATCTATTGATCTATTTGCAACAGCGTCAATATCTTCATCTGCTGCGTAATTAAACGGTATCTCTAATTGATTAGGATTTGTTGTGTTTTTTCTTTGTTCCCAATAGATCTCTCTTACCTTTCTACCAAGTTCTTGATCATTAGGGTATTGTTCTACTAGGTCCATGATTTTATTAAAATTGCTAATTGGTTTATCCATGATGTTTATTTTAAAATAATGCCGAAGCATAAATTAGGTTTGTGTCTAATGTTTGTAATCCTATTGCTGTAAGTACTCTATTTAGAGGATCAATCATTGCCTTTTCAAATTGAGTATCGTAATCTACGGGTGGAGCGATTTCATAAGGGTGTTCTGTTGGCATGTATGCATATACTTCTGATATAGTAGATTTACAATTGTAAATTTTTAATTTTTCACCATTACCAATAAGTTTATATTTGTTTTTATATTTCTTATTGTTGTTTAGTAAATAATTGTAATATCCTGCAGCTTTGACATTTGCAGGACACTTTAATCCAACTTGTAATTCTATTTGATCATCAACAATATACTTATCAATATTATTAGTTCTACGATTAAATGAAATATCGTCAATATCTATTAATGCAAATTCCTTTTTTGTTTGCTTCATAAACTCTACTAAAGTTTGTAAATCTTTAGAAGTAGGAGTAACTCTAGATTTAAATAAAATCTTAAGTGCTTCTACTAATTTTTCTCTAACAAATTTAGGTGTAGAAGATTGAATAGTATCGAACCCAATAGTCTTAACTTTCTTTAAAGATGGATGTCTATCAGTTACTTCTAATTTATCATCCCATGCAATGTTTTGAATGTATTTTTTCTTAGACATCCAAATACCATTATATGCTAATGCTTCTAATTCAAAAAACAAGTAATTATCTGTGTTCCTTTTAGCTGCATATTTTTCCATACACTTGCTGATATAATCTTTAAGTCTAAATCCATATAGCGCTAAAATAAAAACGTCAATTTCCATTTTTTTAGATTCATCTTGCCATATAATAGATTCATATAAATCTTGAAATTGCACATAACATGAATCAGTATCGATATAAATTACAGCAGGTTTTTCAATTTTACCCTTTACCTTGATGTTAAAGTTCTCGTGTACTGCAGTATCTTTGTGCCAAAAATCATTTACATATTTATTAAGTATTACTTCAGAATAAAGAATGCCATCTTTACCTTGTTTAGTAATTGATTCGGCAATATCTATGTTAAAGAAGTGGAACCATTTATTACCAAATGCACCATAAATAGAATTAAGTGTTAACTTAACTGCTTGTTCATACGCTGTATATTTAGCAGAAAGTTGCTCGTAGTAGTCTACGAGCAACTTCGCTTCATCATTAGATAACTCATCTGTTGGTTTACTTTCTAGCTCCTTTATATTCATTTATTATGCAGTTTGACACGTTGACACTGTTAATAAAGTTGTTGAGTCATTTGATTCAAAAACAACTTTAGATCCAGAAACAAAAACTGTTTGTTCTTCTTTGTCTAATAAATTTAAATATTTTTTATATACTGTAACGTTTCCGTTTCCACTAGTATCAGGTGTCAATAATACATTAAATGATTTACCATCTACATTTACACCTGAAACGTCTGATTTAATTCCAAATGTTTCTTCTTTGTCAAGTGAAAATAGATTTTTAACTTTATTAATCATGTGAGTATCAAAGCTAAAATCAAATTGTGCATCTGTTCTTGCAAAAATAACGTCTCTTTGTTCAGAAGTTAAATCTTTAAATCCAAGTGAAGGCTCTGAACAAGCCAACGTAATCTCTAACTCGTCATTGAATATACGCAAAGTAGATGCTACTAGTTCGCCTTCGTTTTCAATAAATTCTAGTTCACCTTTAATTGCATCGCTATCAAAGTGTTTAAGTGCGTCAATAACCTTTGATCCTTCAAAAAATGCGATTTTCATTTCCTTGTCAGTTTCTGGCCACTCGTCTACTTGAAAAATAGAATTGGCTTCTACTGAGTGGTGCTTCACTGCATCTCTTTGAGGAAGGTATACTGTAGATTCAATTTGACCGTTGTTTATTTTCATATAAACGAAAGAGTCAATTAGTTTAACTCGATTAATAAATCCAGTTAGTGCATGTTGGTCAATGCGATTAATTTGTAATTTCATAATTGTTATTATTTAATGATGTTTAAGTATTATACTAGATTGTGTTGAAATGTTTCAATAAAAAAAGGGCCGAAGCCCTTAAATATGTGTTGTCAATATATTAATTTATTTTATTGGTATTATTGATTCTAATTCTTGAAATTTAGAATCACATCTTGATTCCATTTTATCAGTTCTAGAATCTATGTACTTGTAAAGTTCTTCGGTTAAATTATCTAGGCGATCAATTTCGCCATCTATTCTGCGGTCTAGTAAATCCGAAGTTTGTCCTAGATCCATTTCAATTTCATTGACAACATCTCTGACGTCATCAATATCTTCCTGTAGGTCTTTGACCCTAAATGCCACTTTAAACATACGATAAACGCCGGCCATTGCCAACACTGATAGTACACCTAAAACGAACGCTGTTGTTTGTTCCATATTGTTTGTGTTTTTTTTATGACAACACATGTTTTATATTGAATATGTTACAATTGTTTCAAAAAAGTGAGGCCAGACAGTAGCGATACGTCTGGCCTCTTTCCGAGAACTATCCCGGTCCTAAAGCGTGGATTTAACCACACCTTTAATTATCCATCACAACTCATACAATCTGGATCAACGGCTGCTTTTGCTATATCTCCCCTAAGTACTGATTCAGTTCTCATATAATATAGTGTTTTTATTCCTTGTTTATATGCTTCTAAGTGTACTTGATTAATGAATTTAGGTTCAGCTTCTTTTGGAAATGCTAAATTTAAACTCACAGATTGATCAACATATTGCTGTCTAACTCCAGCCTGCTTTACAAGCTCCAATTGATTAATTTCTTTAAACGTTTTAAAAACATCAGCAATTGAAACATATAAAGACTGTTCATGTTGATTTAGTTTATCAAATTCCTTTCTTTTAATAGGAGGATTATTTTCAGTAATAACTTCTCCTATTTTAACCATAAAATCATTAATCCAACTGAGCCCCAATACCGAACCGCCATCTCTTAGAATTTGATCCCATGTTGATTTAGTGTCTTTTTTTAATAGTTTTAAAACTCTTTCTAATGTTTGATTTTTTCTAATAAAAGTACCCTTAGCTGTTTGTTCTGTAAATACGTTGGCTGCCCATGGTTCTATTCCAGCAGAAACATTGCCTGCTAATTTTGAATTGCTAACAGTAGGTGCAACTGCTCTGAGATGTGTATTTCTCATACCAGTATTAACACACCAAAGTGGCTCACCAAATTCTAAAGCCATATCTCTAGATGCTTTTTCACTTTCTGTTTCTAATTGTTTAAATATTTTTCTGGTTTCAAATTGTGCAGATAAACCTTCAAACGGAATACCTCTATCTTGTAAATAAGAATGCCATCCTAAAACTCCTAATCCTAATGCTCTACCTTTTTCTGCCGAACGAATTGAATTTTCAAAACCTCTCATAAATTTGGCCTTTTGAATAAATTCTTCTAATACTCCATCTAAAAACCAAGTTGCAGTGTAAACTAAGTCAGTATCTTTCCACTCGTCATATTTGGACAAATTAACAGATGATAAACAACATACAAATGAATGATTTTCATCAGTGTGTAAAGTAATCTCTGAACATATATTAGTCATATAAACCTTTAGTCCATTTTGCTTATATGCTTCTGGATTTGCTCTATTTACATTTCCTTTAAAAAATATGTAAGGTTCTCCTGTAGCTCTTCTTTTTCTAAGAACTGCAGCCCATCTTTTTCTAGATTCTTTATCACCAGCTTCTACTTTTTGCATAAATCCGTCTGGAACTACTACACATTGGTGCATATTAAGAGATTGTCTATTTACATCTCCTTTAGGCTCTCTAATTTCTAGCCATTCCCAGAAATCATCATGTTCAATATCAATATTAACTGACGCAGCTCCACGTCTGACAGACCCTTGGTTAGTAGCAAGGATTGTAGAGTCATATATTTTGCAGAACGGTACGACTCCATCGCTTGTTCCATTACCTTTAATTGTTGCACCTGCAGGTCTTATTTGATTTATTCCAATACCAACTCCTCCACCATGTTTTGCGAGTAGCATCATTTCTAGATTTTTAGCACCAATGTCATGAATTGAATCCGCAACATCAATACCGAAACAAGAGATTGGTAATCCTCGTTCTAATCCAGTGTTAGAAAGTACTGGTGAGGCCAGGTTTAACCAACCTTTCCATATATAATCAAAAAACTTACTAGCTAATTCTGGCTTTCCAAGCCTTCTAGCAACAGTGGTCGCAACTCTCCAGTAAGCGTCTTTTGGTTTTTCATCATAATATAAGTAGCCATTACTTATTGTCTTTACATAAATTTCGGTGTTTGCCCATGTTGGAAAGTCAACACCAAGCTCCCAGCCCAATTCTTCTCCAAAGTTTTTTATATGTGAATCGTCTTTTAAATTTTCTTTAATCGCATTAAAGTTTTCTAATCTAAGCTCTTCTTCGCTTTTGTCTCTATTTCTAAACATTTATATTATTTAATTTATATTAGTCGAACAAGTCATCCTCGTCCCAGTTTTCGTCTTCTCCTGCTTTTGCATAATCAGTAGGTCTCACTGCAAAGAAATCAGTATGTGTGTGACCTCCAGTTAAATGATAGAACCAATCTAATTTTCCAGCTTGTTCTTCATTAAATTCAAATGCATTTTTATATCCCAATTCATTTAGCTTTTCATTAGTTCTTTTGGTAATAAAGTGTTTTAAATCATCAGCTTTCATATTATCTAAATCACCTTGCTCAAATATCATGTCAATGAATTTGTGTTCCATGTCTTTCATTAGTTCTGCTGCCTTTAATATATCTTCTTTTACAGATTTTTTTAATTCTGGATATTCTTGGCACATGTGATTAAATAATTGACATCCCATTTTTGAATGCAAAGATTCATCTCTTACAGACCATTTCATTTGTTGGCCAATTCCTTTTAAAAGATTTCTCATTTGGAAACTATATAAAACTGCAAAAGAACTATAAAGAGAAACGCCTTCAGCGAACGCTGAAAAAATAGCCAATGATCTAGCGACTTCTTTTCTGGCAGTTTCATTAACAGCTAAATCTTGATATGTATAATCTGCTGAAGTTGAAGTTAACAGATCAAATTTTTCAGCAATAGCAGGTTCGTGAAGAAATGCTGCAAAATCTTCAAGTCCTAGTGTTTCATTTAAATAAGAATATGCAGTTGCATGTATAGTTTCTTGAGAACCAAACATCATAGCCATTTGCTTTATTTCATGTTTAGGAAACCATTTAGTTACCATTGTTGTCCAATAATCTGATACTGCACATTCTGTTTGTGCAAACCCTAAAAGGATATTACCTACTATGTTTTTCTCATGAGGCATTAAATTTTCATTCCAATCTTTAACGTCCCCTTGCATAGAGATCTCAGTGTGTAACCAAAACGCTTGAGCTTGTTTTAGCCAACCTTCAGTATAGTACTCTGGGTACTCAAAAGGTTTAAATTCTATTCTTTCTTTAAAAAGTGATGACATATTGCTATTATTTTTTTATTTTTAGACATAAAGGTCTTTAGACTAAAAAAGGCCTATTGGCCATTTTAATCTTTAGAAGTTTTAAATAATAGCAGCGCTGCTATGTGATAGATTATATATCGCGCTGCATTTTTAAAACTTCTAAAATTAGACCTTAAATTTTTTTTTAAGTTCGTGAGCCTTCTCGTAATATGTATATGAAGTTTTTTTATACTCTTTACGTTGATTATATAAATCAGCTAATATTTTTTTAAGAATACTATCTTCTTTTTTATAGACAACGCCGTTTTCACATACAATTACATTCTTATCTTTTCTGCGCTCAGGTATATCGATTTCGTTTATTTGTTCAACAAACGAATCCGGAGAAATATTAAATTGTCTCATAATTGACGGATATAGAGAAGCGAAATCAAATGCACTTACTCCTGAATAATATCCTACAATCGGCTGTTTAACAAATGCACCTTGAAATTTACCATCTTTTTTTGCATCTTCTCTGCCGTATTCAATACCTATTTTTTTATTTTGTTCTGCTAATTTTCTTGCAATTAATGATTCTGTTACTGCCACTGGTGATGCTGCTTTGTAAAGTGGCATTTTTGTTATTGTTGCAAGTGTCAATAGCACTTCCATTGATCTAAGTTGTTTATCGATATAATATACAAGTACGGAATCGACTACGTTATAGAATACGTATTTTTTAAAATCATTTTCATATAAATCTTGTAAAGATCCGCTGTATTTAATTTTAGCTACGTCTAATACTGCACCAGATACGAAATCTAGTGAATTAGATTCTTTTACAGCAACCGAGCGATCGTACTTATCATATAATTGCATGTAGTCAAGAATACCCATATGAAGTGGTCTACTATCATTTCTATCAAGTGATCCAGTGATAGCCACTTCAGTCAGATCTATTTGTAATCTTTTACATCTATTAACTATATACTGCCAGTCATAGTTGATGAAATTCCACCCTGTCATCATTGGGAACTTAGGTAAAAATTTATGAAGAAATGTATATAACATATTATATTCATCATCAAACTTATAGTAACTGAATTCCCAATCTTGATCATAATTTTTCATATGAGCATTTGTATCTTCTTCTATTTTCTTAATTTGATCTGATGATAAATCTTCTAAGCCTAATACAATTGCTTTGCGTTCAGGCGTAATTATAGAAAACGTTAGTATACGAGACTTGGCTTCTTCAGGTTTTGGAAAGCCATCTACTATTTCTGTTTCAATATCGACAAAATAAGTTCTTGGCATATTGAACTCATAAATTTCTTCTCTATCTTTTTCAGATAAAGAGTCCATAAAATACAGTAAACTAAATTTATTAAATCCTCTAGAGATATTTCTTTTTAATGGCCTCCCATCCCAGTTTGTTACCTTACTGTCTTTCCATTTATCTTTTTCTTCTGTTACTACCCAATTTTGGAATTGATTTACTGGATATCGTTTAAAAGAAACTTTGCCTTCTTTGTTGTAATAAGAGATAATTAACTCTTTATCTGTTTGTTCTATATCTAATAGCATTAATAATTATTTTTCTGGCGGTTAACGTTCTCTTCTGCTTTTGCAAAGTAGTAATTATATGCAGTTTTAGCGTCTAGTCCAATTGAAGATGCATAATTAATAAAGAAGTGTAGAATATCTACCCATTCCATATACAATTCTTTCTTATCTCCTTCAGACATATCAGAAATCTTTAATGTATTATATTTCGTAAAGTCTTTTTTCCAGTATTTCCATACTGCATTTCCACTACCATCTTTAATTCCACCAAGAGCATCTGTCATTTCATGAACTTCATCCATTAGCGAGTGTGTATTAACATGCCAGAAATCCATAATTTCTCTAATTGTCATATTATCAAAATTAATACCATAAGTCTGCTCTTGCATCTTTTTTTGGTTTTCCATAATATCTGATAAGTGTGTTGTTGATTGGTCGTAAAAATCTTTAACTTTTAGATCTTTACATTCGTTGTCGATGTTTGCCATAATTTTTTTGTATATTAATTGTATGATATTGTTTGGGATAGTTTCAGTTTTTATAGGTCCATTTCTAAAACTTCTCCCCATTCTCTTTTTGAATTTGTTTTTTCTTTAGTTTCTTCTGATTCTGGGTAAGGTTGTCCACCTACATTCCAAAACCAAGCTCCTTGATTTCCGTGCTTAACCATAAATTCCCAAGCTTTTGCATCGTAGTTCATTGCTGATGGAAA
>MDSX01027249.1_pt1 | contig 12808 bp, 14 predicted proteins | sample 811141 | NCBI WGS metagenome assembly MDSX01 (sample SAMN05326642, study PRJNA326480) | marine metagenome | isolation source: seawater | place: Atlantic Ocean: South East | collected 2010
AGGCTTCGAAGGGGATACGCCGGAAGGCTCCATTCTTTGGAAATTTCTGAAAGTGAAGATGACGGAAGAAAGAGAGAGCCGATAGTGTCCGAGTTCGGCGAGACTGGGCACCCCGTCCTGGGCGACGCCGTCGTCGACGTCAAGGCTGTCGCGTTGTGCGCTTTTCCCGGGAAGCAAAAGCTCGTACGCGTCGGCCTGGCCACCGTCGTGTCGTCCGTGCTGGGAGCGTACGTGGACAAGACTGAGCAGTGCAGGTGCGTTTATTTTTATTTCCATACGGGCAATGTGACTGACTGACGGCACGTGTGTTTTATTTACAGCGACTGGGAGCGGCGGCCGTTGACTGACGCGCAGATCGACTACGCGGCGGCGGACGCGCACGTGCTCACCGTGCTCTTCGACCGGTGCTTCCACCACTCGCCCGGCGCCATCGCGACGGCGCTGGCGGATCCAACGAGGCCCCTCGCGGTGGTTCCCGAGGCGCCGAAGGCTCGTGTAAACAAGCGGGAGCGAAGAGACAAACAGGAAGAAAACCACCGGCGCCAGGTTGAGCGTTTCATCGCGCCCGTCGGTCCGCCCCCGAACCCCGGCGACGTCCCGTCCGTCGTCGGGGATGTCTTCGAGGGACGGAAGCAGGTATCCGCGGCGTTCGGGGGTGACGGTTCATCTTCCGGAAGGGGCGGCGGCGTCGACGAGTGCGGCGACTTTCTCGCGTTGTTCGTCAACGTCGGGCGGACGAACCGGCGGTACGCGAACGAGTTTTGGGTCGAGTTCGAGTCCAATGAGGTCTTAGGTTCGAAACTGTGTGGGGGCAAAGTCATGATGTCGTGGTTCCCCGGCGGCGGCGGGCTCCGGGAGATCGCGTCGGCGCTGGTGGACACCGAGGGAGAAGATGGGAAAGAGGACTTGGGGAAAGCAAAAGTGGGGAGGTTGAAGACGCCTTTGCTTTTTCTTCGCCCGGCGAAGGGGGCGTACACGTGCGTGGGGCGGTTGGACCCGGTGCGTACGCGCGTGAGTGGGGAGGGAGGCGCGCGCGTGGATTTTCACCTCGTGGACGCGCCCGTTCTTCACGGCGTGGATCCCGGCGCGTTCGCGCGGCTCGTCGGGGTTGGGTTGACGACTGAAGAGTGCGACCGGTTTCTCGGTAGTTTGGCCGTGGGGCTGAGTACGTAGCGGCTGATTATTGAAAATATTGGTGTCCGTGAAAACCGGCACTTCCTCCGAGACTGACGCTTCGTGTGATCGCCGCCGAAATAGAGCACCGAGTTTCCCGCCCAAAATATCTCGTGTGCGCCTGAGGTCAGAGACAGATCGGCCTTGACCTTATATAGGGTTAACCTCGCTCAGTCGGCACCGAGCTCGCGTTCTCACGACTTCAATAAATACCGACCAACGACCGCCGGCGAACGGCACACAACCAGCCGAGCAGGCATCCGGCGCGCACATTCGCTGCGCAACGCACTCGCACGTGGGTAGACGCGTTCGGGGTTAAGCGATCCGTGGAAGAGACGGGACGCAAAGGGAGTCGAGAGATCGATCACACGGGAGAGAAACACACACACACAAATGGCGAAGCACGAGATTCAGACGCTCTGCTCGATCACCGGCCAAGGAGAGGACGATGTCGTCGCCATGCTCAAGAAGTACGGCGGCGACATGGACGCGGCGACGAATGCCCTAATTGACAGTGAGTCGAACGCTCGGAACCCGCCCGATTGTTCGTTCGCCGGCGCGCTTTGCACGCCAGCCGGAAAACCAAATGGCGGGGAATAGACCTCACGCGTGCCCCGCCGGCGCGCGCGCTCCTCGCCCCGACCCGCGCTGACCGGCACCCACCCGTAACCCCCAACCCCGCAGTGGAAAAGTTCGAGACGGTGGCCAAGAAGGGAACGAAGAAGAAGGACGTGAGTGATCCCGCATCGACCGCCGCCCGCGCGTTTCCGGCCGGGGGCGGCGTCCTCCCCGCGATCGGAAATCTCGCCCCACGGAAACCACCCCAAGTGGCGGTTGCCAAAACCGCTGACCGCTGACCACCCGCAACTGCTACTGACCCCGACTCCCCTTCCGCCCTCCTTCCACGCCGCAGGCGCCCAAGCCCGCGCCCCAGGGTGCTAAGCCCGCGGGCCGACGCGAACGGGACAGGCCGAGGGATGGCAAGCGCGAAGAACGCCGAGGTGCGTGTCCTAGATCGGAGGTCGCGTCGCGGGCGCCACCGCGCGTTCCGGCGCGGTCATGCGCGATCGACGCGAAAAGCACTTTTTCCATCTTCTCGATCTCGACACTCCCTTCCCTTCGTCTCTTGATGCCGTCTCTCTCCCATGCCTCTCGGATGTTCACTGACCGACGCGATCTCTGTTATCTTCCCATCGTGCCATCAGGAGGCAAGGCGGCCGGTCCCGGCGCCGGCAAGGGCATCCCCGCGCCCAAGAACGCGGCGCCAAGGCCCGGCCCGCCCCCCGTCGCCGCTCCCGCGCAGGCTCCCGCGCAGGCGGCGCCCGCGCCCGCGCCCGCGCCCACCGCCGGCCCGGGAACACCCGCGCCGGTCGCGCCCAAGTGGGGCAGCGGAGCCACCGCAGCGGACATCGTCCGCGGCGGTCGACCGCAGCCTCCCGCGCCACAGGTACGCCCCCGTTCCCTCATCCCATCGACAACCGCGCACAATCGCAACCGCATCGCGATCGTTTTTTTGGATTTGCCAAACGAAACCTCACACTAAACCGATCCACCCCACATCCACCCCCTCCATCCACAGCCCACAATCCAGCCCAAGCAGAGCATCGGCAAGATCCCCGCGCCCGCCACCAACCGAGGAGGCGGTAACCTCCCCAAACCGGGCTCCAAGCCCCTCCCCCGACCGCTCGGAGGCGCCAATCTCCAGAACTCCGAAAACTCCCTCGCGGGGTCCATCCACCGCGCGCAATCCGACGCGGCTTCTGGAAAGTCTTTACCGACTCCCAACCCCGGCGGCGTCCCCGCGCCCAACGCGCACGCGGGCCCCAACGACGGATGGGGCAAGCCCGCGCAGATGAGTCATCAGTCCGGACAGTCGGCGGGTGGCGCGTTTGGTTACGGGTTCGGGCCGGGTTCTGGCGGCGTCAACGCGGCGACGGACTCCATGGGTGACTTGTCGGTTCAAGCCGGCGGATCCGGCGCGAAAGGCGTGGGCATGGACGGCGGTTTGGGGTTGCAGTTTGGAAACTTCGGCGCCATGGGAGGAGGCGCGGGTGGCATGGGTGGCGATTTCGGGTTTGGGTTCGGCGGGGCGGCGGCGGCGGCGGCGGGGATCGACCAGCATGGATCCAAGCAACAGGACGCGAACCCTTACGGGAACGTATACGGCGCCGCGCCGGTGGCGCCCGCGGCGCCCACCGCGAATTCCAAGCCGGATGCGGTCAAGCTCCCCGACGACCTCAGCAAGGATGGCGCGTCTCCGAGCGGCCAAGTCAACGGAGCCGGCGTCGTTCCCCCTTACGCCGCGTACGGAAACCCGATGGGTGCGTACAATTACATGATGCCGCCGCAGATGGCGGTGCCCGGCGCGGAGGCGTACGGCGCCGCGGCGTACGGAGCATACGGCGCGGCGGCTGCCAGCAACGGGTACAGCGGGGACAGCGCCGATTATTACAGGCAGCAATTCGGAGGCGGAGGCGCCGGGTCCTCCGCCGGCGCCGCCGCGGATGGAACCACCCAATCCGGCACCAACGGAACGTCCGATTCGACGCGAAACAACACGCAACAAAACAGCCAGCAATCCGTCGGGTCCAACGCCGCGTCCAACGCCGCCGGTTCATCTTCCGGCGCGATGGCCGGCGCTTTTTCCACGATGCCGAACATGGGCGCCGCGGGATACCCCTACATGGGATACCCTTACATGACGCCCGGCATGCCCCCCGCCGCGGGGTACGCGGTACAGTCCCCGTATTACGGCTACCCGCAGGCGAACATGTACGCCGCGGCTGGCGCGTACGGCCAGCAGTCAGCCGCTCCCGGTGCCCAGTCCGGCGGCGGCAAGTCTGGCAAGGGCGGCTACGGTGGCTACGGCGGCAACCAACGGAGCGGCGGCGGCGGCGGCGGCGGCGGCTACGGTCAGCCCCCCGCGCCCCCCGCGCCGCCGAGTAACGATAACGCCGGCAACTCGCAGTTTGGTTATAACTACGGGAACTACAGTCAGTCGGCGTACGGAAGGTGAGGTGATCGCGAGGTGATCCCCATCCTTTTTTTTTATCGCGAGGGTTGTTTTTGCGAGGACGAGTTGAGATTAGCGGCTCTTCCACGTAAAGCGTTTCTTTAAAGAGATTCCTAAGTCCGAGCGAAAACTAAGTCGTCGCGTCGCACTCGTCTCGCTGGCTCACCAATTAATCACGACGGATCCGCCGTCGTTTGAGTACACGTAGTTCACCTTGTGCCGGTTCAGCAGTTTCGTGACCATCATCCTCAGTACAGGCCCTTTGGTGCCGCTGTGGTTGCCCGCGCCGGTGATGACCTTCAAGCCTCCGTAACTCATGCTGAGCGCACCGGACAAACAGGTCAAGATACGTTCTTGCGCCCCCCGCTCCGTCATCCCGTGAAGATCGAGTCTGCATAGCTCCGTGTTCGCGTTGGACGACCGCATCGCCGCCAGCTTGTTAACCTTGGCTGTTTTGAAGTCGATATCCTTCATAAGCTTATCAATTTCGGGCCTTAACCCGTTCGCGGCGGCGTGATCTTTTCGAGCCACGGCGTTGGAACGATGCGCGCGTAGGGAATTAAGGGAGCGTCTGAGCACGGTGAGCTCATCGTGATATCTTTTTATGTCCTGCCGCTGTCCCGCCGGTCCTCGATCGCGATCCATGCTCGGGTCGCTGGTACCGCCCCCACCTTGCCGCTCGCGAACCTCGTTCATGACCTTCGCTTCGTCATCGTTCGTGTGATCGTCCATGATCGAGCTGACGAATTCACGAGCGGAACCTGACCTTCCGCCGCCGGCGAGGTATGTAGCGCCCCCGAGCACCTCCCGCGTGATGTCCACTTGTTTGGCCTTGCCCGGTTTCGGCTTCGGCTGCCCAGATGCCCCAGACGCGGCGGCGAGTCTGTTCGATTCCGCCATCCGCTCCTTGCGTTCCTTCGTCAACATCTGTCCTTCCAGCTCTGTCAGCGCGTGCCTCGCGCTGTCGATGTTCCCGCGGTACACTTCGTACAGGCTCCGTTCCACGACGTCGGCGTCCAACCTAGGGAACTCCCGGCACAATTGCCTCACTTTGAGCACGTCGCTCGCCGGCCGACGCCAATCCCCCGAGGGATCCGACGGCGCCACTGGCGCCGGTCCCAACGTCGCTCGCCGCGCCGTGCCGTCCTGTACCTCCCGTTGCTCGCGCTCCAGCGCTTTGTAGTCGAAATCTTCGCCCCAGTCATCGTTTCCCTGACCGATGGGGTCCGCGTAGCCCCCGCCGTCGTGGCCGCTAACCCCGGGGACGTGTTCGTACTCGTGCTCGTGTTCATCCGGTTGATATCCCCCGAGCTCGCGCGTGAGATTGTCCAGCGCCTCGTGCGCGTCGTAGTGGTCCCAGTTACTCGCCTTGAGCGCGCGTATGATCTCGTTGTTTACCCTCAAGCCCAAACGAGCCAGTTCGCCCGAGAACTGTTGCGTCAGTTGCACGCTCATCGCCAACTTTCTATCCTGGTCGGGTTCATCCGGCGGCGGCGGTTCATCCCGCGGCTCATCCCGCGGTTCATCCCGCGCCGCCCCGAACATACCCCCGTCGTTGAAGAACAAAGACGAAGACGACGGAGGCGACGAACTACTAGAAACGTGACTGGAAACGCCCGCAGCCGCCGCAGCCGCGAAGGGATCGTCCTCGTCGGTTCTCGCCGATAAACTCGACTCCCGGGCGATCTTAGCCTCGCCGAGCGCAGCCTCGGCGAGCGCAGCCTTGGTGTTGGCGGCGGCCTCCGCAGCCTTGGCGTCGGCCAGTTTCGCTTCTCTGTCCGCGAGCTCGTTCCTCGCCGCCGCCGCCTCGTTCCTAAACACTGCGACGAGCTCGGCGCGGCGTCGACCCGTCGTTCCCGGGTTCAATGCGTCGATGCGCGCTGTCGCTGGCGCTGGCGCTTGCGCTGGTTCTGTATGGTCCGCCGGGGTGTCGAACGGGTCGACGTCGCCCAGCCTCCGCCGCGTGTCCTCGAGCTCCTCGAAGGAGCAGACGCGAGACGACGACGACGACCGTTCGCCGCCTCGGGCGAGCACCCTAAAGTTATCGTACCTGCCGCGCGGCGCCGGTCGTTGTGAGTCACGGGTGGTGGCCGGTGTTGGCGAGTTTTGAGTGCGTGGTTCGTACGCCGAGACGTCCCACTCGAAGTGTTTGCCGTCGTCGACGTCTACCCATCCGAGCCGGCCTTTCAAGGACAGCGGCGCGAAGTCTCCCGTGTCCAAGTAGTCCCCGGTCGCGACGGCCTGGGTCAGCATCTCCGCGCTGACCTTCGCCTGCGTGTCGGGCGCGTACGCGATGGTGACGTGATGAACCTGGGTGGAATCGGCGAGGGAGAGGGGCGGTGAGGTCAGATCCCGGAGTAAGTTTATTCAGATGCAAATGCGCGGCGGAGAGACGAAGGGTCGAGACTTATGTGCGTACCGGTGCGTCCGGGTTGGGGATGTAGTCCGGCACGTCCACGTGCACGGCGAGCGTGCAGTGGTCCTTGGCCACCCCGAGCACCTTCAGCTCGCACCGAAAACCGCACATGCCGCCGTACCCGAGCATGCGCTCCGGGCTAGGTCGATGCCAGAGCGTGAGATGATCGGCAGCGGTTGTCCACTCCGGCGGCACCACGTGCCCAACCTCGGACGTCCACGCGAGCAGCGATACCCTGCTGTCCTCGTCCAGGATTAACGCGGTGTAGCGAGCCTCTTTTGTGAGGCCATCGCGCCGGCCATCACTCATGGCCGGCGGCTGCTCGAGGACGCCTCCCTCCAACTGATTATGGGCACCCCCCGCACCGTGCGGTGGTAAATCGACATCTCATCCGAGAAGAGCGAAAGTGCCGGTCGGTGAGTCTGTCTGCGATAGTGCTACCTGTGAATAAAAATATGGCTTGATGCCTGACTACGTGTATGTTCACTTAACCGTATATTTCGTCTTTATCTCTATTTCATGTAAATTAATTACTTTGCACATGTTTTCACCGATGATCCACGCCCAAAAGACACATCATCTTGACGACAACGCCTCAGGGTCGTGCACCCCGCTTCCAGGGACGTGAGTCAGCGTTGGTTATTCCACTGTTCGCAGCGCTGATTGCGCGTCGTGCGATGGGAGGAACGGGTGACCATGGTCATGACATCGCGGTCATCGACCTCGTGCTGCACATGTACAGCAGGGCGCCGACGCGGAGGAGGCTCTCGGAGCTATGGTGCGTCGCGCCGCCCGGATCCCGCCGCTTTTTTTAACGCCCCGCCATGTCTCTCCCATCCAGAAGAAAGTCGGCTCGGCCGGCCCGTCCCGTCCCGTCGGGGCGCCCCGATCGAAGCGCGCCTCGATGGGAGTCCCGAAATAACGCGAACGCCCCATGCCGGCATCGAACCCACGCTGACCGAATCGTCTCCCGCCCATCCAACCCGTACTCCACTGTACAGGTCCAAGTACACGGATGACTCCGTCGACGAACGCAAGTCGAGGGGATTCGAGCTCGTGCGCGTTCACCACCAGACCTTGACCCGCATGTTCTGCGACGATCCCGACGGCGACTACCTCGACATCGACGACATCCGGTGCGTGTGGGAGGAGTTCGTCGACGCACTACGGGACGCCACCGCCAAGGCGGGCGACCCGCCCCCAGCGCCCACCTCGATGGCATACTCCGAGGTTGAAGGACCGGTGATGAAAAGATCGCCGTCGTTCGCAAAGCTCGTCAAGGATCTGTCCACCGAGGCATCCGCCCCGGCGTCCCCGACGATCGAACGCGTGTCGGGCAAGGGCATGATCCTCGGCGTCGGGTGCTCGTCCAGGGACAACAGCGCCAGAGGGGGCAGCGAATACTTCCGAAGGACGCAGGTGGAGAAAGGCAAAGGTCCGGACGGCGCTAAGATCATGGAACAGCTCAGCGCGAAAGGACTCACCAGACGACTCTCCGGCACCTTCGACGCGGGCGCGCAGTGACCCGTACCCGTACGCGATTGATGAAGGAATTATTAGTCTCGCACTCTATTAAGTTTTGTGTCGTTGAACTCAATTGAACTCACTCGTCGAACTATTCAATTGAATCGAATCACTCCGCCTCATCATTCCGCGTTCTCTCGAAGCCACTTCGGTGAGTACGTGACGACTATCGTGTCCAGCTTGGCCGCCAGGACAAAGTCGTGCAGTGACAGCCCACCGATGGCGTGCGTGCTCGCGACGACCTCGACGTCCCTCCAGTTGGTCAGGTGCACGTCCGGGTGATGGCCTTCTTCTTCCGCGACAATTGAAAGTTGGTTGACGAAATCTAAGGCGGACTTCCAGTTCTTGGCGGTGAACTTTCTGGAGATGGCGGCGCCTTGCGGGTCCAGGGTCCACGTGGGCACAGCCTTGAGTCGCGTCTGGATCTCCTCAGGGGTCAGCTTGGGGGTATCCCTGGATGGATGGAGGTGAAAGGTTGGAATGGTGAGTTTGATGTTCGATGTCGATGTTCGTTTGAAAGGAACGCGGGTGCCCGGTGGAGACGGGTACACGGTGTCTCGTCGATGATGGGTGGCTTCGTGGACGATTCGTACCTGGAGCACGCGCCGAGTGCCGCGCACGACTGCGCGATGAGCTCCTCGGCACCCTCGCCCTTCGGAAGCGACGCCATGCCGCGTCGCCCTTCGGAAGCGTCGCCCCTGTTGTTAGTGCTACCGGCGGTGCCTTCTCCCCTGGGGCGACCGCACGCGGGGAAGTGGTGGGTCCTGGACGAGGACGCGCGGAGGCCAGCTGTGACGTGGCGGAGCGGATCGGTAGCCTTGGACGAGCCCGGAGAAGCGCCGCGGACGAGACGGAGGTGCTTCGCGGCCAGGCACAGCGTCGCGCGTGACATACGAAGTGGGGCGAGTCAACAGTCAAATCGAAGGTTGCCGACTGAGTTATGATAAATCCTCAACAACCAGACCCGGATCTGACCGAAACGTGCAGAAGAGGGCGCGTCTCGGGTCGCACGCGCGCGGGTGTCGTCGGAACCTTCCCCCGGGTACCGTCGCTCGCCCCCCACACGCAGGGGCGCGGACCCTAACCCCAAACCCGACGGGGGCGCGAAGGGGCAACCATCGACTCCGCGTCGCGTCAACAAATTTAACACAATGCTTTACGGGCACCTGCCCCCGTTGCGGGCGGTCGTGGTGGTCCTCGCCGTGCTCATCGGCGCGTACGGCCTCGAGCCCGGCGCGCTGACCACAGTGCTGCTGCTCATCATGTACGCGACGGCCAGGTACGCCGCGGTCACCGGCCTGGCGTGGTTCTGCTTCACGCGCCGACGCATGAGGGGCATCACGCCAGTCAAGCTGCTCGACGACACGCGGATGCTAGCCTTCCAGCGCGTGACGCTGCGCATCTTCGACCTGCCGCACCACCCGCGGCGGCTGCGGCAAGCCGTGCGACGATGGCGGGAGTGGCGCACGAACCGCGAGCACGTCCTCGAGATGAACGCGCGACGACGAGGAAACACAGCTGTGCACGACCGCGGCGACGGACTCGCCAATCTGCACGACCCCGATTCGTACCACGTGCACGATAAAACAGCCGGGGACGAGACACCGCGCGCGGGTGGCCACGCGCGTGGCAACAATTCGTCCGACCCAGGATTCGAACCCAGGACCTCACGCACCAGCGACCACATCGACTCCCTCTCCCACGCCATCGAGCGATCCCCCGCGTACGCCGCGCTGGAAGCGTGCGCGCTGACCAGGTTCGTTCATTTTTTTTCCTCGTACGGGCAGTTAGACTGACGTCGTGTTTTTTCTTAACAACCAGGGCGCTCCACCCCGAGACGCTTCGACAGCTGGCCAATAACTGCATGCGAGAGGTCCACGTGGCAGCCGGTGAGGACGTGTACCGCGGGCGTGTGCTGGAGGATGAGCTCGCGGTGCTCGTCGCCGGGACCGTCGCGGTGGGCGATGACCGAGCGCACGGAGTCGGCTTCGGCGGGGATCGCGGCTCCGGGGCTGAATCAATGATGTCCGGCGCCTCCCACGATGTCGACTCCGCCGCGGAACCGACGGTGTTGTCCCGGCCCGGCACGTGCGTCACGTCGCTGCTGGACGTCCTGGAGGGATCCCAACGGGTCGCGCGCGGGGCGTCCGCGGCGCCGTCCGTCGCGCCGTCCATCGCGCCGTCCATCGCGGGCGACCTCAACGACGATACCAGGTCAGAGGCGGGATCCGTCGCCACGCTGCCGCCGACGGACCTAGGTACCTGGGAGAAGGATTCACACACGGGAGTCAACGCCAAGGACGCGGCCGACCCAGGGGAGCCAGCGCCGGGTGAGCCGAGGACCGTCACGTTAAAACGCCTGGCGGAAGCCGCCGCGGCGGCGCACGCGAGCGTGGCCGTGGGTGGCGGGGGGGGCGGGTCCGCACACGGAGCCGATTCACCCGCGGGGTCCGACTCGGGAATCGGGTCCGGCGTCACCGCCGTGACCACAGCGGACGGCGAGCACAATCGCGCCGTGGTGGCGACGTCCCCGGGCGACTCTACCGGCGGGGCGCACGCGCCGCCCCCCACGCACGTGGACCGCCCGCCCTCGCACATCCCGCCGGCTAGCGTGGCGTCCGCGAGTGTGGCGTCGGGGCACTCGCCGAGGTCGTCGCACCCGACGACGCCGACGCGGGGCGGACCGCGGGGAAGCGGCTTAAGCGCCAGGTACGTGTCAACCCATCATCGCGTTGCTTTCCATACCCATCAATTACCGCTCATCAATTACCACCCAATTACTGACATATCCCTCCCCTACTACTCACCAGCCGCGTCGGAGCCGCCGTCGCCGCGAGGATCTTATATCCCGGCGTCAACCCCGCGGAAGCAGTCATCGAATCCGGTGTTCCCGGGCACCTGCCGCACCACCGAACGGCGTTGGAGTTCAGCGGTGGACCGGGCGGGTTGCCACGGCCGCGAGTCAGGGGCGGCGACGGCGGGTGCGTCCTCGCGGTTATACCGCTGGCGGTGAGTTTATTTTTGTATTCGTACGGGCAATTAGATTGACGTCGTGTTTTGTTCTATTTTGAGTTTCTTTTTGTATTCGTACGGGCGATTAGACTGACGTCGTGTTTTGTTTTTATAATTGCAGGATTTTCACAAAGCCGCCGGGTTCCAGCTGGGCGTCCAGGCCGCCGCCATGCGTCTGAACGGCGGGTACACCGCGCTGTGCCACTACCTGTGCATGCCCAACGAGCTCGGGCGGCTCTGGGTGGACGGGCCGGACCGCGTTCACGGGATGTCAAACGATAAATCGATGATCGGCGGCGCGACGTTCGCGCTGGCCAGGCTATTGGGCCCAACCGCCGCATCGCAGGTTGACAAATCGGGTTTGGACTACCTCCTGGAACGTCGCGGGTACAAGCCGAGGCGTAAGAGCGCTGGCCACTACGAGCGCCCGCCCAGCGACGGCGACGACGACATCGGTGTCGACTCGGACACGGACCGCGACTCCCTCGCGTCGTCCACCCGCATGGACACCGGGCCGACGGGTTCGCACGTGGGTAACCACAAGTCGGACACGAGTCCGACACATGTCGGACAAGCCGGTCGCGCGGGTGGCCCGGGCAGTCGCGGGGCTGGCAGTGGGAGCAACGTGACAGGCGCCACCGGGCGCGCGGGGAACACCACGGTTGAACTCGAAGCTTGCGAGCTGGCGCCTGGGGAACTGGCCAAAGTTCGCGGCTCTTCCAATTATTTGGCGTGTCTGTTGGTGGAACGAGGGAGTTTGGAAGGGTACTGGTCCCCGCCCGACGGCAGGCACGGATCTGGTACAGCGCCAGGTGTCACCCCACGGGCCAAAGGGAAACGTTCCGGCAAACGGCACGTACGAGTAGGGCGCGAACGAGCCGGGGAGGATGGAAACGGGTTTAATACTCCCCGATGTTTCGTCGTGGGACCCGGTTGCAGCGTCGGGGGTTTTTTGCTACTCACCGGACAGAAAGCCGCGATGACGGTCCGCGCGGGGCCGGGCGGCGCGGTCATCGCGGCGCTTCCCCACAGCGCCGTCGCGCGGCTCGCGCGCGCGCATCCGCACGTGTACGCGCACGTCGCAACAGAGTTGGCCAGGCGGTTAAGGCCCGCGTTGCCCGCCCGGCTGTGGGACAGATGCGGCGCCGAGTGGTGCGCTCTTCGCGCGGGTGAGGCGCTCGTCAACTCTGCGCGCGGGATGTCGCACGCGGGCCGGCACCCGGAGGGTGTGTACGTCGTGGCGACCGGGTGCGTGCGCCTGGCGGGTGACCCCACGGGGAGTACGCACGGGGACGGCGGACACTCGAACGGACACTCGGACGTGCACCCACACGCCCACGCGTCGGTCAACTCGGCGGTGGGTCACGGAGGCAAGGAGGACGATTCCGGTGATCCGGCTGGGGTGACTCGCGCCCGGTTCTTGGGTCCGGGTGAGGCTGTGGGTGAGGATACGGTGTTGTGCGGGGTGGACGGGGAAGCGTACGGTGACGCGGGGGCCTTCGGGAGAGCGAACTCGGGGTTGAAGGGTGACCGAACGGGACGGGACCGAGGTGAGTTTATTTTTATCATCGTACGGGCGATTAGACTGACGTCGTGTTTTGTTTACAGGTACGCACGCGGCGTCGTTCGGCTCGGAGCTCTCGAGGGCACGCGCCGTGCGTGACGCGCAG
>MDSX01007052.1_pt1 | contig 12806 bp, 17 predicted proteins | sample 811141 | NCBI WGS metagenome assembly MDSX01 (sample SAMN05326642, study PRJNA326480) | marine metagenome | isolation source: seawater | place: Atlantic Ocean: South East | collected 2010
AAGTCTCTGAAATTGATCTTCAGATAGTTCGTAGACGTTCTTCCACTGAGGGGCAGACATGTGTCTTTGGCCCGAGACTAGGTGCTTGAGGTTTTTTCAAAAATCTTCGATTAAGTTCGGCCCCGAAGGGGCCGGAGTGGAACGTTAATATCCCCCTTTTTTGTGGAGAGTAGCAATAGCAGTTGCTAGGTGATATTACTATGGCCTCCCGTCAAAAAATACTTTTGTCGATTTTGGTCATCGTTTTCGTGGCCGGTTCTGGAAAGGCGTATCCAGGAGGAATAGGTGGAGATGCCAATAATCAGGGGGATGTATCGCTTGCAGGATGTACTTGTCATGCAGAAGAGCCTGATAATTCAGTAACTGTAATCTTAGATGGAGTACCCTTCCATTACTCTCCTCAAACCGTTTACGAAATGAAAATACAGCTAATCGGGGGACCCGAGGCACAACAAGACACCTACACAGGAGGGTTCGCAATGACCGCAAGTTCAGGCTCTCTCGGAGCTCCAGAAGGTATTGAAGGGATGGTGCAGAACTGGGAAGATGATCCATTGAGTCTGACCCATACAGACCTGGGAGCGAAGGCCCCCGATAGAACCTGGCTAATTACTTGGAACAGTCCAGAGGAAAATTCGGGTCCAGTCACCTTCTTTATCGCGGGAAATTCAGTAAACGGGGATCAGGCCCCATCTAGCCTAGATCGATGGAACAGACTAACCACCACAATCGATGAGGGAGAGGACAATGGCAATAGGAGGACTATTTTCTCCGGAAATGGGGATATCAACCCTCCAGCACCAATCGAGGATCATACCGATCTGCACCATATGGGTGCTAAACTACTCGCTCACTGGTTGGGACTTCTCGGGTTTGCCGCAGTGATACTAGTGATACTATTTTGTGGGTTCTTCTTGAGATACGGATTCTCTCGACATTATAAAGGCAGGAGCAATCTACTAAGACTCAGGATTAAACATCTTAGGAGGGGCGACCAACTATGAAAGACGACTCCGTGATGAGTTTGCTCCGTCAAGTAAAATCTGGCGAAGTGACAGTCGAAGATGCCAGGAAAGCATTGGAAGATGCGAGTCTCACAGAGGAGGCTTTCACGGCAGCAGTTGATCATGGGGTTTTCAATAAGGTTAAACCTGGAACAATAGTTAGAGCAAGTGTTTCTCCATCAGGAGAATCCTGGTTGATAATTCTGGTTGGCCTCTGGGGGGTGATGTGGACCCTATATTGGGCAGGTGCCCTAGCTTACGGCCTATACAATCATTGGGACCAGCAGCTTTTGTCTTTCAACTTGGCAATGACTCTGCTTACCTTGATAGTTATGGGAATAGTCTACCTAAAGTACGTTCTGCCGGACGTTCTAATTGTCAAACACAGAAGAAACAAGTACATTACAAGTCACGATACAGAATCCTGGAAGAAATATGAGGTGTGATAATGGCAAGAAAATTCAAACTGAGGGAGCTAGGCAATCAAGAGGATTTTTCTCCCAATAAGAATGGATCCATCGATCGGAGGGAGTTTATGCGACATGCATTTAATACCTCAGCGGGGTTGATAACAGTCGCTTCTCTTGGTAGTGTCGGTTTTGCTTCTTTTCTTATGGGGCAATCAAGTGGAGGTTCTTCTGATTCTGCGATAAAATTCTACGTGCCAAAAGGGTCAGATGTTTGGTACGATAGTATGGACAAGCAACCGATGACCGTCAAGGCTTTCCAAGATGAGTCGGCGAAGACTACCACTGGAATGGTCGGTGCTGCAGGACTGTGGTCAGGGCTACCGATAATTGCAACTTACGTCCCACATGAAGAAAATAAAAACAAGCCTCTATCAGAGGATACACCGCGCTTCCAGATGATGGACGGGTATACCGCAGGCGGAGCTTATGTTGGTTCTGGTTATGAAATAGAGGAAAAGGAAGAGTTTTCCTCCCTCAATATTCACGATAATATCATTATCGTTTTCGCAAGATGTCCTCACCTATGCTGCATTCCGGGATGGCAATTGGTCAGCAATGACTTTACTGCTGATTCTTGGCTACCAGGGGGTACCGACTCTAGTGGGAACAAATCCTTCTGTATCTGCCATTCGAGTAGATACGATCACACAGTAATAGAGAAAAACACTGCTAGAAACCGGTCAAATGGACAAGAGTTCGACTTCATTGGGGTTAAGAAGACGGGTGGACCGGCCCCATATGGGATGCCCCTAATACCATTCACAGTTAACGGAGGGACGATTGAAGCCCTCCCTGATTTTATGGATTGGTACACGTTCTGCGGTTAGGTGAAGTAAAGTGATTCAGTTTTGGTTCCTGTGGATTTTCATTGCAATAGTAGTGGTGATTGTTGCATTTACTCTAAGACGGGAGAGAGATGACCTACCCCGAAAAGATATTCTGCGGGCTGTCGAATCAAATGCAGGTAGTATGGGATTAGCGGAGAAGCTATTCCTTTGGGCTTTTTCCTGGTTAGATACTAGATTCAGGATACAAGACTACTGGGGCATGAGCAAGGACTCATACTACAGTATGCACCGGCAAATGCCCCTCACTCATGCTGAGAAATACAAATTGAGGATAATCTGGTATTGGTATCCATTATATTGTCTGGGAGGGATTTCCTTCCTTGCGTTCATTATTCTAGTGATATCTGGAACAATTCTTGGTTTCTATTATGTCCCTGGAGGGGATTTAGAATCAGACCCTACTCCTGCCTATGCCTCAATGGAGTTCATCATGCTAGAGCTACCGTTTGGCTATATTATCAGATCCATACACCATTGGACTACTCACTTCTTTGTAGCCGCGGTTTTCCTACATATGTGCAGGGTTTATTTCACTGGGGCATACCGTAATCCAAGAGAATTGAATTGGCTCATTGGAGTAGCACTTATGTTCTTCTCCATATTCTTTGGTTATTCCGGTTACCTATTACCGTGGGATAGCCTAGCATTCGGAGCAGCAACGATAGGGATAAACATGGCTATGGCGACACCACTGATAGGGGAATGGGTCGCGAACGCGATGTTCGGAGGCACCACTCTAACGGGTCAAACCGTAGTTAGGATGTACTTCTTACATGTTTTTGTCCTACCTCTGATTGTTACAGTACTAATTCTAGCGCACCTATTCATAGTCTGGGTGCAGGGAATCGCGGAGCCTCATTGATTAAAGGGTGATAAAATGGGATTAATTGATAGATTTGGAAGGATCGCTGATACTTATATCAGTGAGAAAGAGCAACTTCTAGAAGCGGAAGAAGAGAGGCGGAGAGTTTTCACTGGCCATTCATTTTGGCCTACAGAGGTTCTTCGGGATACCATCATTTTTGCATCCATAATCATGGTAATAGCATTCTACTCTTGGATAATACCGCCACCATTACACAATGCCGCTGATCCTTATGCACAGGCTGGTTTTGTTTTCCCTGATTGGTATGTCCTTTTTTCATATGGATATCTGAGGTGGGGCGAATACCTGCCACAATTCGATATTCCGGCAGGGCCAATCGGCGAGTTTTTCGGTCAGCCTATTGTTTCCTGGAATGCTGGCGTTTGGGGGGCTATGATCACAGGACTTCCTGTGGGCATTCTAGCATTGCCTCCGTTCATTTTAGGAAAAAGGGAGAAAAGGGGGGTTGAGGATCCTTGGTTCGCAACAGCCGGTGCGGTCTATCTGGCACATGTATGGTTCATCTCAGTTTTCTCGATCAATATATTCCTAGAAATGTATGCACAAAATCGTACCGATTATTGTTGGGTAGGCTCGCATGGGGTTTTCAATTGCGGTACCCAAGCACCTTGGACAGCAGAAGTTTTCAATGCTGTACCATGGATTTTAACAGGAGTCTTTGTTTTCGTAGTTCTATATTTCTCTGTCAGAAAATTCCTGCTAGGGCCAATGGGATCCAGGCTAACTCCAGTTTTGGGTAAGCAGATTGCCGTTGGATCATTGATCACAACGGTCCTACTTTGCACGATAACTTGGCCTGCTTATGAAAATGGTTTCTGGAATCAACGAGGACTCGGTACAATGGGATTCTGGGAATATCAATATGATGCCAAGATAGAGGAGTTAGATGGAATAAGGGGGCAGCCTGCAGATACTCTAATTCATGTCGAGAAGGGGAGGTCATGGGACGAATATGGGGACGATTGCCTGTACTATGAAGAGACTCAGACACTGGCGGTTTGGAACTCGATGGAAGAGGGCACAGAACAGTCCGATTGGTGTGTACTTCCAGCAAGTCACTGGGTAAGCTGGGGCCTGTATCAGCCGACTAGATCTTCAATAATTGATTTTAGTGGAGTCAATGGCCATGCGGATATACAAACCTCCAGAAATATCGGTTCTAACGAGATTATTTATGAGGGTTTGGAAGATAGTGGCCCTATACAGATATCCGAAACAATTCAATTCACAATTGAGGACTTGGGGATCGATAAAGTTCCCACAGATGTTGGATGCAACTTCAGAACAACGGTGAGGAATGCAGGTGAGCACTCCCAGACCTTGATTCTGACCGATGATGCTGGATCTACGATCTGGAGAAATATCGGAACTACATGTGACTCAGAAACAATTTACCTTGATTCGGGTAGATCATACAGCATCTCATTCACTACCAATTCTGTATCGGTGAATGAAAGCGTGACTATGATTTCTGACTTTGCAGCTGTTGCCTATCAGCCACTTCTCCTATCCGATGATGGGACAGCATTGATTAGGTCCGAGGTTAGCCTTTCCTCGGAAGAGCTTGCGTCGATGTCCGTGACTAATCCCACATTTCAAAAGAACCCAAAGAGTTTGGATGCCAAACTAATCTACTCTATGTTCATACCCTGTCTTGGAGTTGGAGCATTGGTGTTCATGCTTATGAGAAGTATGGCCAGGGGGTACGAATGGGAGATGAATAAGTGCTATGGCTGTGACCTATGCGATGACGCATGTCCCGTCAGATTATTCAATGCAGGGGATAAGCTGAACATCATTTACAACACATGGAACAATGAAGATGATGGGGTTCCGCTTTACTCATGTCTGACATGCACTGCATGCACTAATGCTTGTCCCCAGCTTGTTGACTATGACTCCTACATCGATATAAGGAGAAGTATGGTCGTCGGTGGCCCTCCGGCCTCTGAGATTCCACATACTGTCCTTCAGGCTGTCCTTGCTGCAGAAGCAGAAGAAGATGCGGATGATTCATTTATTCCTGTCGAGGATTACCCCCTGGACTCCAGCATAGGATACTACCCTGGATGTGTAGATTATATTGACCAAGAAATGGTATTTAGTCACGTTAACAAGGGTGAAATGGATCTTGGTGATGCCACAACATCCGCATTCACCATCTTTGAAGAAATGGGAGAAGATGTGACGTATTTGGGTAGAGACTTCCTAAAGTGCTGTGGGCATGATCAGAAATGGCAAGGGATGGATGAAGTATTCGAGAAACTCAAGAAGTATAATCAAAAGAAACTAGGGGAAAGCGGAATTGAAACCCTAGTTACATCTTGTGCTGAGTGCTTTAGAACATTCGCGCTGGATTACGAATTGGACGAAATGAAGGTAATGCACACTACTGAGTTCCTAATAGAGAATGGCTTTGACATGAACCTAAAGACAAGTGAAGATGTTACTGTAACCTACCATGACCCATGTAGGTTAGGCAGGCAGATGAATATCTACGAAGAACCAAGAAATCTTGTTTCTTCTGTGGAAGGAGTAGAGCTAGTAGAGATGGAGCATCATGGTGAAGACGCCCTTTGCTGCGGTGTTTCGAGTATGATGTCTTGCAACGAAAATAGTAGGGCGTTAAGAATACAAAGATTCGATGAAGTTAGAGCTACAGGGGCAGATATTATGCTGACTTCGTGTCCGAAATGCGTGGCACATTTTGAGTGTCTAAAATTCGAAGGTGATCCACGCCATGATTTCGAAATTCTAGATGTAGTAAGCTTCCTAGCGAGGCAGATTGAGGAGGCGAAAACGAGTGACTGAGTTAGCAGATCTCCAAAACAGGAGATTGGCGGAACAGGAGAGGATTCGATATTTGCTGAATTCAGTAAGGGCCGAGGAAGAAGCTAGTCTAAAGGGTGGTTTGGATACAGTTGCCTGGGTAAAGGAAGAGCAATGCATTGGATGCGATCAATGTACAATAGTTTGTGATGATGATGCGATCGAGCTATTTGATTCCCCCCTATTAAGTCCGATACTGAATATTGATGTTAACAAAAAGGCAAAGGTTCTGAGGGATCCTTGTACGGGATGCAAACTTTGCGTGCTGGCTTGTCCTACAGACGCGATTATAATGATAGACAGGTGATATAATGGCTAAGGATGATCCAGTCAGATTTGGAGCAGAATTTGGGCCTAAAAGAACGAAGCGGGCTAGTGGCGTCTCCTTATCGACATTCAAGACCCTGGTATGGGTTTCAAACATAGGGGGGCTAGTCCTCTTTGCAATAGGAATGGAACTGATGATTAGAGGCTCATTTTGGTCTGGCATCTCATGCATCGTTATTGGCGTTATTATAGCACTCTTTCCTTCGAACTATGAAATTGTAGGTATGGAGGGAATGGAAGAAAAATTGGGGATTGGAGATATTGAATAACCCTCCTCAAGGCACAGAATTCCAGAGAAAGGTTTGGTCTGAATTGCTATTAATTCCTGAAGGGAAAACTTTGAGTTACAAAGAAATTGCAAATAAAATTGGTCATCCAAATTCGGCAAGAGCTGTTGCCAATGCACGCTCAAAGAATCCGATGCCGAAAAAAATTCCTTGCCATAGAGCGATAAGATCGGATGGATCAATTGGAGGTTATAGTGCCCCGGGAGGAGTTTCTGAAAAGTTTAGATTAATAGAAAAAGAAAGAAGGGGCTCAAGAGAAAGCTATGAAACCAGAATATGACGAAAGGGCGGCATTGATCAAAACGCCATATACAGTAGCTTTAGCGAAACGGTAATCCTCGTACCCGAGAGCAACCAAGTAAAGAAAGAATCCAATTAAACCTCCACAGGCGAAAGATATCCATGCGGATGGCAACCCCAAAAATAGTGCCATAGTAAACCATATTCCGGCTCCTTGTAGTAAACCTAGCCAGATCATAGGATCTGTTGCCCAGCTTATTGGTACTTTTTCCATGTGAAACCATATCTTTCCTACAAAGGAGGATTCTATTTGTTGGGCAATTATATCAGAAAAATCTGAAGAATATTACGAAGGAAGAGATTGAAGCAATCGCCCAGAAGAATAGGTAGGTGCTCTGACTTAGTGGGGATTGCCACATATCTGTGGGGTTTTCATTACTGATTTTTTCCTCATGGACATCTTCATGGCCATCCAATGCATCTTCGTTACCCATTTGCGTCAGCTCCGGGCTAGATAATTAGGATGTAAACATGACGGATTTTCATAGGAAGGGGAAGAGCAATACCAGCCCGCAAAGCGGAAACAAAACCATAGTAGCATTATCATCAATAAGTTTGCTAGAAGTTAGCTCTCCTAATACGGTCAAAGGCGCTAAGAGGACTGCGACTATGAAATCAGTACCAATCCAAAAATAACAGCCGATCCAAATTGTGTAGGAAACAAAAATTCCCAGAGATATTGCCATATTGAGATCCCGCTTTAAACGCTTAACTTCCCCCATCAATGGGTCAACTATGGTCATCCCTAAAATCAGTGGAATCCCATATATCCCTGATTCGATACCAGAGCCGTTGCCTTCGGGAGCGATAAGCAAGGCCAACGCGACGGCAATGGTGCCCCATGCTAGAGCGGAAATCTGATTTGATTCATATGCTCTTTGGCCTACGATGACAATACCGGTTTTCAGCCTCACAAATTCAATTGCTAGAATGAGAAAACAGAAGCAACTTACGAATTGAGTCGGTTCGAGGGAAAACCATGAAGAAATTCTATCTCCATGGACATAGTAAAGGAATGGGACTACGACCATTGAGATGTGTGTTAGTCTACGGAATGCATGACCGCTAAAGCCCCCAATTGAATGGTCGACATGGTCAACAAAGATGTCATCAATCTGGGAAGACATGTCATTCATCCCCAAACTCTAGAGTGATGGCCATATGCCTTATTGCATCACTAACGGTTATAGAACCGTCACATAGTTCATCTAGTAATGTGTCAATTTCATGATGTTCCGTGAGAAGAGAGTTCCATGAGGAAAGCAATCTTTGCTTCATTCTTAGAATTTTACTGCCCGAATTTAGATTGCAAGATTCTATTTCTTGGATTAATTCGTCTATTCCATGCCCCTCGATAGCAGAAACAAGGTGTACTTTTCTTTCATCCCCCTCCACCAAAGATAGTGATAATGCGATTTCGCGAGCAGCGGCCTCAGCACCGGGGAGATCGGATTTGTTTACGGCAATAATATCAGAAATTTCCATCAAACCAGCTTTTTCGGCCTGAATAATATCCCCTCTATCCGGACCGTCGATTAACAGGATTCGATCCGCGAATGCAATAATATTGATCTCAGATTGCCCCGCTCCTACAGTCTCAATTATAATTCGTGACCAACCGCATTCGGATAGAATTGAGCACATTTCTCCTATGAATGGAGAAATCCCAGCTACATCTTTTCCCGATGGTATTGATCTGAGAAAAACATCTTTTCCCGATGCATGCCCCCCCATTCTAATTCTATCCGCCAATAAAGATCCTCCAGTGATTGGTGAAGAGGGATCGATCGCAAGTATTGCAACCCTCTCTCCAGATGATTTCCACCTCTCCACCAATTTTCCAATTAGGGTTGATTTGCCAACTCCAGGAGGTCCAGTTACACCTAAAGTCCATGGATCTGATGTAGTTTCTGGGATTTTTTCACCCGATTGAATAGCTGTCAATAGTTGTGAGAGGCTTCTTCTGTCCCCAGATTTTGCAGCATCCATTAAATCCTGAATTTTTGTCAACTCCAATGCCACCCAGTATCTTCTCCTACGCCAACAGGATCATTGTTTTTCTTTCTGGTTATTGCCTCCTGTAGGAATTCTAATACTTCTGAAGTAGGAGTACCCGGTCCGAAAACTGCCCGAATTCCACAATCGAAAAGTTTCTTTCGGTCACGGTTAGGGATTATCCCTCCTGCAAAAACAATTACCCCGCCCAATCCCGAATTCTTCAAACCATCACAAATTTTTGGAATCAGTGAGCCATGTGCACCAGAAAGTGTGGATATTCCTAGAACTTCGGCATCTTCATCATTCACAATTCCCACGATCTCAGTAGGTGTTTTCCTAAGGCCAGTGTAAATGACATCATGACCCCCGTCCCTCAATGCCCTAGCTACGACCTTTGCACCCCTATCATGACCGTCGAGGCCGGGTTTGGACATTACAATACGCATAATAATACTCTACGCAAATGGCGATAAGTCTTCAAGCAACCGGAACGAATAATTTGAGGAGATTAGTAATGCTCATGTGCGGCCTAGTCCCATAGTAACTCGTGAGTGGCGGAGTTGACAAGATTGAGGACCTTAGGAGGAGGAAGTCAAGATCTGAGTTAGGAGGAGGTCAGAAGAGAGTTTCTGCTCAGCATGCCAAGGGAAAAATGACCGCAAGAGAGCGCATTCATGCATTGCTTGACCCTGAATCTTTCAATGAGATAGACGCACTAGTAGAACACAGATGTAGAGATTTCGAAATGGATAGAAATGTCATTCCGGGTGACGGGGTAGTCTGTGGTCATGGAACAATAGATGGAAAACTTGTATATTGTTTTGCTCAAGATTTCACCGTTTATGGAGGTTCCCTCGGGGAAATGCATGGATTAAAGATTTGCAAAATCATTGATATGGCACTTAAGACAGGCGCTCCGGTTATTGGTCTGAATGACAGTGGTGGGGCTAGAATACAAGAAGGGGTGGCCAGCCTAGGATCTTATGCTGAAATATTCTTCAGAAATGTCAGAGCTAGTGGCGTCATCCCACAAATCTCGGTAATTATGGGACCATGCGCAGGCGGTGCTGTATACTCTCCTGCTATCACTGACTTTGTCGTAATGGTTGAAGGTACTTCACACATGTTCATCACAGGCCCTGAGGTTATCAAGACAGTAACAAATGAGGAAGTCGGATTTGAAGATCTAGGGGGGGCATCAACTCACGCAAAAAAATCTGGAGTCACTCACTTCACTGCCAAGGATGACAAAGGTGCTCTTGAAATTGTAAAGGAGTTGATTGGCCTAATACCTGCAAATAACTTGCAAAGGGCGACTGTAGTCGAAACTAATGACTCATTTGATAGATTATGTGAAAATCTTGAAACGCTAGTCCCGGAGGACCCAAGTTTACCTTATGATATGGCCATAGCCATTGAAGAAATTCTTGATATGGGTAGCTTCCTAGAAATTCAATCGGATTTTGCTCAAAACATCATAATTGGATTAGGGAGACTGGGGGGGCAGTCGATAGGTGTGGTAGCTAATCAGCCTATTCATCTCGCAGGTTGTCTAGATATTGACGCTTCAGTTAAGGCTGCAAGATTTGTGAGGTTTTGTGATGCTTTCAACATTCCAATTCTCACCTTTGTAGATGTGCCTGGTTTCCTTCCGGGCGCTAATCAGGAGTGGGGCGGGATTATTAGACACGGTGCAAAGCTTCTGTATGCATTTGCAGAGTCTACTGTTCCAAAACTCACAGTAATAACGAGAAAGGCGTATGGAGGCGCATATGATGTAATGTCTTCAAAACATATTCGTGGAGATTACAATGTAGCTTGGCCTTCGGCTGAATTAGCGGTTATGGGGGCCGAGGGAGCCGTACAGATAATCCATAGAAGAAGAATTGCAACATCAAAAAATCCTGACCAAGAGAGAGAGAGGTTGGTTGAAGATTATCAGGAAGCGTTCGCAAATCCCTACAAAGCCGCCTCGCTCGGATACTTGGACGATGTTATCGCTCCTAATGAAACAAGAATTGCTATGTTGAAGGCACTAGGTGCTCTTTTGGAGAAGGAAGAGCCACGTCCTGAAAAGAAACATGGAAATATACCACTGTGATATTATGACATCAAAAAGAGAAAAAATGAAGATTATCGCTGCAGCTATTGGAGCAATATTAATGGAAGAGGGAGGTGGAATAGCCATTAAACGATCAGATGGAAGGGAGACTGGGGCATTGTGGTCTTATGACCATAGAATGGCTTCTACTGGTAAGGTTCCACTAATTTTCAAAAGATCTTCCAGAAGTTCCAGGAGATGATGGAAATATGACGAAGAGAAAGGTAACCGTGGACGGTGAAGAGTTCGAAGTAGATGTAGAATTAACAGATTCCGGATGGGAGGTATCAATTGAAGGAGAGGGTTTTTTTATAGAATTCGAAGATTCGAGAAATAAATTTACCCGAAAGAGAAAGGCGCCTTCGATCTCAAGAAAAGACACAACAGGGGCTATTTCATCGGCAATCCCTGGAAAGGTTGTAAGTATAGCTGTATCAGAGGGAATGAGAGTTAGTTCTGGAGAAGTTGTTTTGATTCTTGAGGCAATGAAAATGCAAAATGAGATTAAATCGCCAATTGACGGGATTGTAAAGGAAATAAATTGTACTCCGGGAGAGAGGGTTGAAGGCAACGTAACATTGGTTAGAATTGATAGGGATTCAGGGAGTGATAGAGATGGTGAAGTGTGAGTTTGATGATTGTGATAGAAAGTCGACAACCGTTAGCAGACTTTCTCCAGAGGGTTATCTGGTTTCTAGTGGCAAGAAGGCATATTCGTTCAGAGAGGCTTATAGGAGATTCAATTATTGTGACAAGTGCCATAAGTCTCTAATGGGAGATGTTTGGAATAGAGTTAGGAATTCGGGGAAGGATGATGACAATGTTGCTCCCACATCAGTATGATCAGTGAGAAATTCTAGATCAAACCAAGAGCGTCTTCAATTCTATTTAATTCTGGACCGGTAGATCCCGAGCCAACAAGGGCATGAGTATCGCTAGAACAGCAACCCGCACCTACGAAAGGAGAGCCGAAGGTTACAGTACCCACCATCACCGGTACGCCAAGCGCTGATTCGATTCTCTCCACCTCTTCCGTCTTTACATCTGGATGAGCGAGGATTCCCTTGTTATTTGCTACAATCATGCTACCAACTGTCTTGTGCCCTGCCACCTCTGTCCTAATTGCGTCTACTCCAAGGACATCCGATATCATCTCTGCACCTAATTTTGGTATTGTCGGGCTAACTACAGCGCCTACATCATTACATTCAATCAAATTTCCTGCTGCATTAACTCCACTTTCTAATACGACCACATCTCCAAAACTGGATAATTCGTCTAAATCATCTTGTGTAGCAATATCAGCTACTGCTATACCTTTCTTGTTACCCCTGATTAAGCTTCCAAGTAATGCTGAGCCGCCTATCGATATACGATGAGTTTCTAGATCGAATGAGTTGCTGACTTCTTCTGCTACCTCATCCTCGAGAATACTAGGGATGAAGAGTACATCTCCAATTACACTGAGATATACACCCACTTGTGAGTGCCCAAGTATGTCCCCAGTCGATATTGGCATGTTATCTTCCAGCGAATTTCTCAGCATTGTTATATTATGTTGCGGGGATGAAGGAGAGTGGCACAGCGACGACCTTTCCCGTGGGCTTGCGCACCACAGTACCGGAATCGACGCAGGAGGGCTTGACTTCCGGGTTCGAAATGGGACCGGGTAGGACCCCTCCGCTATGGCCGTGCACAACTCTTCCTTCGAATGCGAATTGATATGCTCTTTTGGACAGAGACTCACACTAATGTG
>MDSX01000939.1_pt1 | contig 12805 bp, 13 predicted proteins | sample 811141 | NCBI WGS metagenome assembly MDSX01 (sample SAMN05326642, study PRJNA326480) | marine metagenome | isolation source: seawater | place: Atlantic Ocean: South East | collected 2010
CAAGTGATACCAAGTTTGGTGAAAAAGTAGGTAATTTGATATTTAATAATATCAAAGGGAAGTTAAAATGAATGTAGCTAAAATTATATCAGATAACACGTGTGTTCATTGTGGAAATATTGTTAATGAAAACCTTAGAAAATGGTTCAAAGACAAATGGGTGAACATCGGTAAGAAGAAAAAGGGTGGTGGCCACCCACCTTGCGGAACAAGTGGTAAGAAAAGAGGATACGCTAAGTGTGTTCCTAAATCTAAAGCTGCTAATATGACTAAAAAACAAAAGGCAAGTGCTACTCGTAGAAAACGAGCAGCACAAAATAAGGCTGGTCGTGGTGGAACATCATCTACAAGAGGTGGTGGTAAAAAACCAATCAATGTAAAAACGAAAGCGGAGAGTAAAATGAATTTAGAATCTTATGTAGGAAAAATGATGACAGAAGCTCAGTTTGATGAAGCTGCGGGAAAAAAGGATGCATGTTATCACAAAGTAAAAGCCCGTTATGATGTATGGCCTTCCGCATACGCAAGTGGAGCATTGGTAAAGTGTCGTAAGGTAGGTGCTAAGAATTGGGGTAACAAATCTAAAAAAGAGGGTGTGAATGAACGCACAAAGATGAAACCACAAGTCAAAAAACTTTTAAAACAAAAGGGATATAGTCCTATTTTTGGTGCGATAGATAATTCTAAACGACAATTAAAACAGATGAGATACTCACGAGGTGAGATTCGAGATACATTGATTAGTATGTTTGGTGATGAAGATCCGAAGATACTTCAAAGGATTAAAGAATCCATAAATGAGAAAAAAGGGGATTTTCTTGATTCTCTGTTTCCAAAATCAAAAGTAGATAAGGCAGTTAAGATAGCTCACGATATGGGTGGTGATATGACAGGAGCAGTTAAGAAGATTGAAAGGTATTTCAAGGGAATGACATTACATAGTAAAGTTAGAGATGCACTTCAACAAGCTAATGAATCCGTAAATGAAAACAACATGGGTGATGAGTTATGGGAAGCCTGTTGGAAAGGATACGAGAAAAAAGGTATGAAGAAAATGTTCGGTAAGATGTATCCTAATTGTGTAAAGAAAGAATCCTATGATATATTCTCTGAAGATGGTGGATGGGGATACACAATGGATGGTATTGTCGAAGCCGAATATCAAGGTCGTAAGGTCAAACTCGGTAAACCGATGCAAGGTGATGTGAAAAAATTTAAAGTATATGTGAAGAATCCAAAAGGTAATGTGGTTAAGGTAAACTTCGGACAAGGTGGAGATGCTAAAGGTGGAACGATGAAGATTAGAAAATCTAATCCAGGAGCTCGTAAATCATTCAGAGCAAGGCACAATTGTGATAGTCCAGGACCAAGACATAAAGCTCGTTATTGGTCTTGTAGAAAATGGTAAAACAACATTGTTTAGACATAGATGTATTTGCATGTGAGCAAGAATGGACTAATATTTGCACTTGTGGTGAATTACCAGAAAATACTCTATCTTTATACCACGATCCTAAACACTTTGGTGGGGGACAATATTTTATAAATCACTTCTTTTCTGATAATGATTTATTAGAAAAGTTAAAAGTTGAAAATTCTTTAATGGAAATGTGTAGTGGACCTGGATATATAGGTTACTTTTTAGCCCATAAGTTTAATTTACAACAGGCTATATTTGTAGATATAAATCCAGAGGTAGAAGAAGGACATACAAAAACTAAAGATATGTTTGACTTCTCAGTTCAATTTCATTTATCAAATGCTTTAAATGATTATACTGGACCTAAAGTCGATTTGATAATGGCAGCACCACCTCATGTTGTTACGGAAGAACATTATAATGATGTTGCACAACTTCTACCTGAATGGTTTCCTGAAGAAGAACAAGGTAAGTTAATTTTATTAGATGAGGGTTTTCAGTTTCACAAGGATTTTTGTAGAGATGCACACAAATTTCTTAATGATAATGGTAAGATAGCATTTTGTTTTTTCAATGAAATAGGTATTTCGAGAGATGACCTTCAAAACGCATTTCCCAATAATGGGAGTGATTATACTTTTGAATTTATTACACATCCTGAATGGGATGAAGATGGTTACTTAGAAAATGAAGATGATCCACATAAAGCAGCATTTGTACTGATAGCAACAAGGAAATAAAATGATTAAATTAAAAAAATTATTAACAGAGGCAAAATTTAAAAAACAATATAAATCCCTTAAAGGAATGCGTAAGGATTTAGACAGAATATTCGGAACGAGAAATGGTCTTGGTAATATAGGACATCCAAGAGTAAGGTTAAGGAATGGTTCAGAATTTGAAAAAACAGGAAGAATGCAACCATCCTACATTGAAATTGAAGGTGATAAAATGTGGGTTGATGCATACAAGAAAATAGCATTTAATGGTAGGGGTTCTATGTATGATGTAATAAAGCATGTGAGAAAGGAAACTGGCGATTCAAATGCTTAAACTAAAAGATTTATTAACAGAATGGAACGATACTTCATTTAAAGATTTACCAAAAAGGTGGTCTAAGCCTGTGATGAAAGGTACGGAACCAGATGGTCTTACAGAATTTGAAAGAATGGGTGGAACTGATGTAGAATTGGGAAAGGTTTATACGGATATAGACAGACCACCTTTTAAAATTGACGAAAAAATGAGTGATGAAAAAAGAACATTTTTAATGTTACGAATCTATGGAGATAGTTGGAAAGTCAATCTCGGAAAAGTCTTTTCGGGAATCAATAGAGGTAAACCTACCTTGATTAAAAAAGGATTAAAAGAAATCAAAATTCTCAATAAAAAAATTGAGGAAATGATAGAAGAATTAATTTAATTTTCCACTTTTCTTCTACTATTTCAACTTCTTGATATTTATTAGTATGAGAAAAAGACATTGGAAAAACAGAAAAAATAGAAAGTGTCCTGATTGTAATAGAATCATCTATTATACTCGGAAAGACACTTTTGACCGTGCAGTAGGGAACAATGCCGTATGTAAGTCTTGTGCACAATCGGATAGAAAACTTACTATGGATACCATAGAAAAAATGAAAAAACCTAAGGCGAAAGAACACAAGAAAAATATTTCACAAGGAATGACTTTGTATTGGGAAGAAAGAAAACAACAAGAAGCATTAAGATATAAGGAATTTGAATGGCTCTCATAAGTTTAAAACAATTAGATAGTATACTAACTGGTTCATTACAAGTTTCTGGCAGTTCAGGCGTAACAGGTTCTCTATCTTTAACAGGAACATCTGCTACACCTAATGCTAAAATTTTAGTTAATTCATCCAATAACAATTTGAATATCGGTGATACTATTGTATTAAATGATGGGAATAATAGAGTTGGACTCGGAGATACAGCACCATCATCACCTGATACAGAATTACATATCAAATCTGATACACCCGTAATAACCTTACAAAGAACAGCAAATACTCAAAAAAGTTCTATTGATTTTCAAGGTCAAGGTGGTTCAGTTGGTGCATCAATCGAGTTTGTTGCTGATAACAACGACATATCTATTCAAACATTTGATGGTTCTGATATGCATGAAAAGATGAGAATTCAAGATGGTGCAACTGGTAATATAATAGTTTCGGGTAGTACACAGATTACTGGTTCCTTGAATGTTAGTAGTTCTATTCATTCCAGTGGAAGAATTTTTGAAGCAGGTTCATCAGTAATAGACCACGCTACGGCGATGGCAATAGTTTTTGGAGGATAATAATGGCTAATACATTTAAAAGTGCAGCAACAGGATCAACAACTACACTTCAACCAATTTATACTTGTCCAGCAGCAACAACAGGTGTTGTTCATGCAGTATATGTGAGTAATGTTGATGGAACAAACGACGCTACTTTTAATTTATCGGTTAGTGGGAGTGCAAATTTTCAAAAAAGATATTTCTTGATGAAAACCGTAAATGTTCCTGCTGATTCAACCGTAGTAATTGAAAAACCAATTAATTTGGGAGCGGGGGATAAATTAGAAACACAAGCTTCGGTTAATGGTGATATTGATGTTTTCGCGAGTATTTTGGAAATGACCTAATATGAAATATATTGGTAAAGAAATCCGTAAATCACCCTTAGTTGTAACAGGATCAACATTGACTGTTGATTTAGGTGCAACTTCTGCTTCAACGGCAATAACTACCAATAATATTACGAATGGATATCCTACTTCTAATAATTGGGGTGAAAGTCTCGATGGAAGTTACTTTAATAATTTTACACACGAAACTAATGTAAGTGAAATTTTAAGATTTATAGCAGGTGCTATGAGTCATAGTTTAGATGTAGCAGATGCATCACCAAATACAAAATTTTGGAATACGGTTTCGACATCACACACCGAAGGTTCAACCACAAGTAAAGGTTCATTATTAGATGGTGTATTAGGTTCAACTTACGAAAATGCAAGATTATCTCAACATTGGACTTCATCTGCATTTATAGATATGAGTGAAACTGGTTCATATCGAGCAGTTCAAAAATATTTAACATTAAAGGGTTGGGTATTAGATAGTGATAGAGGTGATTTTGGAAACGATACAGGAACAAATCCATTTCATGGAAGTTATGCTTCTCGTATCCCCTCAACCATACAGACAAATGCAACTTTCGACACAAATAATTTTACAATAACTGCTAACGCAGGTGGTTCATCTACGGTTTTTAGTAATTCAAATTATTTTGGATTAGGAACTTTAACAAGTGGAGGGCCAACAGCATATTCCGTAAGGATAGCAGCATCACATTCGTTTAGTGATAATTATGATGATTCTACACCTGACCAAAATTCAACATATCACACAGGTTCCGCATCAGAATATAGTATAAGTTCATTTGGAACATCAAATGGATTAATTTTAAGTAAGATAGTAACATCACAACCAGCGGTTATTCCATCTGCATATCAAGATGGTGATTTTAATAGTGTTGCAAGTAATATGAGTGGTAGATTTTATACAGGTGGTTCTCACGACCAAAATAGTATATCTGCTAGTGGATATTATGCAACTCATGGTATAAAAGTTGGATTAAAAACTGGTTCTCAAGCAGATTTTGTATTCAAAGATGGTTCAGATAGTAATACAAGATTTTATTTATACGCAGGTGGTTTACCAAGTGATATAACCAATAGTCAACCTACGGCAGTTGTTACGAGTAGTGCACATATAAGTGCATTTGCAGCAACATCACGGAGTCTAAGTGGAGCTCCTTATTTATTAACAACCACTTACACCGTGCTATTCGAATCAGAGGTGAGTAAATCTTTTGATCCTTGTTATGGATATGCATCATCACCATTAGTTAATAGCAATACAACAGATACTTGGGAAAACATCGGTTCAACAACTTTATCTAATACTACGGTGTCAGTAACTAATAGTGGAGTTCAATCAACTTCATCTAATTTAAAAGTTGTTTCACAAGACAAAGGAACGACACGAAGTAGTAATTCAGTACCTCATCTTTCTGATATATGTATAGCAAGTTCTTCTTTATCCTTTTCATTGGATAGTAATACTGAAAATGTAGGACAGAATCGTTCATCAAACAATACTTTAAATTATTCATTAGTATTTAGAGCTAGGGGTAGAAATTGGAAAAACACGGCAGTAGATTCCTCATCAGGAACTATATCTTTATATAACGCTGCAAGATTTAATCAACATTCTGATAGTGGTAGTATGGCGGTTTATAGTAGAGCTCAAGGATATGATTCAAATGCACTACAAGATACCACAGAAACATTTACAGGAGAAGATTTTAGAATAGTATTAGCAGACAATGTTCAAGCTTTTAATGGGGCATATTTTACAACCGATACATTTCAAACTAATGATGAGGGGGATAATACATTAGGACGAAATGATTTACAAGTAAAACCAGGATATTTGGTAGATCCAACAGGCAGTTATGGATATTGGTTTACAAGTGATACTTTACAAGAAAGTAACGAAGGATATAGATATTATATAAGAAGATTTCAAACCGATGGTGGAACAAAAACAAGTATGACGGTTAATTTAAGTAGTAAAACATTGGTAGCTTGGAACGCAACTACAGCTGATAGTATAGCATGTGCAATACTATTTGAGAGTTCAGGAAATGGAAGTGGTAATAACGCATCATTGGGAAGGGCAAGGATATACGACCCGACAGCAACAACAAGTAACTTGATTGAATCAAATATTACACAAGACCACATAAAAAATCCATTTTCTACTGCAATAGATTTATACGGAAATACTGGTGGTAGTATTTCAAGTGGAACATACAGTATGCCAATAAGAAATGGTGATGGTATGTATTTAGATTCAAGTGATAATGAACTTTATGTAATCGTTAGGTATAAGGGTAATCCTGCACCAATATCTGCAATAACATTGAGTTTTAGTTAAGGATAAGAAATGGCACTAATAGATTCAGGTTCAAAGTCAAGTAGATTACTCGCGTCGAGAAGGTATACTCACGATACCTTTACGACTGCTCAAGAATCGTTTACCAATGTATTAGATTTACAAGATTCTGAAATATACACACAGGCATCTAAAATTCCATCAAGTGGACTACCGTTCAGTTCAAGTGCAGATATTGGTTCTATTTACCAAGATGATAGTAATAATATAATGAAATATTGGTATAGACAAAAATTAACAAAATCAAATCTTAACAATGAGACTTGGTTTTTTCTAAACCCAACAGGAAGTAATAGTGGAGTAGGTGCTCAGTTGATTGATTCTAATCAACAAACAAGTTTCATATCACCTAAATATGCAGTATCTTCGTTAGCAAACTCAACCACAGAAGATGCTACACCAGGATATTTAGCAGTATTATACAAATCGTCTGCCGTAAGTCATAGTTTACAAACTGGTTCGTTAAGTGGTGGTGATATTGTTTCTACTAATGATTATATATTTGACTACAAAACTGGTATAGTTCAGTTTATGAATTCAGGAGTCGATCCTACCGATAGTGAATATGTTTATATGACAGTTTATCAATATGTAGGAACTTCTTTAGCAACTGGTCTTAATGTTAGTGGTTCGACAAAGGTTGGATATAACCCATCCGTATCGAGTCATCAGATAACAGGAAGTTTATTATTAGATAGTACAGCATTTAAGTATGGGGCATCAACTTGGAAAGAATCAAGTGGTGTTAATGAACTAACAGGTTCAAGTTGGGAATTTCAATCTTCGAAGGGTAGTGGAGATTTGTATATTTTTAAAGATAATTCAGATAATTTAGTATTTAAGGCAACCCAAGAAAAGGCATTAGTATTGGGTGAAGTTGTTGGTAATATGCCAACAGCAGTAGCAGGTGGATTGATATATAGTGGTTCAAACGCTTGGTACTTAGGATTTGAGAATCCGCCGACATAATTTAAACAATAATTTAGAATGTATATATTTATAAATGACATTCTATATATAGGAGAATAATAATGGCACAATGGAGAAAGGTGATTGTTTCGGGTTCCACCGCCGAATTAAATCACGTAAGTTCAAGTGGAAATTTAGTACCAACCATAACCGATGGTGGTTCGTTGGGAGATATAAGTCTTAATTGGAGTGACTTGTTCTTAGATAGTGGTGCTGTAATAAATTTTGATGGTGGTGATGTTACTGCAACTCACGCATCTAATCTACTAACAATAACAGGTGGAAATGTAAGGGTAGATAAATTAGAAATAGATGGAGCTAACGACCACATTGATGTATCTACGGATATGGTTTTAACTGCAGCAGCAGATATAACTTTAACTCCTGGTGGTTCAAATGTAAAACCGGGTAGTGATTCAGCAATAGACTTGGGAGTAAGTGGAACAGCATTTAGAAAATTATTTGTAGATGATATTGATTTCGCTGCACAAGGTGGTATAGTAGGTGGACTTCATGTTTCAGCAAGTTCGTTTAACGCTTCCACACATATTACTGCAAGTGGAGATTTATATGTAGCAACCGATGGGTATGTCGGAGGAAAATTTGAAGTAGTAGGAGCTCTAACGGGTTCTGTGATAAGTGCGAGTGGAGCAATATCAGCTGACGCTCTAACATTGGATACAGCATTACCAGTTGCACAAGGTGGTATTGGAGCAACTTCACTAACAGATAAAGCAGTTCTGATTTCACAAGATAGTGGAACAGACGCAGTTGGAGCATTAGCACTAACTGGAAATGGTGAAATCGTAGTTGGTGGAACTAATGGTCCAGCAGTTGAAGCAGCAGCAGATGTCGCGGGTGATGGTTTAGATGCCGCAGTTGGTGATGGAACATTGGCAATTAATGTAGCAGCCGCACAAACAACAATTGAATCGATTTACAACACATCACTTAAAATCGGTAGAAGTTCAACAGATACCTATATTGATTTCGGAACGGATGATAGTGTAAAAATATCATCAGCAAATACGGTAAGATTAAACACCGATACAGCTGGTGTCCATGTAACAGGAACACTTGATGTTTCGGGCAACGCAACTATTGAAGGTGATTTAGTAGTTAATGGTGATACCACAACACTTTCTACGACTAATCTTGCAGTTGGTGACCAATTTATATTCACTGCAACTGGTTCAGCCGCATCTAATGTCGATGGTGGTTTGATAGTTCAAAGTGGTTCAGCTGTAGATAGTGGTTCAGCAATATATCATGATATAGATTCAAATAGATGGTCAGTAGCAAAACAAGTAAAGGCCGCCGATACAGCAATTACACCATTGGAATTTGTTGTTACAGCAAAAGCACTCGGTGACAATGACGCACCTGTTGAGGACGACAAGGAATATGGTGTTGGTGAAATGGCAATAAATGACGATGGAAGTATTTGGATTTATTCATAAATTAAAGAGGTTACAATATGGCACTTATAACTAAGGGCAAAGAAACAATAGTTGAGAAGGAAGTATCTCAATTAAATAACGAAGATATTGAGTTTTTATTGAATATCATAGAAAACTCAATGGTACCTGGAAAATACATTGGTTTAGGTAATATAGTGATTCAAAAATTACAAAATCAATTGGGTATCTTGAGTAGAGGTAGAGAAGAAGTAAAGAGTTCACTAAAAAAATTTAAAAAAAGTTCTGTCAATTCGGAAACAAAAAAAATTCGAAATGAAAATGGAGAACTTTGGGTAGAAGAATAACTTTATTGGCCTGATGTTTGGCGACATTGGGAAGTGGGCTTCGAGAGGAGTAACCAACCGTAGGGAGATAAATTAAATGCCAAATTGGAAAAAAGTCATAGTATCGGGATCCGATGCGATTCTCAATCAAGTAACAGCAAGTAGTGGCATACTATTACCCGATGATGTTAAAATTAACTTCGGTGATGAAAACGATTTACAAATTCATCACGATGGTAGTAATAGTTATATAAAAGATGCTGGAACAGGAAATATATTTTATATGTCAGGAACACAGACATTTCAAAATGCAGCTGGTTCTAAGACTATGGTGGTTCTGAACGCAGCCAATTCAGTAGATTTAAATTATAATAACGCAACAAAATTTCAAACCACAAATACTGGTATATCCGTAACTGGTAATGTTAGGTCATCGGCAGGAGCAATAATAACTGGTAGTATTTTTGTAAGTGGTTCAATAGGTGCCGATGAAGGTGCTATATCTGCAAGTGGTGATATAATAGCAGATGGTGATGTTGTAGCATTTAATTCGTCAGATGAAAGACTTAAAGACAATATAGAAGTTATACAAGGTTCATTAGATAAGATAGATGGGATTAGAGGAGTAGAGTTTGATTGGAATGAGAAATCACCTGGTTGGGCACGAGAAAGAGGACACGATGTTGGAGTTATCGCCCAAGAAGTTCAGAAAGTTATTCCTGAAATAGTAGTAGAGAGAAAAAATGGTTATTTAGGAGTAGATTACAAGCGAATCGTTCCGTTATTAATAGAATCAATCAAAGAATTAAAACAAGAAGTAGAAATTCTCAAGAAAAAAGTGAATTAGAGATTTTTACTTAATATATATATACATAGTATATTAACCCTTACTATAAACAAAAATAGGAGAAAATAGTTATGGCAGATCAAGATATAAAATTCACAGAAGATGAATTGAAATCTTTACAAGACCTACAAACAGAATATCAACAAAAACAACTACAATTTGGACAATTAAAGGTTCAGAAATTGTTAGTTCAACAACAAGTTGATGCAATTGAAAATCAAGAGGCTCAAGTAGAAGTTGATTACGCTGGAGTTCAAGAAAATGAACGAAAGTTGGTTAAACAATTGAATGAAAAGTATGGTCCTGGTAATTTAGATCCACAGACTGGTGTATTCACACCAGCACCAGTAGAATCTGATAAAGCTTCAGAAACTGCTTAAAATAATCTCCCTCAAACCAATCGTTTGAGAAAGTTATAAGATATTTATATTAAATATTTATTGCCCTTATTGGGCTAAAAGAGTTATTTAAATCGTAACATAATAGGAGAAATAAAATGGCAGAAAGAATCGTAAGTCCGGGTGTATTTACGAGAGAACGTGACCTATCTTTTCTTCCTCAAGGAATTGCAGAAATTGGAGCAGCAATTGTTGGACCTACATTAAAAGGCCCAGCATTTGTACCTACAATTATTCGAAATTTTCCTGAGTTTGAAGAAATGTTTGGTTCAACCGACAAACGTTTTTACACACCTTACGCAGTAGAACAATATCTAAGGAGTGCTGGAACGGTAACGGTAGTTCGTGTTCTTAACACATCTGGATATACAGCAGATTCATTAGCAATCAAGATTGGTGCAACTACAGCAGCTACAAATGCAAATGCAATAGCTACCATACAGACACCTATCAATGAAGGTGTAACATTTACCGCAGCTGGAACAGATGGAACAGTTTTTTCATTTGTGGCAGTAGACACACCTATTCCAAGTGATGTAGGAAATACTTTTTATTTCCAAACAGGATCTGGTGTAGATGCAGCTGATAAGTTATCGGATAAAATTGGTGCAGCAAATATAGGATATTCAGCATCATATTCATCGTCTACATTGAATAGTGCACTTATATTAAGTGCATCTTCAACTGGAACATCAGCAAATAGTTTCACATTCGTATCGGGTAGTACAACTACTACATTGAGTGGTGGAGCGGCTTCAGTAGGAGCTACAACACTTGCGATATTGGCACCATCAAGAGGTGGAGCAAATGGAGCAGCTGATTTAGAAGGTAGTACGATTACTGGTAATTGGGCATCAGCTTCACTTGTATTAAGTGGTAGTAATTGGGGAGCAAATAGTTTGACCTCAACAACTTATACTTTTGGATTTCACACAGGAAGTACTTACGCATCATATATTGATGAAGTATTTAGTAGAGATGCACAAGTAGCAAAATCTGGAACAAGTACAGTAGCAGCTTATCTGTATAAGAACTTCAAGTATGAACAAAGTGGTAAATCTTGGGGAGCAACAGATGATTTAAGTGTGGAAGATGGAACAATTTCATTAGCAGTAACTTATGATAACGCTTGTACACCATCTATACAATCACAAACTATAAACAATTCTAAGTATAACTTGTTTAAAGTTCAATCTCGTTCACACGGAAGTGATGTTAATAACAAATACAAAGTCGCAATCTTAAATATTAAGAAAGCTGGTTCAATAGCTGGTAGTGATTTTGGTTCATTTTCATTACAACTAAGACAGACGGGATTAGATGATAATAATCAAACCAAAGACAATATATTAGAACAATTTGATGGATTAAATTTCGATCCTACAAGTCCTAATTATTTTGCAAGACGAATTGGTGATAGATATGTAACAATAGACGCAAATGGTAAACTCACTTACAATGGTGATTGGCCAAATATGTCTAAATACATCTATGTATCTGATTTCCAAGCAATTGCAGATAGTGAAGTACCTGTATCCGTAGTTCCAATGGGACACGCAGCAATATCAAATCCATTCGGTAGTTCAGACACAACCATTCCAACTTGGTCATTTAAAGACACACAGGTTAATAGTAATGGTGAATTTGATAGTAATATATTCTTTGGACACGACTTCGCTAACGCAGATGCTGGAGAATATCTAGCACCTATAAACAACTTTGGTAGTGGAAACCATACTACTATGAGTATTGAAAACTTTAATGGACATGCAGACGCTTCAACACTTGGTGACACATTCTCAGATGCATCAGAAGCGATTAACTTAACACTTTCTCACATTAAACAGAGAAAATTTGTTGTTCCATTTCAAGGTGGATTCGATAGTGTTAATCCAGCAGCACCAAAGTTCGTAGGAGCAGATATTGTCAATACCAATACACAAGGATTTGACATTTCAACCTCATCAACTGGTGGTACAGTAGCTTATAAGAAAGCTATTAACGCAATCAGTAATCCTGATGAATTTGATATCAATATGTTGGTAACACCTGGAATAGTTCATGGATTACATAGTAAGATTACTAATCACGCTATTTCAAAGATGGAATCTCGTGGTGATGCATTCTATGTATTAGATTGTACTAAGTATGGTGATACGATAGCAACTGCAACATCAGCTATATCAGCACTTGATACGAATTACGCAGCAGCATATTATCCTTGGGTAAAGATTGTAGATAGAAATACATCATTACCTGTATGGGTTCCGCCATCAGTAGTATTACCTGGAGTAATAGCATTTACTGATAAGGTAGCTCACGAATGGTTCGCACCAGCTGGTTTGAATCGTGGTGGATTGACAAGTGTGTTAGAAGCACAAACAAGATTGACTCATTC
>MDSX01066678.1_pt1 | contig 12795 bp, 11 predicted proteins | sample 811141 | NCBI WGS metagenome assembly MDSX01 (sample SAMN05326642, study PRJNA326480) | marine metagenome | isolation source: seawater | place: Atlantic Ocean: South East | collected 2010
ATGTTTCTAGCAGAGGTGCATTCATTTTACAAAAAGAACTCGAAGACTTTGAGAAAAAACTCTGTGAATATACTGGTTCAAATTACGCCTTGGGAATGGGAAACGCAACAGATGCACTTGAAATAGGTTTAATTGCTGGTGGGTTGCAGAAAGATAGTGAAGTAATAATTTCATCTCACACTATGATAGCTACTGCATCTGCAATAGTTGTAGCTGGAGGAAAACCAGTCCCAATTGATTGTGGCAGCGACCATATGATTGATGTAGAAAAAATTGAATCAGCTATCACAGATAAAACAAGCGCAATTATCCCAACACAGCTTAATGGTAGAGTTTGTGACATGGATGCAATATTTAGCATTGCAAATGAATATGATTTACAGATATATGAAGATTCTGCTCAAGCTCTTGGAGCTAAATATAAGGATAAAACTGCTGGAACATTCGGAATAGCAGGATGTATTAGTTTTTATCCTGCAAAAACTATGGGATGTTTTGGTGATGGCGGTGCATTACTTATTCAAGATAAAGAGGTTTATAAAAAAGCAAAGTTAATTAGGGATCACGGAAGAAATGAAGAAAATAAAATTGTTATGTGGGGAAGAAACTCTAGACTTGATAATATTCAAGCAGCAATAATGCTTCATAAGATGGAAAAATACGATAAGTGGATTTCAAGAAGAAGAGAAATAGCAAGCATGTATAATGATAGCCTTTCAGCTATTAGTAATCTCTTGTTACCTCCTAGACCTTCAGAAAATCCAAACTATGATATCTTTCAAAATTATGAGATACAGGCTGAAAATAGAGATGAATTAAAGACATTTTTATCTGATAACGGTATTGGGAGTCTTCAGCAATGGAGTGGGGTTGCAATTCATCAATGCAGAGAATTAGGTTTTAATCAGGACTTAAGCGTTACAGATAATATATTTTCAAAAATCTTAATGATACCAATGAACCATTTGCTAACAAATGATCAAGTTGAATATGTTATAAGAACTATAAAGAGATTTTATAATAATTAGAGCGAATAATTGGATACTATTAACTTAGCAAAAAACATCAGAAGTCATGTACTAAAAATGACCAGTAAGGGTAAAAGTTCACATGTGGGCTCTGCTCTTTCAATCGCGGATATTTTGGCTGTTCTTTATACAAATATGAATGTTGATCCAAAAGATCCATCAAATCCTAAAAGAGATCGATTTATTTTAAGCAAAGGCCATGCAGGTGCTGCAGTTTATGCTGTTCTAGCTGAGCTAGACTTTTTTTCAAAAGAAATATTAGATACACATTATCAAGATGGTTCAATTCTGAGCGGTCACGTTTCACATAAAGGAGTACCGGGCGTAGAGTTTTCAACAGGATCACTTGGACATGGACTCTCTGTAGCAACAGGATTTGCATTAGCTGCAAAAAGAAAATCGTTAAACTTTAACTCTTATGCTTTATTAAGCGATGGTGAGCTTGATGAGGGCTCAAATTGGGAGGCAATTTTATTTGCACCACATCATAATTTGAATAATTTGACTTGCATTGTTGATTACAACAAACTTCAGAGTCTTACGTCTGTCAAAGAAACATTAAATTTAGAACCATTGGTGGATAAGATCTTGTCTTTTGGTTGGGATGTTTTTGATATTGACGGTCACAATCATGATGATATAAAGAATGCTATCAAAGCAAAGACTTCTAAACCTAAATTTATTATTGCAAATACTACCAAAGGTAAAGGAATAAGCTTTATGGAGAATAAAGTTGTTTGGCATTATAGAAGCCCAAATGAAGATGAGCTCATCAAAGGTCTTAAAGAGCTAGAGGAATGATATTGTGAGAGATGCTTTTATAGAATCATTATCAAAAATAGCAGAAAATGATAAAGACATATTTTTAATAACAGGCGATCTAGGATTTGGAGTTTTAGATAATTTTTCTGAAAAATTCCCTTCACAATTTCTAAACGTAGGTGTAGCTGAACAAAATATGACTGGGATTGCCGTGGGATTAGCTTTATCTGGATACAAAGTCTTTACATATTCAATTGCAAATTTCACGACTTTAAGATGTCTTGAACAAATTAGAAATGATGCATGCTACCACAATGCTAATGTTAACGTTGTTAGTATTGGTGGTGGATTTGGGTATGGAGCATTAGGAATGTCCCACCATGCAACAGAGGATCTAAGTATTATGAGGTCTTTGCCAAATATTGAAGTTATAGCTCCAGGAGATGATTTTGAAACAACAGAGGCTACCAAGTATGTAGCAAACTCTAATAAACCAAGTTATTTAAGATTAGAAAGAGCTTCTCATGTTCATGATAATGATTTAGAAAATGTATTTGAATATGGAAAGTTAAGACAAATCCTATCAGGTAATGATGTTGCAATACTATGTGCTGGAGGTGTAACTAAAGTTGCAATGAATGCCGCTAAAACTCTTTTAAAAAAAGGCATATCATTGGGTGTTTATAGTGTTCATAGCCTTAAAGCAATAGATGTCAAGAATATTTCAAATATACTGGAGAAATATGCTGGAGTTATTACTTTAGAAGAAAATAATCTGATAGGCGGTCTAGGTTCTGCAATCAGTGAGATTTGTCTTGATAACAAAATTTATCCCAGATCATTTAAAAGAATGGGACTCAAAGATATATATTCATCTGTAGTAGGTAGCCAAGAATACCTTAGAGAATTTTATAATCTAGGCGAAGAAGATTTGATAAACAATGTGATGAAAATTTTGGATAAATAAATATGAAAATTCTTCATGCTTTTATATTTTTTTCAATCAAACATGCAGGAGGTACTTCAGATTTGATGTACAAGATTGCGAAGGCACAGAAAAAAGCAGACCTTTCTCCAATTATTCTTTCAGGCGATTATAAGTTTGATTATGAATTGGCAAAATCATTGACAGGCGTAGATTTCATAATATGTAAGTCTTTCTTTGACAAGCTGGGCTTCTCAATCATGCCCTCCATGATTTGGAAACTTATTAAAGTATCAAAGGATATAGATGTTGTTCATATGCATGTTTTTAGAACTTTTCAAAATATAATCCTTTATTTTTTTTGTAAAATATATTCGATACCATATGTAATGGATGCACATGGTGCAGTTCCATATCATGAAAATAAAAAATTTTTAAAGAAATTATTTGATTTTGTGATTGGTAAAAGAATGTTAAGAGATGCTAAGGCTCTGGTTGCAGAGACTGATGTAGGAAGGCAAGAGTATATGGAGATAATACCTGAACTAAATGAAAAGGAAATCGTTGTTCTCTCTCCGCCTTTTGATACAGACGAGTTTATTCATCTTCCAGATAAAGGAAATTTTAGAAAAAAATTTAACATAGAAATCGAAAAAAAGATTGTAATGTTTCTTGGAAGAATACACTACATTAAAGGTAATGATTTTCTTATAAAAGGATTTGCAGAAGCATTAAAAAGAAGAGAAGACTTATTTCTAGTTCTTGTAGGTCCAGATGATGGCCACATGAATGAATGCAAGCAATTAGTTGAAAATTTAGGAATCAAAGAAAACGTCCTATTTACAGGTTTTCTGGGCGGCGAGCATAAAAATTCTGCTTTATTAGATGCTGATATCGTCGTTCAACTTTCAAGATTCGAGCAAGGTGCTTGGGCGCCTCTTGAAGGAGTTTTATGTAAGACGCCTATTATAGTTACTTCAGATACAGGTACTGGTGAGGATGTTAGAAGGCTGAATGCTGGGTATTTAGTTGATTTTGATAATAATAGGATGTTAGCAGATGCAATTATAAATATACTTGATGATTACGATACCGCTAAAGAACTTACTTATAAAGCTAGGAATTATATAATTGAAAATCTTTCAATGAACGCAAGGATTGGAGAATACACTGAATTATATAATTAGATTTATTAAGGATTTTATTAGAATTGATCTTATAGAAAGAATAAGACTATTTTTTATAAAGATTTCCAGACTTTCAACAAAAAAGACTAAAATCGAAAATAATTTAGATAAAAAGAGTTTCTTATTTAATACTCAATACATATGGGGTTTCTCTGAATTAGAATTTATGTCAGCTGCTCAGCTCCAGCTATCTGGACACGATGTTAAAGTAATTATTTGTGATGGATTGCCTTATTCAGAAAAAGAAATAGTTGGTCTGCCAAGTATAAGGTCATACAAAAGATGCTTTAGCAGAACAAAAAGGTACTGTAAGGCATATGGAATAAGCTTTGTAACAATAAATTCTTTTTTAAGCAATCAAGACAGAAGAGAGGCTTATGATTTATCTCAACAAGACTTAAAGGATATAGAGAGTTATAAGAAAAATAATATCAATCTTGGAGAGTACGCGAAAAGAAATCACTCACATTATTTTAAGGGGGATATTAAACCGAAAGGTGAGTACGAGGATATATTTAGAAAAGCATTTGAGTCCGCATATCTAATTGAAACAGCCATTAGTAAAATTTTATCTCAACATAATGGTTATGAAATATTAAGTGCAAATGGAAGGTATATTCAAACAGGAATCCCTATTGAATTGAATAAAAATTTAGGCAATTCTTTTTATACATATGAAGTTTTTAGACAAGGAAATGGAGTTATAGTTGATAAAAATAGATGTTCAATGGAACAAAATATGGATGATGTTTGGAGCGAGCTAAAATCATCAATACTTTCAAACAATGATCTTGAAAGACTTTATCATTCATTTGACATGCAACAAAAGAGCATAAACTTAGAGGATAAATTATGGGATGAAAATAGAATTGATAATGAAAAGGAAATAATTTCTTTACTTGGAATTGACTTAACTAAAAAGATTATTGTTTGCTATCCTAATGTCTTCTGGGATTCTGTTCATATGGGTCTAAATTCTGTCTCAAATGACCTTACCGCTTGGCTTGAAGATATGATAAATTTTGTAAAAGAAAATGATAAATTTCAATTAATTATTAGAACACATCCAGCAGAATTAAAAGCTGAGAGTAATATTCAATCAAAATTTACAATTAGTGAATCTTTAAATGAATTATTTGAAGAGATGCCATCAAATGTGATTATTGTTGAGCCAACAAGTAATGTTTCAAGTTATGCTCTTGCAAATATTGCAAATGCAAATATTGTTTGGAATGGAACCATAGGATTAGAGCTTGCGCTTAGAGGTACTAAACCAATTGTTATTGCAGATGCTTATTATGCTAACAAAGGTTTTACAATTGATTTTCTGAATTTTGAAGATTTAGTAAAATACCTTAATGACTTAGAAGAAAAACCAACTATAAATATTGAAGAAAAGAGACTTGTAGAAATTTTTTCTTACCATATAAGATTTAATAGGAAGTTTAGTCCTCCATATTATTACAAAACATGGAATTATGTTTATAAGTTTTCTGATATCAGAAATGGAAAAAATAAAGCCCTTGATAATTTTGTGGGTTTTTTACTTGATAAGAATTCTTATATGAATATTGGAACTTTTGATTTTGAATAAGTTAGTATTAGAATTTTATTAGATGATATGAATAAAAAAGATAAATCTATTGGAATATTTGAAGGTTTAAAGCTAGTAAAGGATCAATGGCTAATGCTTTTAATAGCAGTATTGGCTTCGATCATTATTTTTTCATTAGATTTTTTACTGACTACTAGCATGCCTAAAGTTATAGAAGGACTTCAATCGTTAATGGTTCAGGACCCGCTATTCTCGGGGGAAGAGCTTATAGTTCCTTCATCACTGATTGTTTTAGTATCTCTTATAATTTTAAGACCATTAATAGGATGGACAATAAATTTTATACAAATCAGCATAATTCTTAATATTTTAAGAAAATTAGAAACCGATATTGCATTAAAATCAAATTATATTTTTAATAAAAAATTAGAATATTCAAGTGAAAATTCTGCAAATATGCTAATTTCTCATGGCCGTTATTTTGTTGATAATTATTTAATACCTTTAATTAGAGCGATAACTGATGCAGGAACGATTGTAGTAATAGCAGTCGGCATATTTATCCAGTACCCTATGCCGCTGACTTTTTTTATATTATCAGCATTTATTTCGTTAAGTATTTATCAATTGCTTAGCAAGAATCTTTTAAGAAGAAATGGAGAAATTTGTTTAAGATGTTATGAAAATATTATGAAATCTTCAAAAGATGGATTTAATACTAATCATGAGTGTTCAAATGATGATGAAATTGAATTAAATAAACCAGTCAATATCCATGATGTGCTTGATCAAAAAAAGAAAGCCACAATTATCATAGGCTCTATATCTCAAGGTTTGAAATATGTAGTTGAATTTTGTTTTATGCTAAGCTTTGGTGTTGCAACTTTAGTAATGTTCTTATACTCACCAGGACAATTTACGGCATTTGTAGCCACATTTGCATATGCAGGCGTCAGAATGCTTCCATCATTTACTTCAATTATTTCATTCTTTCAAACAAGAAGTTCAGCAGAGTTTGCAGTAAAAGAATTATTAATACATCTTATACCATCACAATCTAGGTAATATATATAAATTATTTAAAATTTGGGTTATAAGAGCTATAGTATGTCGAAGGTATATATATGGTAAATACTCTTAATCGACTAGCTATTAAATTTTTATTACATTCACAATTAAATTTGTGGCTAGGTAAAATTTTTTTTAACAATGATGGTGGATTTATATCTAATTCTATTGGACGGTATATTAAAAAAAGGGATTCAAGGAGAGCAAAGAAACTTGGTTTCACTGGTCATGATGATTTAATAGCTAAAACCTTGAAAAAAGATGGTTTCTATATATCTAGTGAAATATACCACTATCAGACAATAAATAAAATTACTAAAATCTGGGACGAATACGCAAATAGTTTTGACCCTCCAGAGGATGGCAGATTTCAATTAAGTTCAGCAGACCAAAGCGAGGAACTTCAAAATTTTATACCGCTTTTAGAAGAATTAATTTCAGATGATATTAAAAAAACATTGGAGAGTTATTTCGATTCTTACTTTAGAATAATTAATTATCATATTTACAGAAACAGAAAACCTCCTTCAATGGGGGAAATTAATTCTTATGGAGCAACAGCAAATTGGCACAATGATAGAAGCACATCTGAATCAATAAAACTATTTTTTATGTTATCAGATGTTGATAAGAATAATGGCCCGATGCAAATTATTTCAAAAGAGGACTCTAAAAGAGTTATAAAATCCAATAACTTCTATTATCCTGACTTGAAAAGGAAAACAAGGGAATATATTAAAGATAATTGTAAAACGATAAGTCTAGAAGGCAAGGCAGGGACTTTATTTTACGCACTCACAAATGACGCCCTTCATCGAGCTACCACTCCAGATGAAGGCAAATATAGAGACCTTATAGTTTTTTATATAACCTCATCATCTAAAAAGAGGTCTATAAACCAACAATTAAAACAAGCCAAATATAGAGAGATTTTAGGATTAAAAAGATTTTTTATTAATTAAGAGTATGTTTTAAATTTAATGAATCTAGCTTTAAAAAAATCAAGTTTATTATATTTAGTCATTTTGAGCGCCTTTGGACCATATGTTTTCCCTTCCATAGGTATCAGATTAGATCAGGTAATAATTTATGGCTTATTTTTATTTTTGTTATTATCGAATAATTTAAAATTTCCAAGAGATAATTTATCCTTATCTATTATATTTTTACTTTTTGCATTATTTTTATTCCCATTTATAAGTGCAATCAATCCAGTATATGTAGTAGCTAATTCATTATTACTTGCACAAATTGAGAATTATCTCCAACCAATTATTATTTTTTTAATCTTCTCTTCATTACTGCCATCAAGTAAAAAAGAGATAGAAGAAATTTTGCAGTATGGATTTGAGTTAATTTTATGGCTTTTATCTTTCAATACTATTTTTTCTATTTATATATTTCTTAATCCAGATACTGCGCTAATTCATATATTTACTGGTTCTAAGATTATTGGAGATTTTGGTGGTTATTCAAATGTAACCTTAGCTGAACTAAACTTAACAACAGGGAAATTTGCTGGAGTGTTTAATCAAACATTCATTGTTGGATTCATATACTCTTTAGGATTACTAATTTGGGGGTATCTTTATAAAAATAATAAAGAATATCATTTTAAGAAGGCTTTATTTTTAATATTAATATTAATAGGTGGCGTCATGAGTTTTTCGAAAGTATTTTTAGTCATTGGAACGCCTTTATTTTTTATTTTCTTAGGTCTAAAAAGGTCTTTAATCTTTTTTATTACTATTTTATTTACGGTGCTTTTAATGTTTTCAATAAATCCGAACCTGTTTGAATTAGTAAGTGAGTACAAAGCAATGACATACATATTTAGACTTATAACTGGTCTTTCTGGAGATTTTTTAACTATCTTTACAAGCAGTAGACTTGGTTCTGATTCCGCTGTCATAGAGGGCATAATTTATATTCTTTCTAATAAACCATTATTTGGCTTTGGTTATGGATCAATTGAAACGTCAGATTTTTCATTTTATGAAATAGTTTCGCTTGGGGGCTTGATGGGGCTTTTAGCTTATACTTGCCTTTTATTAATCTTAATTACTCCAATATACAATCTAAGCTCACTTAGAGATAAGTATTTCTATGGTTTTTTTATATCACTTACTTTTATTGCTTCATTGGCTGCACCCATATTTACTGCAAATAGAGTATCTATCTTAATTTGGTTCATCATAGTTACAACCTATTCAAGGTCTCAAAAAAAGTTAAAAGTATGAAAATTTTAGTTATTGGCCGAAATGGCATGATAGGCAATGGCATATTTGAACATTTATCAGAACGTCATAATGTTTATGGAACTCTTAAAAAATCTATTTCAGATTATTCTATTTCAAATAATCACAATATTTTTGAAGGTATTAATTTAACAAGAATTAACCTAATAGAGAGTGTTGTATATGACCTTGAACCCAATGTTGTCATTAATTGCTCTGGAATTATTAAACAGAAATCAAAAGATTATTCTGATGAAGACCATTTATATTTAAATGGAAAAGTGCCTCACTTACTTTTAGAGGCATGCCTAAAAAAAAATATAAGATTTATTAACTTAAGCACAGATTGTGTTTTTGATGGCAAAAAAGGATTTTATAATGATTCAGATACTCCAAATGCAATCGATATATATGGTACCTCAAAGGCTATTGGAGAAATAACAAAAGAAGGGTGTTTGACAATAAGAACCTCTACAATAGGACTTGAGGTTGATAATAATCATGGCCTGGTAGAATGGTTTCTAAGCCAAAAGGGAAAAGAAATTCGTGGTTATAATAATGCAATATATTCAGGCTTAACCATAAAAGAATTAAGCAGATATATTGAACATATACTAATAAATTTTCCTAAGCTAAATGGTCTTTATAATATGGCTTCAGAAAGGATATCTAAATATGATCTTCTTTCAATTCTTGCAAGAAAGATTGAAAATTTTAAAATTCTTATTAATAAAGACTCTGAATTTTTTTGTGATAGGAGCTTAAATGGTAAAGCTCTAGACTCCATAACAGGATTTAAAGTCAAGTCATGGAAAAAAATGTTATCAGATCTTGCTTTAGATATTAATAAAAGAGAATGAAAATCTAAGGCCCTATTAAAATAAATTATGAGTAATTACAGCTTTATTGAACGATTTGGAAAAATTTAAATATTATTGTGCTTAATAAGCGTATCAAGTATGCTTGTTGTTCTAAAAATAGGTGCTAATGTAAATTTGTATTATGGGGTATGAAGATAACACAATAAATTCTGCTAATCCGCTTGCTAGATTTGCTCATAGATCTAGATATGGATTTTCTTTATCAATGATAGAGGGAAGAAATAATATTAATTTATTAGATTTTGGATGTGGTGATGGAACTTTTTTAAGTAATGCTAGCAATAAAGAAAATACCAATACTTATGTTGGTTTTGAGCCTTATATGGAATCTATAATTAAAGAAAAAAACATCAAAATTTACTCAAATTGGAATGATATAAAAAATGTTGTTATTAAAAATGGCAAATTTGATGTTGTAACTTGTTTTGAAGTTATGGAACATTTTTCGGAAGAAAGACAAAAAACTGCTTTAGAAAATATAAAAGAAATCTTGAAGGAAGATGGTAATTTAATAATATCAGTCCCAATTGAGAAGGGATTGCCTGTAATTCCAAAAAATTTAAGAAGAATTGCAATCAGTTATAAAGGCAATGAAAAAATCTATACATTTAAAAATATCGTGTATTCTTTGTTTGGCATTAAATCTGAATCTTTAAATAGCATAAGAACAGGAAATGATTATTTGTCACATATGGGTTTTTATTTTACTGACTTAGAGGCGCTTCTTAAAAAGTATTTTAAAATTGAATCAATCAATTACTCTCCTTTTCCAATTTTTCCATATTTTTTTAATTCACAAGTCTTTTATAAGTTGAGCTTAAATAATAAAAAAAATACCTTGTTAGAAAAACAGTAAAATGAAAGAAATATTTAAAGATAAATCCATTCTTGTCACTGGCGGTACTGGATCCTTGGGGAAGACTTTAGTTAAAAGAATTCTTTCTGAAGAATATGGATTAGTAAAGAAACTAATTGTATTTTCAAGAGATGAAGCAAAACAGCATGCTATGCGTTTAAGTTATGAAAATTCAAAATCAGCTACTGATGAAATAACTTATAATAATTTTAATAGATTGTTAGAGTTTAGAATTGGAGATGTAAGAAGTTTCTCGGATATTGCATCGGCTATGAAAGATGTTGATATTATTATTAATGCTGCTGCTTTAAAACAGGTTCCTTCCAGCGAATATTTTCCCATGCAAGCTTTAAAAACAAATTGCGAAGGGGCAAGCAATATAGTTAATGCAATAAGTGAATTGAATTTGAAAGTTGAAACCGTTGTATGCATTAGCACCGATAAAGCATGCAAGCCAGTAAATGTCATGGGACTGACTAAATCATTACAGGAAAGAATATTTTTATCTGCCAATATATTAAATCCAAAGACTAGATTCATTGGTGTCAGATATGGAAATGTCTTTGCCTCTAGAGGATCAGTAATTCCGTTATTTCATGATCAGATTAAATCTGGCGGCCCTGTAACCATAACAGTGCCGAGTATGACAAGATTTCTATTAACATTAAATCAAGCAGTAGATACTGTTTGTGAAGCAATAAACCATGCTAAAGCTGGAGAAATTTTTGTACCAAGAGTTCCAGCATCATCGGTTATGAATCTAGCTAAAGCTTTAATTGGAGAAAGGGATATTGAAATTAAAATTACTGGTATCAGGCCAGGTGAAAAATTACATGAAATTATGATTTCGGATGAAGAAGCACCTTATGCAAGAGAATCTGGAGAGTTTTATGCTATTAGCTCTATGCTTCCTGAACTTCATTCATTTTCAGATAATTCTTTTCCTTCAGCTATTGATAAAGAATTTAGCTCTGAGAATTCAGTAGTCTCATTAGAAGATACTATAAAACTTTTAAAACAAAATTCTCTTATGATAGAGGATCAACAAGATAATATAGGAAGTGAAGAGTTTTTAACATAAATGAGTAAGAAAATAAAAATAATGACTATTGTTGGGACACGTCCTGAGTTAATCAAGATGTCCAGAATTATTGCAGAGTTTGAAAAACACTCCAATCATATTTTAGTTCACTCAGGTCAAAATTATGATTATGAGTTAAATGAAATATTTTTTAATGATCTTGGCATTAGAAAGCCAGATTATTTCTTAGGAGCTGTTGGAAAAAATGTAGCCGAATCTATAGGACAGATAATTTCTAAATCGGATGATGTTCTGGCAAAAGAAAAACCAGATGCAGTTGTAATATATGGAGATACAAATTCTGGCTTGTCTGTAATATCAGCAAAAAGAAGAAAAATTCCTATATTTCATTTAGAAGCAGGTAACAGGAGTTTTGATCAGAGAGTTCCAGAAGAAATTAATAGAAAGATTATTGATCATTTAAGCGATATAAATCTACCTTTAACAGAGCATGCTAGAGATTATTTAATTCAAGAAGGCCTACCACCAGAAAAAACAATAAAAATTGGTGGCACAATGAAAGAAGTTCTTAGCTATTATGCAAATAATATCGAAGAATCTGATCCTTTAAAACAAATGAAACTTTCCTCTGGTAAGTTTTTCTTAGTTAGCGCACATCGTGAAGAAAATGTTGACTCTATTGAAAGATTATCGCTTTTATTAAAATCTTTAAATAAAGTGGCAAAAAAATATAAATTCCCAGTGATTGTTTCAACTCATCCAAGAACAAGATTTAGATTAAATAAATTATTAAAAAGTTCCAAAATAAAGCTTGATACAAAAATAAAATTTATGAAACCTTTTGGATTATTTGATTATATTAAATTACAAATGCATGCAAAATGCGTCTTATCAGATAGTGGAACAATTACGGAGGAAGCTTCTCTGCTAGATTTTCCTGCTATAACAATTCGCCAATCACATGAAAGACCTGAAGGTATGGATAGTGGTGTTCTTATTATGAGTGGCTTAGATCCTGATAGAGTTATACAATCCATCGACATAACAATTAAACAACACAAGGAAAGGTTATTTAATCCTAAAGTAGAAGACTACGAACAAGATGAAGTAAGCAAAAAAGTTCTTAAAATTGTTGTCAGTTATATAGATTATATTAATAGAACTGTTTGGAGTTTTGAACCAAAAAACAATTAATCTTCAACCAAGGTAAATCATAATATATAATCCGACTTAAATTATATATTCAAGTTATGA
>MDSX01017921.1_pt1 | contig 12784 bp, 13 predicted proteins | sample 811141 | NCBI WGS metagenome assembly MDSX01 (sample SAMN05326642, study PRJNA326480) | marine metagenome | isolation source: seawater | place: Atlantic Ocean: South East | collected 2010
AAAAGACGGCTTTATGCTTTTGTTATATTCATTATTTCCAATTATTATTGGCCCAGTAATAATTCAAATTGGAAATACTAAATACCAAACTGATCTAAATATTTATACTTTTATTGGTGTTTTTATATGTATAATAGCTATTTTTTTAATTTTTAAAGGAATATTTAAAATAATAAACACTCTCTTTGAAAAATGATTTATAATTTTATTGTTTAGAAGATAGAATACTATAATATAAAAATGATTACTATAACACTTAAAGATGGCAGTAAAAAAAGTTATAAAAAAAATATAGCTGTAATAGATGTTGCAAAAGACATTAGTGAAGGATTTGCAAGAAATGTAATTTCTGCTAGTTTTAATGGAAAAATAGTAGAAGTTTCAACAAACCTGAATGAAAATGGAGTTTTAGAATTATACACATGGGATGATAATGAAGGGAAAAAAGCATTTTGGCACTCATCCTCCCATGTTTTAGCGCAGGCATTAGAAGAATTATATCCTGGTGTTAAATTAACTATAGGACCGGCAATAAAAAATGGATTCTATTATGACGTTGACTTTAATAATCATGTCATAACAGATAAAGATTTTGATAAAATAGAATCCAAAATAATAAGCATATCAAGAGAGAAGCATGATTTCAAAATGAGATCTGTATCAAAAAATGATGCTATTAAATTCTATAAAAAATTATCGAATGATTATAAAATTGAGTTGATAAATGATTTAAATGATGGAGAAATTACTTTTTGTGATCATTCAAGATTTACTGATTTATGCAAAGGAGGTCATATACCAAATACTGGAATAATAAAAGCAGTTAAAATCACTAATGTTGCTGGAGCATACTGGAGGGCTAATGAAAAAAACAAGCAATTAACAAGGGTTTATGGCATATCCTTTCCAAAACAGAAATTACTTAACGAATATCTATTAAACCTTGAAGAAGCAAAAAAAAGAGATCATAGAGTAATTGGTAAAAAATTAAATTTATTTACATTTTCATCTAAAGTTGGCTTAGGTTTACCATTATGGCTTCCAAAAGGAGTTGATTTAAGAAAAAGACTTGAAGACTTTTTAATAAAAGCTCAAAAGAAAGCAGGTTATGAGATGGTAATTACTCCACATATAGGAAACAAAGAACTTTATATTACCTCTGGTCATTATGAAAAGTATGGGGAAGATAGTTTCCAGTCAATTAAAACCCCTAAAGAAAATGAGGAATTTTTGTTAAAACCCATGAACTGTCCTCACCATTGTGAAATATATAATTCTAGAAAATTTAGTTATAAAGACCTACCTATTAGATATGCGGAATTTGGAACCGTATACAGGTACGAACAAAGTGGAGAATTGCATGGGCTAACTAGGGTAAGAGGGTTCACCCAAGATGATGCTCATATATTCTGCAGTGAAGACCAACTAGATAAAGAATTTAAAGATGTTATAGATCTAACATTGTATGTGTTTAATCATCTAGGTTTAAATGATTTCTCTGCTCAAATTTCATTAAGAGATCCTGAAAATTCAGAAAAATATATTGGAGATAAAAAGGCATGGGAAAAATCAGAAAATGCAATATTGAAAGCCGCTAAAGAAAAAAATCTAAATTATAATATTAAATACGGTGAAGCTGCTTTTTATGGGCCAAAACTAGATTTTATGGTAAATGATGCTTTAGGAAGAGAATGGCAATTAGGAACAATACAGGTTGACTACAATCTTCCTGAAAGATTTGATCTTACGTATAAAGGGAAAGATAATTTATCTCATAGACCTGTAATGATACACAGAGCTCCTTTTGGAAGTCTTGAAAGATTTGTTGCAATATTACTTGAAAATACTGCAGGAAATTTGCCACTTTGGCTTACTCCTAACCAAGTTATAATTCTTCCCATAAGTGATAAATATGAAAAATACTCTAAAAAAGTTTTAAATTTGATAGAAAATAACGAAATTCGCGCGCTACTTGACAACAGAAGTGAGACTACGAGTAGAAAGATTAGGGATGCTGAATTAAGTAAAATTCCATTCATGATTATAATTGGTGAAAAAGAAAATGATAAAGATATGATCTCACTTAGAAGTCATGGCGGAAAAGATTATGGAATGATAAAATTGGAAAAATTCTTCCATATAATCGAGAAAGAAATAAAAGATGTTTAATTAAAACCTAAAATTATAGCTTTAAGAAGAAAAGTTTATAGGCCAAGAAGAAGACGTGAGGATCCTCATAAGATTAACTCAAAGATTGAAGCACAAGAAATTAGATTAGTGGGCGACAATGTTGAGATTGGTATATATCCAACAAGTAAGGCACTAATGATTGCCGATGAACAAGGTTTAGATCTAGTTGAGATTTCACCAAAAGCAGTTCCTCCTGTTTGTAAAATTATGGATTATAAAAAATTCCTCTTTGAACAAAAAAAGAGAGAAAAGTTTTTAAAATCAAAAACATCAAAGGTGGTTGTAAAAGAAATAAGGTTTGGACCAAACACTGATGATCATGATTATGAATTTAAAAAGAAGCATGCTATTAAATTCTTATCTGACGGAGCTAAACTTAAAGCATTTGTATTTTTTAGGGGAAGATCTATTATATATAAAGATAAAGGTGAAATATTATTATTAAGACTTGCTCAAGAGCTAGAAGAATATGGAACGGTTGAGCAGCTACCAAAACTAGAAAGTAAAAAAATGATAATGATAATTACACCGAAAAAAAATAAATAAATTACAAGAAATGCCAAAAATGAAGACAAAATCCAGTGCAAAGAAAAGATTTAAGCTAACTGGGTCAGGAAAAATAAAAAGAAAGCATGCTTTCAAAAGTCATATTCTAACAAAAAAATCAAAAAAAAGAAAGTTAGCATTGACACATTCAACATTAGTACACAAAAGTGATACTGATAATATAAAACAACAGCTAAGACTTAAATAATTCTTAGCAGGTGAGTATTAACCATAAATTTGGGTACATAAAGAGTTTTAAAAAAAACCACCTAATTTAAAAAAATAGAAAAATGCCAAGATCAGTAAATTCAGTAGCCAAAAGAGCTAGAAGAAAAAAAGTACTTAAACAAGCAAAAGGTTATTTCGGAAGAAGAAAAAACGTATGGACTGTAGCTAAAAATGCTGTAGATAAAGCAATGCTTTATGCATATAGAGATAGAAGAAATAACAAAAGAAATTTCAGATCCTTATGGATAATGAGAATTAATGCTGCTGCTAGACTAAATGGATTGACTTATTCCGAATTTATAAGCAAACTAAAATCTAACAATATAGAGATAAACAGAAAGGTATTAGCAGATTTAGCAGTTAACAATCCCAACGCTTTTAAAGAGTTAGTTAAAAAACTTAAATAGAGCAAATATGGACACTAAATATGTTCATATATTTACAGGCTCAATGATTGAAGTTAATAGATTAGTTTCAGATCTATCTGAAGAAGACATAAAATCAATTGTAGAAGATGAAGGTAAGTCTGCAGTATTAGCAGGATTCGCACTACCAAATTTGTCACTTACACACAGACTACTTGTAAAGAAGAAAGATATTAAAAAAGCAGAAACAATAATTAATAATTATTTATCTAATGACTCGTAAACTAAATCTTCAAATTCACGATATAACTCATAGGCTTCTCCGTCATTGAATGGAAATAATTGCATAAAAGCAACTAAAGCTATACCTCTATCTCGATCAACTGTATAATAAGTATTAAATATACCTGACCAAGCACCTACACCTTGAGGTCTTCTACCACGTTCGTTTGGGTTAGCCTCTATTGTCCATGCAAATGAGTGAGTATCTTTGTCATCAAAAACAGTTCTTTGATCTGCATTAGGAGACCTATCAATAAATTCTGTAAGTGGATGACTAAGAGTCATGCCTTCAGGCAATTGATTAGTAAAAAATAATTCAACTGAATTATTAGAAAGAATTCGTACATCTTCAAGCTCACCGCCATTAACAAGGCATTGAAGAAATCTAATATAATCTCTTGGTGTACTTAACAGATCCCCTCCACCATAGAAATTATTCATTGGTATAGGACGCATACTTGGCATAGGTACAAACTCGCCTGAGGAGGCATCTCTCATTGACATAGGCAATAAATTCATTCTTATATTTTCTGGAAGATTATAGCCAGATTGATTCATTCCAAGAGGGTTAAATATATTTTCTTTAAAATATGTGTCAAGATCAAGACCAGAAACTCTTTCGATTATACGACCTGCAATTCCAAGACTTCTACCATAATGCCAACGATCACCAGCTTCAAAAATTTGCCTAGGCTGAGGACCATTAAAACCCCAATCATAAACACCTTCTGGAACAACTTCTGGTTGTGGCCATTCACCAAGAGAAATTCCTAAATCTTTCATAATACGCATAGAATTAAAACTATATGCGAATCCTGAGGTATGAGTTAATAAATGACGCATCGTAATTGGCTTACTTCTAGGGCGTGTAGTAAGGTCTTCATTTAGGATTTGAATTTGGTTGATCTCAGGCAAATAGCTCTCAATAGAGATATCAAGATCAATTTTTCCTTGCTCAACTAGTTGCATTACCGCTGTAGATGTAATAGCTTTTGTCATAGAAGCTATTTCGAAAACAGCATCTGGATTAGATTCTCCATAAGAATAAAAAACTGGTGATTTAGCATCTAAACCAACACCTAATACAGCAAAAGGAAGACTTGTTCTATTAAACGCATTATCTACCCTATTCTGATCAACTCTAATTTCTGAATCTGAACATCCATTTAGTGTTATCACAAAAAATATTAAAATAGCTTCTCTCATTTTAAACTTTTTTATTTTGAAAATATTTTTATTGATTAGAATGGAAGGTCTGATTCATCTTCAGATGGATTTTGTAAAGATTGTTCACTGTCAGGCTTAAATGTATCATCATTAGCTGCAGCATTCATTTTAGAATGGAATTCGTAAGGAGAATCATAATTTTCAATATCTTCAAATTTACCTAATTGAGGAACAAATCTTAATCTAATAGTGTCTAACCCTCCATTTCTATGTTTAGAAACTATAAACTCAGCTTCACCATCAGTTGATGATCTGTCATCATCATCCCATGTATCTATTTTATAGTATTCAGGTCTATAAATAAACGATACAATATCTGAATCTTGTTCAATAGCACCTGATTCCCTTAAATCTGATAAAAGAGGTCTTTTAGACTGTCTTCCCTCAACAAGCCTAGAAAGCTGGGACAAGGCAATTACTGGAATTTTTAATTCTTTTGCAAGTGCTTTTAAATTTCTGGAAATAGTTGAAATTTCTTGTTCTCTATTTCCTGTTTTAAATGTACCTCCTGTAGTCATTAATTGAAGATAATCTACAATTATTAATTTTACATCATGCTGTGAAACTAAGCGTCTTGCTTTAGCTCTTAGGTCAAAAATTGATAATGAGGGCGTGTCATCAATAAACAAAGGCGCTTTTTCAAGATTTTTAACCCTAACATTCAATTGCTCCCACTCATGTTTTTCTAACTTACCTGTTCTCAATTTTTCAGAAGTAAGACCTGTTTCAGAAGAAATTAATCTTGTAATAAGCTGTAGTGATGACATTTCTAATGAGAAAAAAGCAAGAGGTATGCTTTGATTAATTGAAATATTACTTGCCATCGATAAAGCTAAAGCTGTCTTACCCATACCTGGTCTAGCTGCTATAATAATTAAGTCACTTTCTTGCCATCCAGAAGTTAATTTATCTATTTTACTAAAACCTGAAGGAACACCACTCAGTCCTTGCTTATTTGATATAGACTCAATTTTGTTTTTAGCTTGAATAACTAAGTTTTGAGCTGTTTCTGAAGATTTCTTGATATTTCCTTGAGTTACATCATAAAGTTTAGCTTCTGCATTATCTAATAAGTCAAAAACATCTTTTGTTTCATCATAGGAATCCATAATAATTTCATTTGAAATCTTAATAAGACTTCTTTGAATATACTTTTGAAGAATAATCCTAGCATGAAATTCAATATGAGCAGAAGATGAAACCTTTTGAGTTAGTGAAATTAAATAGAAATCTCCACCACATAATTCTAACTTCGAATCCTTCTTTAACTGGGCAGACACAGTCAATAAGTCAATAGGTTCACTTTTTTGAAAAAGTTTATGAATCGCTTCAAAAATAAATTGATGAGATTCTTTATAAAATGCTTCAGAAGTTAGTATATCTATAACCTCATCTACACCTTTCTTGTCTATCATCATAGCTCCAAGAACAACTTCTTCTAAGTCTATTGCTTGAGGAGGAATTTTACCCTTTTCTAAATTAATGATTGAATTATGATCAATTCTAAGGCCCTGGAAAGATGCTGATGGTTTCATTAAGGCTAATTTAGATAATTAAAAGAATTTGAAAGGAAATTAAATTTTAAAATTTTTAACCTTTAATAAACATTTAAGCTGTTAATAAAAAAATAAAATTGTTAATAATAGGAGAATTATTAAGATTTATAAACCCCCATGTTAGAATATTTTTTCATCCTTGTTTTAACTAACTCAGATGAACTCATTTCTTTAAATTCGTTATATGCATTAAGGATTGCCTCTTTTACAATTTCAAATGTCTTTTCTTTATTTCTATGAGCTCCACCAAGAGGTTCCTTAATAATTTTATCTACTATTCTCATTTTTTTCATATCCTTAGCAGTTAACTTCAATGCAGATGCAGCAACCTCCTTAAATTCCCAGCTTCTCCATAGAATAGATGAACAAGACTCCGGAGAAATTACCGAATACCATGTATTATCAAGCATCATAACCTTATCTCCTACTCCAATTCCTAAAGCACCTCCAGATGCACCCTCACCAATAATTAAAACAATTATAGGAACTTTAAGTTTTGTCATTTCAAAAATATTTTTTGCTATTGCTTCACCCTGACCTCTTTCTTCAGCTTCCATTCCAGGATATGCTCCAGGTGTATCAATTAATGTAACAACTGGAATATTAAATTTTTCAGCCTTTTTCATCAATCTTAGAGCTTTTCTATATCCCTCAGGGTTTGACATCCCAAAATTTCTATATTGTCTGGTTTTTGTGTTATTACCTTTTTGTTGACCAATAAACATAAAAGTTTGATCTCCTATTTTTCCAAGACCACCAATCATTGCTTTATCATCCTTAAAATTTCTATCACCATGCAATTCAATAAATGTATCTCCAAAAATTGAATTGATGTAATCTAAAGTATAAGGTCTGTCAGGATGTCTAGACATTTGAACTTTTTGCCAAGGAGACAGATTGCTATAAATCTCTTTTATAGCAGAATTTAGTTTTTTTTGAATCTTTTTACATGTTTCAGTAACATCTACATCGCTCTTTTCTCCTAACGACCTACACTCATGTAATTGATCTTCTAATTCTTTTATAGGTAATTCAAAATCTAAATAATTCATAAAACCAATTTTACAAACATATATAATAATTAAAATTATAAAATCTTAGATACATTATGCTAAAGATTGTACTATTTTTAATTCTTTCTATGTTTAATAAGTGAATTAATTATAATTGTAGCTAAAATAAGAATAGCTCCAAGATAAAACATAAAACTCATTTTTTCTTGATTTGGAAATAATAAAACAGCCAATAAAATCCCATATACAGGCTCAAGATTATATGTTAGCACAACTGTGAAAGGTGTTAAATATTTCATTAAACTAACAGCAGCAATAAAGGCATATGCTGTACAAACAGAACCTAGTATAAATAAATAAAAATAGTCAAGGCTAAAAATATTTTCTATATAAACACTTGAAAAGGATTCAGTTATTAATAAATATGATGTTATAAAGATTACTCCAGTTAAAAATTCATAAAAGGAAATTGTAATAGGACTATATATTTTTACAAGTTTTCCGTTAAAAACTGAAAATAATGAAGAAAAAAATGCAGAAAAAATACCTAGAATAATCCCATTTAAATATAAGATTTCAGCCATGGTAATCAAATAAACTCCAGTAATCACTAATAGACCCATAATAATCTCATAATAAATTATTTTTCTTCTGAAGAATAAAGGTTCAATAAATGAAGTAAAAAAAGCAGCAGTAGAAAACATAGCTAAAGTTATTGAGATATTAGATTGTTCTATAGCTTCAAAAAACGTAATCCAATGCAAAGCAATAATAAGACCTGGTAAAGAAAATTTTAATAAGGTTTTAAAATCTATACTTATTTTGGTTTTACTCGTAATTAAATATATTAGCGTTAAAACACTTGCAATAAGCATTCTATGCCAAACTAATGATATAGATGATACTGATATCAATTCTCCTAAAATTGCAGTAAATCCAGCAATAAAGACTAGGAAATGGAGGTGAATATAATGTTTAAAGTTGCTTGTTTGCATTTTTGTATAATAAGTATACAGCTAAAAATCCAAAAACAAAATTTGGAAACCAAACTGCAATGAAGGGAGAAAAATCAGATTGCTGAGCTAATACCCCAAAAACTTTATCAAAGAAAACATAGGTCATTGCTACTGAAATACCAAACGCTAAATTAACACCTGTTCCACCTCTTCTTTTAACAGAAGAAACAGAAAATGCAATTAATGTTAAAATAAAAATAGAAAATGGAACACTCCATTTTTTATATTTAACAACCTGGTATCTTCCTATATTAGAAGATCCTCTTAATTTCTCCTGATCAATAAATTTTACTAAATCAAAATAATTTAATGTCTCAGCAATATAATTTAGCGGAGTTAAATCAGATAAATTAAATGAAAGCAAAGTATCTAAACTCCTTTTTGTATAAATGATATCTATACTATCTGTAATAGTCCTTTTTAAATAATTTGTTAATCTATAAGTGCTGTCTTTTTTTATATATCTAATATTACTTGCATTGATCTTAAATTTCAACTTATTTTCTTGAAAATGTTCTAATGTAAAATTAGTGCCAATATTATTTTTTGTATTAAACTGAGTTAAATAGATATATTCATTATCATTTATTTTTCTAAAGATATTTTTGTCATCAATACTTTTCCTAGATCCCTTAAGGTATTTATATGAAAATTCATTGAAATCTCTGCTTGCATCTGGAACAACAAAAATTCCAAGAATAAGGGCAGCAAATGCAATCATAGCTGATCCAATCAAGTATGGTTTAATAAGTTTTTTTAAAGAAAATCCTGAACTATACAAAGCTACAATTTCAGAATCAGATGCTAACTTAGAAGTGAACCATATAACTGAAAGAAATAAAAATAGTGGTAATAGTGAATTTGAAAAATATATAGTAAAATTATAGTAGAACTCTAACACCTCATTAAAAGGAACATTGTTTGATAAAATTTTATCAATATTATCTGCAAGATTGACTACGATAGCAATCGGAACAAAAAGTATTTGAATTGAAATATATGTTACTAAATATTTCTTTAATATGTACCAGTCTATTATTTTCAATTAACTATAATCTTTTATTTAAAACCTTTACCATTTTGTTTTTCCAATTTAAAAAATCTCCATCTATTATACGTTGTCTAGACTCAGAAATTAGCCAAGAATAAAATCCTAAATTATGTATTGAAGCAATTTGCTTGCCTAAAATTTCATTTACAGAAAAAAGATGTCTTAGATAAGCTTTTGAGTATTGTTTATCAACATAAGTAATATCATCCTGATCAATTACTGAAAAATCATCTTTCCATTTATTATTTTTTATATTAATTATACCTTTTGAAGTAAAGAGCATTCCGTTTCTTGCATTTCTTGTAGGCATAACACAATCAAACATATCTACTCCTAAAGCTATATTCTCAAGAAGATTTATAGGAGTACCAACACCCATAAGATATCTTGGCTTATCTAAAGGGAAAATTTCACAAACCAACTCAGTCATAGCATACATTTCTTCAGCAGGCTCACCAACAGATAATCCTCCAATAGCATTTCCAAACGAATTAGTATTTGATATATATTCAGCAGATTGCATCCGAAGATCTTTATATGTACTTCCTTGCGCTATAGGGAATAAAAACTGCTCATATTCATACTTGTTCTCTGTTGAATTAAACCTCTTAATACATCTATCTAGCCATTTATGCGTTAGCTTCATTGAATTTTTTGCGTAATCATAATCACATGGATAAGGTGGGCATTCGTCAAAAGCCATAATTATATCAGCACCGATTGATCTTTGAATATCAATAACTTTCTCAGGGGTAAATAGATGAGAACTGCCATCAATATGATTCTTAAATTTAACACCATCATCAGTTATTTTTCTGTTTGATGCTAAAGAGTAAACCTGGTATCCACCTGAATCAGTTAATATATTACCACTCCAATTTATAAATTTATGAATTCCTCCAGCTTTTTCAATTATATCAATACCTGGTCTTAAATACAAATGATATGTATTCCCTAAAATTATGTCAGCATTTATTTGATTTTTTAATTCCCTTTGATGTACAGCTTTAACAGTTCCTTGTGTGCCAACTGGCATAAAGACAGGGGTTTTAATTTTACCATGAGAAGTCTCTATAGCACCTGCCCTAGCATTTGAATTAATATCTGTATTCTCAATTGTAAATTTCATAAATATGAAAAACAAATATAAATAACATTAGCCCAATTAATTCTTAATAAAACTCTAATATTATAAATTTTAAGTTTTTGTTAATAAATGGTTTTAAAATAATTTCATATTAGTAAAACAAAATTCTAATTTAACACAATCAAAATTCTACGATAAAGAATGATAGATATCAATCATTTACAGGCATTAACTACTCAGGTTCGTAGGGATATTCTAAGAATGGTACATAAGGTAAACTCTGGACACCCTGGTGGCTCATTAGGTTGTGCAGAATTTTTTGTATGTCTGTTTAATAATATTATGGAAAGAAATAATGATTTTGATATGAATGGATTCAATGAAGATCTTTTCTTTCTAAGTAATGGGCATATATCTCCTGTATTTTATAGTGTATTGGCTAGGTCAAATTATTTTGATGTTTCTGAACTCAGCACATTTCGTTTAATTGATTCAAGACTGCAAGGACACCCAACAACTCATGAAGGTTTACCCGGTGTTAGAGTTGCTTCTGGATCATTAGGTCAAGGGCTTTCAGTTGTTCTTGGAGCTGCTCACTCAAAAAAATTAAATAATGATGATAAGTTAATATTTAGTCTACATGGTGATGGAGAATTACAAGAAGGTCAGAATTGGGAAGCAATAATGTATGCATCTGCAAAAAAAATAGACAATATTATCGCAACAATAGATGTTAATGGTCAACAAATTGATGGGAGTACATCTAATGTTCTTGATATAGGAAATTTAAGGTCAAAATTTGAAGCATTTGGATGGATTGTGTGTGAAATAAATAAGGGAAATGATATACAATCAATTATTGACGGAATGAATAATGCTAAATCTAAAACAGGTAATAAAAAACCTGTTTGTGTACTCTTAAATACTGTTATGGGGAATGGGGTTGACTTTATGATGCATACACATGAATGGCATGGTAAAGCACCAAATGATGAACAATTAGAAATAGCTTTAAATCAAAACCCTGTAACTCTAGGAGATTATTAAATGAAAGTATACGACTATACAGAAAAAAAGGATACCAGAAGTGGCTTTGGTGATGGTTTGACAGAGCTTGGCAAAATAAATCCCAATGTAGTTGCATTGTGTGCTGATTTAACTGGATCATTAAAAATGAATGAATTTAAAAAAAATCATCCAGAAAGATTTTTACAAGTTGGTATTGCGGAAGCTAATATGATGGGAATTGCTGCAGGACTCACAATTGGAGGAAAAATTCCATTTACAGGAACATTTGCTAATTTCTCAACTGGAAGAGTATATGATCAAATACGCCAATCTATTGCTTATTCGGGGAAAAACGTAAAAATATGTGCCTCTCATGCTGGAATAACACTTGGAGAAGACGGAGCAACTCATCAAATATTAGAAGATATTGGTTTGATGAAAATGCTCCCTGGAATGACAGTTATAAACACTTGTGATTATAATCAAACCAAAGCTGCTACTATTGCTATTGCTAATCATAAAGGGCCTGTTTATCTTAGGTTTGGTAGACCAAAGGTTCCTGTTTTTACACCCGAAAATCAAAGTTTTGAAATTGGAAAAGCAGTACAACTTCAGGAAGGAAATGATGTAACAATCGTAGCTACAGGACATTTAGTATGGGAAGCATTAGAAGCAGCTAAAATATTACATGATAAAGGGATTAGTGCTGATGTTATTAATATCCATACAATTAAGCCTTTAGATAAGGAAGCAATATTAAAATCAGTTAAAAAAACAGGATGTATAGTAACTGCAGAGGAACATAATTATCTAGGAGGTCTTGGTGAAAGCGTATCTCGTGTATTGGTTTTAAAAAACCCTAGCCCACAAGAATTTGTTGCAACTAATGATACTTTTGGTGAATCTGGTACTCCTGCTCAACTAATGGAAAAATATGGTCTTTGTGCAGGCTCAATTGTAGAAAAATCAGAAAAAGTAATCAAGAGAAAATAGTAAGTGAAATGCTTTAATAAAATTAGTCGTCTCTTGATTCAGTGTTGTCTGTATCTAAATAGTTAGGAATACCATCACCGTCAGTATCATCATTTGTAGGATCTCCGTCCCCTATATCATTTTCTGGATCTCCATCTCCATCTCTATCGACAGTTAAGTCTGTATCAGGTTCAAGGTCTTCATCAATTGTTAATGTACCGTCATTGTCATCATCACTATCAA
>MDSX01072408.1_pt1 | contig 12781 bp, 13 predicted proteins | sample 811141 | NCBI WGS metagenome assembly MDSX01 (sample SAMN05326642, study PRJNA326480) | marine metagenome | isolation source: seawater | place: Atlantic Ocean: South East | collected 2010
AGAGAATCTTTACCCAATGGTTTAAACTGCTCAATTTATAGAAGCTCTAATTGGAATGGCTAATTATGCTATTGGCTTAGACTTTGGTACAAACTCTTGTCGATCAGTTATCATCAATGTAGATAATGGCGATGAGCTTGCGACTAGTGTTTTCAATTATCCATCTGGAGAGCTTGGGATTATTACTGATAAAGCTGATCCAAATGTTGCTAGGCAAAACCCACAAGACTACATAACAGGGTTAGAATATATAATTAAAGAATCGCTTGAGGAAGCTGCCAACGCTTTTCCCGAATTTGATTCGAATCAGATAATTGGAATTGGAGTTGATACTACAGGAAGCACGCCAATACCTGTTGATGAGAATTGTATCCCCTTATCATTCAGTGATAAGTTTAAAGATAATATCAATGCACTGGTTTGGTTGTGGAAGGATCATACTTCATATGAAGAAGCCGAATCGATAACTCGATTAGCCAATGAAAAAAGGCCGCAATATCTTCAGAGATGCGGAGGAACCTATTCTTCTGAATGGTGGTGGTCTAAAATTCTTCATCTGAAAAAGATAGCGCCTGAAGTTTATGATTCAGCCTACACCTTTATTGAGCATTGTGATTATATTCCAGCACTGTTGTCCGGTATTACTGATCCATTAGCTATAAAAAGAAGTGTCTGTGCGGCTGGACATAAAGCAATGTTCTCCGAATCTTGGGGAGGATTACCGGATAAGGAATTTCTAGGGTTATTAGATCCTGATCTTCCTGAGCTTAGGGACAGATTGTATGAAACGGCTCATCCCTCAGATCATATTGCTGGATATTTATCATTGGAGTGGTCCGAAACGACTGGATTGACTGAAGGTATTCCGATAGCAGTGGGTGCATTTGATTGTCATATGGGAGCGGTTGCCTGTGGTGTTAAGGAGGGAGTATTTACTAAAATACTTGGTACAAGTACCTGTGATATAACCGTTGTGCCTGAATCAGAAAACCTAGATCATATACCAGGGGTTTGTGGTGTCGTTAATGGTTCAGTTTTACCTGATCATTACGGAATAGAGGCTGGTCAGAGTGCCGTTGGTGATATTTTTCTATGGTTAGTAAATAATATTGTTCCAGATACTTATGGGAGTAGCGCTGATGAGAAATTTGAAGCTATGGAGAAGATGATGGTAAACGATTCACCAGGTGCCTCGGGGCTACTTGCACTAGACTGGAATAATGGAAATAGAACAATACTTGTCGATGTAAGACTATCAGGTCTTCTATTAGGGCAAACTTTACACACCAAAGCACATGAAATATATCGGGCCTATATTGAAGCTACTGCGTTTGGTGCTTTAACGATAATAAATAGAATCGAAGAGTGCGGAGTGAAGATCAATGAAGTAGTTACTACTGGCGGTCTGGCCGTAAAAAATGAAGCCCTAATGCAGATTTATGCAGATATTCTTCAGAGGCCATTGAAAGTAGCTATGAGTGATCAAACCTGTGCAGTGGGTGCCGCATTATTTGGAGCCAGTGTAAATGAAGGGTACAATATCTTTGATCTAAGGGATAAATGTTCGAAATTTAGGGATGCCATTTATTTGCCTAATGATGATGCCGTAGAGGTCTATAAGAAATTATTTTCTCTATATAAGGACCTTCATGATGCATTCGGAACAAACGAGTGGAATGGTAACCTCTCCAGAATAATGAAGGAATTGATTGATATTAGAGAAGATCAACGATGAATTGAACTTTCATTTATTAAATATGAAATTCTCTTATTTTTATCAGACTTATCGCTGAGTTTCTTTAAGATAAGTTTAGAGACTACATCCTCAAGTGGGATACCTTTTTCATCAGCAATTCTTTTAAAGCTAAGGTATTGTGTTTCTGTAAGACTGACTTTTAATGGCTTATTGTTTTCGTTAAGCAAAAAATCCATAAATATTATCTATATTTAATCATCTGGATTTTCATGTCAGCAACAAAGTTATCGAATGTTTTTATATTAAAAAAAAATATTATGCAGCGAATTGATAATTAATCGGTTACAAAGAAATTAAAAATGATTTATTTTATCATCTATGTAGAAAAGATTGATCCTGTAAGCGTTCCATTACTGTCACCAAACTGATCAACGCTGATACCCATTGATTGCATAATACTCAAATACATGTTGGTCATTCGCGATTTGTTTCTTATGAACTGGCCATGGTTTAATCCCATGTTCGAACCTCCGGCGATTAATGTTGGTAAATTAGTGTTTTTGTGAGTCGTGCTAGCTCCACTTCCGTATAGAACAATAGTATTATCAAGAAGAGATCCATTGTTTTCCATTGTAGAATCCATTTGATTAAGAAAATGCGATAGTTGTTTGCTTAAAAACAGATCGTATTTAGCAAATTCTAGCATTCCCTTCTTGTCACTATAATGTGAAAGGTTGTGATGAGTGCTTTTTAGTCCCAATTTGATAGGAAAAGTATCACTAATACCCATGCCGTCCTCTCGATGAAGTAGGAAGCTAACGCTTCGAGTGATATCAGCATCAAAGACAAGAGATATAAGATCAAACATTGTCTTAAAATATTTCGATGGCTCTGAACTAGTATCTACATTCAAGTCTAAGTGGGAGTAATCTTGCTTTTTGATTGGTACATTTAACCATTTTTCAGATGCACGAAGACGACCTTCAAATTCATTTAGCGATGTTAGGTATTGGTCCATTTTTTGACCGTCTTCATATCCAAGCCTCTTATTCAATGCTTTAGCGTTTTCATTAACAGCATCAACAAGCTTAATTCTTGATTTGAGATTAGCTTTCTTGGACTTATGATTTAAATCATTTCCTTTGAATAAAGCTTCAAAAATTCTTCGAGGATTGTTCTCGGCAGGAATAGGACGACCTGATTTGTCATATGATATCGTAGATGTTCTGGAAGTATATCCAGTCCCTGAGTCTACAGAGAGAACGAGAGAAGGTATTCTGCAACGATGTTTAGTTTTTTCAGCAATGACCTGATCAACTGATACAGTGTTGTAACTGCCTGGTGCCGGATCATGTAAAGGGGCGCCAGTTAGCCACATATCAGAGCAGACATGCGGGTCATTTTTAGTCCCATTCGCATGCTCAAGTTCACCAAGAAAACTTAATTTACTGCGATGTTGCAAAAGAGGTTCAGTTGATTTTCCAAAAATAAAATTTTTGTTTTGGTCAAATTTTCTGGGGAACCAACTCCACTCATTTATTCCGTGTTTCTCGTAAGGTAGAGACATGCCATTACCAACATAAAGTGCACAAAACCTTTTTGGTATCTCATTATTTACGGTTTTACCCATCGCCCCAAGAATTGGTAACGGGAGAGTAACTCCTGCAATACCCTTGAGGACTGCCCTTCTTTTAATTTTAAGAATCTTAGGCATGTTAAATTTCTAATATAATGAAATATAAATTTATAGACTAGTCAAATCGCTGAATAAAAATACTATTTTTGAAGAAAAATTGGACTGTTTATAATTAACTTGATCCTATCTGACTCCAGATTTCATCTTTTTTTCTTCATGGCACTTAATGCAATGAGATTTCACAAATGGGGTCATATTGATTTCAAATCCATTTTTAACCTTATCAGTAAAGTTTAGAATTTGTTTTTGGATAACACTCAGTAATGATCCCTGAGATGATTAAGCGAATATAAGCAATCGTTGAATGCATATATATCATATTCGATGAAATACACCCATCAGGAATCGAACCTGAACCCGCGGCTCCGGAAACCGCTGTACTATCCATTATACTATGGGTGCGAATGATTTTAAGAATAGCAATTATAACGTCCAAAGCAAGACTCAGAAATATCACCTAAACATTAACTTTACAGCATATCAATCACGAGATTTAGTTTCGATCCCCTGTAGATGTCAAAATCACAAGAAATTATAGTTATTAAATTTGGCTCTGGTATTCTTACTCACCCAGATGGAATTTCCTTGGATGACAGCCAATTTGATGGCCTAGTGAATGCCGTCTCTAATATTCACAAAATTGGGATGAGACCTGTTATCGTCTCAAGTGGGGCTGCTGCTGCTGGAATGATGGCCTTTGGTATTAAAGAGCGACCGGCGGATTTATCTGCTCTCCAGGCCTGTTGTGCAGTTGGTCAAACGCGATTAATGCATTTCTACGAAACGCTATTTAGACAATATGATTTAAACGTTGCTCAATTATTGCTAACAAATGAAGATTTTTCTACACCGAGTAGAACATTAAATGTGACAAATACATTTGATGAGTTGTTGAAGCATGAAAATGTCATTCCCATAATTAATGAAAATGACTCAGTTGCTACTGAAGAATTAAAATTTGGTGATAATGATTCATTATCTGCATCACTATCAATTTTAATCAATGCTTCATTGCTAATTATTTTAACAGAAGTTGACGGTTTGATGGATGCAGATGGCAATCTAATTCCTCATATAAATGACATTAATGAAGCCATGAATCACGTCAGATTAGAAAAAGGCAAATACTCAGTTGGTGGTATGGCCACTAAGTTAGAGGCTGCAAGCATGGCTTCAAGATCTGGTATAACCACTTTAATTGCTAATGGCCGGAGAACTAATCAACTTGAAGAACTGGTCAAAGGAGAAGGTGTATTCACAAAGATAAGTATTGGAAATGAGTAAAGAAATTAAAGATAAAATTACGAAAATGGGTTCTGATGCTTTAACGGCATCTAGGGCTTTAGCAAATCTTACTACTGATCAGAAGAATAAAATACTATTGGCAATGGCTGATGGCATATTATCTGACGCGGATAAAATTATTTCAGCTAACGCTATTGATCTTGATGATGCCGTAAATAATAACTTAACAAATTCAATGATCGACAGGCTGCGGCTTGATCAAAAACGAATTGAGGCCATTGCTGACGGAATTCGTCAAGTTGCAACATTACCTGATCCAGTAGGAGAAATTATGGACGAATGGGATCGTCCAAATGGAATAAAAATCAAACAAATTAGAGTCCCAATTGGAATAATAGGAATCATTTATGAGTCTAGGCCTAACGTCACAAGTGATGCAGCAGTATTATGTTTAAAAACCGGGAATGCTACAATTCTAAGAGGTGGCAAAGAATCAATAAATTCAAACATAGCTATTAGCGATTCCCTTCAAAATGCCGGTGAGAAGGCGGGCTTACCTGAAAATAGTATTCAATTAATTCCATTTACAGATAGGGAAAGTGTTAAACATCTAGCCGAAATGGATGAATATCTGGACTTAATTATTCCTAGAGGAGGTGCAGGCCTTATTGAGGCGGTTGTTTCAATGGCAAGAATGCCTGTTATAAAACATTACGATGGTATATGTCATACCTATGTCGATAGTGAATGTGATTTAGAAATGGCTTGTAGTGTTGTAATGGACGCTAAAACTCAAAAACCTAGTGTTTGTAATGCACTCGAAACGTTATTGGTTTCAGAAGAGATTGCAGGTTCATTTTTGCCAATTATTGGTAAATTATTATCTGAAAAACAAGTTGAAATCAGGGCTGATGAAAGTTCCCGAAAATTGTTGGGAGTCGATTCTGTAGCAGTAAAACCTGATGATTGGAAAACGGAATATTTAGACCTAATTATTTCAATGAAAATCGTTAGTGATGTCAAAGAAGCTATTGATCATATCAATCATTATGGTTCTCATCATAGTGATTGTATAATTACAAGCTCAGAGGCTAATGCTAACCTATTTATGAATAATGTTGATTCAGCAACTGTATTTTGGAATGTATCGACTCGATTTAGTGACGGCGAGGAGTTTGGTTTTGGTGCTGAAATTGGAATAAGTACTGATAAACTTCATGCACGAGGCCCAATGGCTTTGAGAGAACTAACCTCTTACAAGTATTTGATATCAGGAAAAGGCCAAACTAAAACCTAAAAGTCATCTCTTTAGATGACTCTAATAAACTAGGCTATAGTTTTTGCTAGTCTGATGAATTCTGATTTGGATACCTTCTCGACTTGGTAGGTATTTTCAGTTTCCTGTGTATATGTTTTTTTTCTTGAGTTAGAATACGCCCGATCATAGTGATTCTCTAAGATTGATAAGACAAAATCTTTATATTTCTCATCACTTATCAATTTCAACCAATGATCATAAAGTTTTTGGGAAATTAAATGTTTTACCTTGCTCAATTTTAAAATGAGAAGGTTCTGATCTTTTATAAAATGTTGATACTCTTTTATTAGATAATCTGCTCTCTCATTTATTGAGACATCAATTTCGATGACAGGAGAATCTTTCATTAGGGTCCATAAGGAAGCTGGAATTTGTAAAGATCCAATTCTGGAACTCTCCGATTCAATGTAAGTTATTTTTGATGGGTTTAATTCTTTTAACTTTTCAAGGAGCTTTCTTTCAAACCTCTTTTGGCTAGGTTGATTAGAGGGGATATCATCGCCTAGTGCAGATCCTCTATGAGAAGCTAGACCTTCAAGGTCTAGTACTTGAGATCCATTATCCTCTAAATACTCGAGCAATTTGGTTTTTCCTGATCCAGTGAAGCCAGATATTATTTTGAAATTATAATTATTAGATAATTTTTTTTTAAATTCCTCAATGATGTACTTTCTATAGGCTTGATATCCACCTTCAAGTAAAGTTGTTTTCCAACCAATACCGTTCAAAAATGTTGCCATGGATTTGGATCTTTCCCCTCCCCTCCAACAATAAACCAAAGGAGAATATTTTTTTTCTTTATTAAAAAAATGATCCTTTAAGTGTTTAGAAATATTATGAGCAACGATTGAAGCTCCTTTTCTACGAGCGACAAAAGGACTTTGTTGTTTATAAGCAGTTCCAACTAATTTTCGCTCTTCATCATCAAGAACAGGCATGTTAATTGCGTTTGGGAGGTTATCCTCTTCATATTCTGATGGCGATCTTACATCAATTATTTCGTCAAACTTGGATAAATCGACTTTGTCAGCTTCAATTGACTTTAATTCTCTCATCTGAATTGAATTTATTATCATGGTTTGCGAAGTTAAATGCAATAGACGATTATCAAATTGCATCAAGAATGGATATAATCATTACAGGAATAGGATCTTTAAGCACAGGCAGTCAAAATGCTAACGCGCTTTTTGAGTCATCAATTAATTCTTCCGTAGAGACTCAATTTATTGATATACAATCGCATAAAGGAATAATTTCTGTTCCGGTAAATTCAATTGAAGAAAATCTAATTAATGTCAATGGACTTGAACAATTCAATAAATTAGATAGAACTTCTAAACTTGCACTTAATGCTGTTAGTCAAGCCTGGCATAATTCTGGTATTAATAGCGAACAAGTCGAAACGAATAAAATTGGTGTTTTCATAGGAACTTCAAGAGGTCCAGTTGGAAAATGGGAGGAGACCTACAAAAGACAAATGTCTAGGAAAAGACAACTTCCCTCATTCTCTGCATCGGGAACTATAGCAGCAATAAGCGGTTCTGTGTCTCAATATTTGAAAGCGTCTGGACCATCTTTAACATTATCATCAACTTGTTCATCAGGTGCGGCGGCGATAGCAACTGGTGCTAGCATGATCTATTCTGGCGCTTGTGATATTGCTGTTGTTGGTGGAGTGGAATCTGTTATAAATGATTCCATAATTAACGTCATGAAATCGGCTGGTTTGTTGGCTGATAGTAATGATGCTTCTAAAAGTTGCAAGCCATTTGATGAGAATAGAAATGGTCTTGTCGTTGGAGAAGGTGCAGCATTTTTGATATTGGAATCATATCAGCATGCACTTAAAAGAAAAGCTCATCCATTGGCAAAACTCTCCGGATGGAGTAATGGGTTAAGCCAAAGTGGCAAAGTTGGAGTCGATTTAAGTGGGGTTTCTATAGCGTCCACAATTTTAAACTCTCTTAAAATGAGTAATATAAATGCATCAGATATTGATTATATTAATGCTCATGGTACGGGAACCGTTTTAAATGATTTATGTGAATCAAGAGCAATAAATTTGGTCGAAGGGCTTTCTAGCGTTCCACTTAGTTCAATTAAACCGATTACAGGTCATTGTTTAGGCGCCTCTCCAGCTTTAGAGGCGGTTCTGTGTGTTATGATTATTAACAATAATAAAGCCCCTCATACTGCTAATCTTAAAAATATAGATGAAAAACTAAAAATTAACCCGATCATGGAAAGTCCATTGGAGGGTGAATTCAAAAATGTTTTGTCTACATCTTTGGGCTTCTGGGGCAATCACGCATCCTTGGTTTTTTCCAAGATTTCTTGAAGCTTCTTTAGGTTTAATTTGCCAAGTTCGGTACGAGGTATTTCATCAACTTCAATGATTCTCTTAATATTTTCAATTGATGTAGATCTTTCGTTATATTCATTTACTGCAGTTTTACCCGTAGAGAAATCATCAGTCACCATAGTGATTTTCATTCCATTTCTCTCATCAGGAATTCCTATTATTGTAAAATCAAAATCATATCGATCTGAAATAGCTGAAATAATCTTATCAAGTTGGACCTTTTCGCCTAAGACTTTGATCTGAGTATCACTACGGCCATTCGTTATCAGACGATTGTTTTCTTTTGTTCCATAATCACCAGTCTGAAACCATCCATCATCATTAATTGGATTTATAAATTTTATAGAGTTTTTTGATTCAAAGGTTAGATACCCATCAAATAGCGCTCGCCCTTTAATTAGGATCTCATCATCAGAGCTTATATTAAGAGACCAGATATCGAGTATAGACATTCCCTCACCTACAATTTTTTCAGTGGCAATTTGCGAACACGATTCGGTCATCCCGTAGGTGCGAAGTATTGGCCATCCCAAATTGATGCTTTTTGTATAAAGTTCAGCATCAAGATGATCACCACCTATTATTAATGCTCTTAAATCATCAGGTGGTTTGAATTCTGAGTGAACTAGATCATATAATTGGGCAGGAACCAAAGAGCATATAGTTATAGAGTCTTCTTTTAATGAATTATAAAAGTCAGCGATATTCCATTTTGATTCCAATTTAATCACTTTTGAAGAACTATCATATGCTCTAGCATATATTGATAAGCCACTGACATGGTGTGTTGGGAGGCAACATAACCATGTGTCATTTTGATTAATACAAAGGTGCTCATTAACTGATTTTGCCGATAACAGCATTGAGGATTTATCTAATAGTGTTAGTTTCGGACCAGAAGTGCTTCCAGAGGTTGGAAGAATAATTTTTCCTTTTAAATTATTACTTCTACAAAATTTTAAAACCTCCTCATGGCATGAATTCTTTATCGAGTTCATGGTGAGGAAGTTATCTTGAGAGATCCAGAAATCCTCTTCTGTAAAATTCATATTAAATCATTCCAGGTAAGAGATTCTAAATAATCATCCATTCCAAGCCCATAGCCATTATTGGCATGATTAAAATTTCCAATTCCATGGACGTTTATCGAATAATTGGATATTGATGCACAATAGGTAGCATATCTCCTTCCAAATTCATGATCCATATTGTGAGTAATGCATATAGGTTGAATGGTTTCTACGAAAGGAAGAATAACAGGTTTCCAAACTCTGACCTTGAAACCTTTGTTTGCATTGTATGGGCCTCTGTCTAGTGCGAAATTCAGACCCGTTTCTTTTTGATATTGGAACCATAAATCCGGATCATATGGGAAAGGATCTTCGATGAAGTCAATTTTATCTCTTGTATGAATTGATAGAGATTCATTGAAATCTATCAATTGATCTGGTGTGATAGACTCGTTGAAATCGACACGAATTTTGCATTGAGAGAATTTGTTAATGAGCTCAAGTGTATTTTCAAAATTTTTGTTAGATTTTATTTTAAGATGAGTAAATCCATTGATTGTGCTCAGATCAATTTTTGAAAAGTCATCGGAGTTTAATGTTAAGTGATAGCTTGGGATTTCTAATGATTTAAATAGGTCAACTTTGTTAGATCTTGCCTCACCATCGATCATGCAACATTTGATTCCAGCTCTAGCAATATCTGTTGGCTTATTTACGGAAATAGATTCTAGATGATATTCAAGATCATTGTCACCAAGGGTTTTCCAAGGTTGAATACACGCGTAACCATTATTCATTTTTATCAATGCTCCCTCTATATCTCCATTAGGAGTCTGGGAGTTCGGTGCCTTATCAAAATTGATAGAATATTTATGAAACTTTATGCTCTGTTTCATTTATATAGTAGGCTAATTATGACTAAAATTGCGAAGTTAAAATATGCAATAACTGAAAGTCCAAGATATTTGTTATATGCTTGGCTCGGCTTTGTCTTCATAACCATTAATGCTATAAGAAGAGAAAATGGAAGTCCTAATATTGGGATTAAAGCCGTTTTAATAAATCCAAAGTTTATCCATAATAGGCCTATAATGTAGGGTGATAGAGATAGGATAATTATTTCAAATTTCGCAAAACGTATCCCGTATCTTGCTGCAAGTGTTAGTTTTCCGCTTGATCTATCTTCTTCAATGTCTCTAGCATTATTGATCGCAATTATAACAGAACATAATAATCCCGATTGAATACCTAGTAGAATAGCGCATGAATTGAGTTTGCCTGAAAAAATATAAAATGTTCCTGTAACAGACACAATACCGAAAAATAATATTACAAATAATTCCCCTAAACCTTTATAGGCTAATGGCCATGGGCCGCCTGTATAACAATAACTTAAGATAAGACCTATTAATCCAATAATTACAATAGGTGCACCTCTAGCGACAACGATTGGAAGAGAAAATGTAATAGCCATAAAACAAAATGTTATACCCGCTATAATTAAGCTTTGAGAGGTCAGTTCTCCAGATGCACTGATCCGTTTCGGACCGATCCTATTCAGGGTGTCAGCACCTTTGATGTCATCTAAAGCATCATTAAAAAAATTGGTAGCTATTTGGATGCACAGTGTAGAAAGAAGAATTGAAATAAGAAGTATCAAATCCGATTCATATGAGAATGAATTGGCTAAAAAACTACCTAAGAGTATTGGGATTATTGCAGCAGGTAAAGTCTTCGGTCTAGCAGCTAGAAAGATTGATGAATAGAAATTAGACTGCGTGTGAGTCATTTTTAGGGTAATCTTGGAAACTTGCTGAAGTCTGGCTTTCTCTTCTCAAGAAAAGCATTCTTACCTTCTTTAGCTTCCTCTGACATGTAGTAAAGGAGTGTGGCGTTTCCTGCAAGATCAAGTAAACCAACTTGTCCATCACAATCAGCATTAAGAGCAGATTTTAAGCATCTAAGTGCTATAGGTGAATGATTAAGAATTTCTCTGCACCATTTGAGAGTTTCTTCCTCAAGAGAATCAAGTTTGACAACTGTGTTAACAAGGCCCATTTCTAATGCCTGACTGGCATTATACTGACGACACATGAACCAAATTTCGCGTGCTTTTTTTTGGCCAACAATTCGAGCTAGATAACTTGAACCTAGTCCCCCATCAAAGGATCCCACTTTAGGGCCAGTTTGTCCAAATATTGCGTTATCAGCAGCGATTGTTAAGTCACAAACAACATGAAGAACATGCCCTCCCCCAATTGCATATCCTGCAACCATTGCAATTACGGGAATAGGTAACGACCTAATACGCTTTTGGACTTCAAGAATGTTAAGTCTTGGGACTCCATCATCACCAACATAGCCAGCATCACCTCTTACTTTCTGATCACCTCCAGAACAAAAAGCTTTCTCTCCAGCGCCTGTTAAAATGAGTATTCCTATATCAGAATTATTATGAACGATATCCAATGCTTCGAGCATTTCATTAACAGTTTTTGGACGAAACGCATTTCTTACCTCAGGCCGATTGATAGTAAGTTTGGCGATACCATCATCTGTACTCTCAAGAAGGATGTCATCAAATTGATTTAGTTGTGTCCACATAAGTGATTCTAAAAAGATTTTTTATTTAATAAAACTGTTAATTGCTTTTGTTGTAAGGGCCGGATTGTCCCATGGAACTCTGTGACCAGTAGATTCAAATTTAAGTAAATCTGAATTAGGCAATATTTTACATGCTCGATCTGCGATTTCTAGGAATTTCAGATCTAATTCACCAACAATCCATAATACTGGTATACGAATTTCTCCTAGAAAAGGTTCCAGGAATTTTTGATGGCCAAGTGACCAGTTTCTAAAAGATAATGCTATGTTAGCTCTTTGATGATAAAGGGAATAATTTCGATTAATAGGGTGAGAATTTCTGAAAATGGATTGTTTTTCCCATGAAGTAATGAATGTGTCCCATTTATTTTTTGCATTAAATGCCCATTCAATATCATTTTTTATTCTGACTTGTTTTTCCGCATTACTATCTAAACCTGTATGAGCAGAAATTATTACAGCTCTTTTCCAATTAGAATTATCTTCTAATAAGCAATGAAGTGCTAGTCTGCCACCCATTGAGTATCCAATTAAGGTCTGAGGGTCGGGGGTAAGAGTATTAATTATTCGGGCAGATTTGGTTAGTTCATGATTAACATATTCGTATAAATTTGGAGCAAATCCGTTCTTGTTTGGGATAGAGTTTATAAATTTAGCCCAATCTTTATGATGTCCTACTGATCCATGTAAAAAACAATTCATCGATTCTTGAATTCGTCCCAAAATTTATGAGTGTCATTATCATTAGGTCTAATTTCGATAACAGATCGATTCGAATTTAAATCATTTAGGTCCGAAATTTTATGAATTAATGAGTAATCTAAATCCCACATTTGTGCCCAACTAGAGA
>MDSX01042674.1_pt1 | contig 12775 bp, 9 predicted proteins | sample 811141 | NCBI WGS metagenome assembly MDSX01 (sample SAMN05326642, study PRJNA326480) | marine metagenome | isolation source: seawater | place: Atlantic Ocean: South East | collected 2010
GGCCAATCGATCAATTATGTCAATTGATACAAAGTTCTCTGATGCACAGACTTGCTTTATAGAAGCATTTACAACGTTTAATTTTAACCCGTCACTTTCTACCACTACTCCTGCTGCTATAGAAGGCCAAGTAAACACTTTAGTAAAAAATTACTTTACTACAAATCTAGGAACATTTAACAAAGTATTTAGAAGATCAAGTATCATAGCAGACATTGATGATTTATCTGAAGCAATCCTAAACTGTAAAATGGATGTAAACGTACAAAGAAGATTCACGCCTACATTATCTCAGTCTAATCCTTATGATGTTAAATTTCCTGTAGGAATAGCTGCACCATCATCAGTAGATCGTATTGTTACTAGTAATTTGTTTAGATTGTTTAATCAAGATTGTCGTATTAGAAATAAATTAAGTAGTAATATTTTAGAAGTAGTGTCTATTTCTACTGATCTTACTGTTGTAACAAACGTAGGAACGTATAACAGTACAGCTGGCACAGTCAACCTTGTAGGCTTTGCACCAGATGGTATTGTTGGATCATCTACAGAAATTAAAATATCAGCAACGCCTGCCAATCAAAGTACCGTTAGACCTCTTAGAAACTTTATATTAAGTTTAGATACAGTCGAATCATTCGCTGCAGCAAATATAGATTATGAAAGAATCAAGGTTAATCTATAATGTCTATTTTATTAGATCATATTGATAGAGTACCAGCTAACTTTATTAGTAGTAAAGTCAAAGAAGTACTACCCGAGCATTTTGCTACAGAGTATCCAAGTTTAGTAGCATTTTTAGAATCGTACTATGACGAAATGGATCGTGATGGCAGTGGGTTTAGTTACTTTATTACTGCACTTTATCAGGCAAGAGATTTAAACAGTGCAGAGCTTGTTAGAATAGATTCAATATTTGAAGAGACTGGTCTTAGTGTAAAGACGGCAGATTTTAATATTAATCCCAGATTAGTTGGTAAACTCTTTGCAACGTTGTACAGAGAAAAAGGTTCACTTAATTCAGCTAAAACATTTTTTAGGGCATTTTACAACGAAGAAGTTGATGTAGAATATCCTAAGAATAATATGTTTATTATTAATGAGTCAAGAATTGGCCCAGATTCGCTTAGATTTATACAAGACGATAAAAGATTTCAAATCCATTCTATTCTTATTAAATCAGGTGTGGGCCTTGCTACTTGGGAGACACTCTATAAAAAGTTTGTACACCCAGCCGGTTGGTATGTAGCTGCTGATCTAGTTCTTGAGGGGATTATTGATCTTAGAGATAACCTTGCTACAATGCCACTATCAATAGAAGACTCTGCTGCAGGCAATAGAATCTTTGAAACCGTAGCAGATGTTAACTTTGGTATATTCGAACCGCTTTCTGTAATACGCATAGATGATTTAGATTCGGACCTATACGCAGAAAGAGTTAATCCATACAGAAACTTGGCTTCTGTAGCATCAATTACTGGTACTGCATTCGATGCAAACTATAATTCGTTCCAAGAATATAGAGATATGAATGGGCCAAGATTTGATATGGATTCAGATGGTATAGTAACTGCGTCAAGATTCAGTACTGAATTAGAAACAATGGATGCTGTTAACTTTGATATGTGGGATTCAGATAATAATAACTTCCAATATCAAGATTCTGCCTAAGTTTCTTATATAAATACATTCAACTAATAGGGATTAGTCATGACAAGACAAAACATCAGCACAGGCACAACCGCCAATGACGGTACCGGAGATACGCTTCGCAGTGCTGGTCAGAAAATTAATCAGAATTTTGTAGAGATTTATCAGAAGCTAGGTCCAGACAGTGACAATGTATCTACTGGTATTACTCTGAACAACACTGCTATTGTATTTGAAGGTTCTACTCCAGATGATTTTGAAACCACGTTAAGTGTTACTAATCCTACAAAAGATAATACAATTAATTTACCTGATTCCTCAGGTGAAATTATTACTACAACTGCAGTGCAAGACTTACATCGTAAGACTTTAAAAGTTACTACAATTGAAGGTAAACTATCACTTGCTGGGGCATCTGGAACAGGTCACTATCTGCTAAACTATATTGGCTCGGTTGACTCAGCTGATCCTGATAGAAATATTAACCTTCCAGCTATTGCTGACAGTGATACATTAGTCTTTAATGCTCATACAGCTACACTTACGAACAAAACCCTTACAAGTCCAGTTCTTACTACAGCAAAAGTCGGCACGTCGTTGAACGATACAAATGGTGCTGAATTGATTAAGGTTACAGCAACAGGTTCTGCAATCAATGAGATCACTCTAGCAAATGCTGCATCAAGCGGTAAACCAACATTTACAGCTTCTGGTGGTGATACAAACGTAACAATGAAGTTGGCTGGTAAAGGCACAGGTTCAGTTGAGATTGCAAAGGCAGCTTACACTTCAAGTACAATAACAGCTGATGGCGCTGCATCGACTACAGCAACATATATAATCTGCAACAAAGGTTCAGCACTCGCCGTTTCATTAGCAGATGGTACAGTAGTAGGCGAGTATAAAATAATTACAAATAAAGGAGCGGGTGCGGCAACTGTTACGCCAGCTAATTTTGCACAGGGCGCTAATTTCGTATTAGCACAGTATGACGGATGCCAGATAGTTTGGGATGGAACAAACTGGTATTTAATCGGTAACCAAGGCGAAGTAACAGTAGCATAATAGGATAAGAACATGGCAATTATTACAGACGATTTTAAAAGAAGATTTGTTCAAACAATCTTAGAAGATATAGCAGATTCAGCCCAGCACTATTACGTTGGTATTGGTAAAGCTGATGAGTGGGATTCGGCTGATACTGTTCCAACTATTGCAAATACTTTGGCTAATGAAAGAAACTTTAGACTAGCGCTACAGTCTGTAAAAAAAGCTGAAGACACTTCTTACGTTGTACCCAGAGTCAACTGGACAACTGGTACAATTTATTCTGATTTTACTAATACTCAGGCTGGATATCCAACTCAACCTTATTACGTTAAAACAGAAGATCAGCAAGTTTATATCTGTTTAGAACAAGGTAAAGATGCGAATGGGAATGCAGTTTCTTCTACTGTAAAACCAACTAGCGTTTTAACTACTGCATCAAGATTGGCAGATGGATACGTATGGAAATTTCTTTATACGATCGGTGCTACACAATCAAATAAATTCTTATCTGGTAACTATATGCCAGTAAGACACGTCGACTCGGCTGGTCCAGCAGATCCAGCAGTTGACATAGAACAGTTTGCAATACAGGCTGCTGCAGTAAAAGGCCAAATTGCAAATATTGACGTTATCTTAAAAGGAAGCGGTTATACATCAGCACCAACTGTATCGATTGTTGGTAACGGTGATAGTGCAGAAGCAACTGCTACAATTGCAAGCGGCGAAGTAGTTAAAGTTGAAATGAAAGATTCTGCAGCAAGTAACCTATATCGGCCAGGTCAGAACTACGATTATGCCGAAGTAAAGTTTACTGGAGGTGGTGGTACAGGTGCATCCGCATCTATTAATCTAGCCGATGATTCTGGATTTGGTGCATCTGCAATTATTGATTTAAAATCCACTGCAATGATGTTTAACTCAAAGCCATCAGGTGCAGAGAACGAAGATTTTATTATTGGTCAGAACTTTAGACAAGTTGGTATTATAAGAAACCCTCTTGATTCAGCAGATAATAATTACGTAAGTGAAACCGGATCGGCACTTACATATATGCAGTTATCAGCAGTGGGTGTAGTATTCACAGCAGACAAAACTATTTTAGGTTCTACTTCAGGCGCAAAAGCTTATGTAAATACATTTGACTCAGATAAAATATACTATCACCAAGATGATGATACAGGGTTTATTGCTTTCCAATCTGGAGAAGGAATAACAGAAACTAATGGATCTGGATCAGGAACTATTGGGACTGGAACTCAAGCACTTGCAGCTGATATAAATAAATTCACAGGGCAAATCTTTTACATTGATAATAGAGCAGCTATCGAGAGATCGGCAGCACAAACTGAAGACCTTAAAGTCATCATACAATTATAATAAACAGGTACAAAAAGAATGGTAGATCAAGTAATTCAAAACACATTTGCTGAAACTTACAGGGATGATTATTCTGATAGTGCCGGCTTTCATAAAATATTGTTTAATAACGGTAGGGCAATTCAATCACGGGAGCTCAACCAGTTACAGACTATTATTCAAACAGAAAATTCAAGATTATTTTCTAACGTCTTTACTGAAGGCGCAATAGTATCTGGCGCTGGTTTTACAGGTGCACAAAATGCCTTTGTTAAATTAAATGAAACTACAAATGCTTTACCAGTTGCCACTGACACACTATTAAACACAGAATTCACAGGAGCAACAAGCGGCGTTAAAGCTATTGTTACAGAAATTGTAACAGCAGTAGGCGCAGATCCTGGCACACTTTATATACAGTACACAAGCGGCAGCGGATCAAACATATACTTTACACCTGGTGAAAATATTAATAATGGATCTACTACACTTACTATTCAGACTACAGATACTACTGTTAATCCTGCTCGCGGCACAGGCGCGTTTTTAACTAACAATGAAGGCGTATTTCATGCTGATGGTAGATTAATATTTGCACCCGCACAAACAATAGTTACTTCAAAATATTCTGTAGATAACACTGCTCAACAAGATTTTGGATTTTTACTTTCACAAGATATTGTTACTACTAATGATGATAATACTCTTTTTGATAATTCTGGTCCGACATTAAATACATCTTCGCCAGGCGCTGATCGTCATAGAATGCTGCTAACACTTTCTTTAAGAGATGAATTAGATTCAGACGCACATTATATTCAATGTGGTGTTATAGCAGGTTCAGAAATTATTGACGCCAATAAATCGCCTAATGAACAAAACTATAACACATCTACAAAAATATTAGCACGAAGAACTGCAGAAGAATCTGGCGATTATATTGTAGATGATTTTATAATCAACTTTGCTGACGATAGTGACACAGCTAATTTAGATATATCAATTCAACCTGGTGTAGCGTATGTAGATGGGTATAGAGCAGCTACAAATTATGCTAGAAACAAAACTGTAGCGAAACCAAGAACCACTACAACTATTAATAATGAAGTGGTTCCAATTACTCTTGGTAATTACATAAGGGTACAGGGCGCTGCTGCAAAAGGACAACCGAGTATTGCTAATATGGCAGTTCAGAATTTACGATCTGCTGTAACTCATGGTGGTTCTACTATCGGTACTGCCAGAGTAAGAGCTATTGAAGAAGATGGTACTTCAGGGGTTTATAGATTACACCTTATCCAAATTACAATGAACTCTGGACAAAACTTTAGATCTGTTCGAAGCATTGGTACTTCAACTAGCGCTTACATGGACATTGCACTTGAAAATACTCAATGTGTACTACACGATCCAAAAGTGAACACCTTACTATATCCACTACCAAAAGTAAGGCCATCAAATATAACAGATGTTTCACTTGCTGTACAACGTAGATTTACAGGCACATCAAACGGAAGCGGTGTTCTAAGTTTATCACTATCAGCATCAGGAGAAACATTTGCTAATACAAATGATTGGATTATTTCTGCAACTACGGGCGCAGTAGATGAAAGCACTAGCATTGCAGGCAGTGGCACTACTTCAGCAACTATTAGCACTCTGGCAAATAGTACTGCACACGAGATCGTAGGTTATGTCAATCAGGCGAATGGATCATCCAGATCTAAAACCCTTAATTCAAATCACACAGATACTATTGCAACAGGTGATTGGGTCACATCAGGTGGCGTAACATACGCAGAACTAACCTACCCAGACGTTTATAATTTTGTATCGGTAACTCGAGATACAGTAAGTGGTACTAGCGTTGCTGGGCGATTCACACTAGACAACGGTCAAAGAGATAACTACTATGGTTTAGGCCGACTTGTACTTAAATCGGGCCAATCAACACCAAACTATCCAGTCGTAGTAAAATATGATTACTTTAGTCATGGTACATCAGGAAGCTTCTTCTCAGTCAACTCATATACAGGTGTAGTTGATTACGAAGATATTCCAGTTCATACAAATGCTTTTGGTGAACCCATTGCTTTAAGAAACGTTCTTGATTTTAGACCAGTAGTTAATTCTTCTGGTACATTTGGTAGTGGTGCAGTTATTAATGAAATCCCACAATCAGCCGATACTGTTCAAGCAGACATATCATACTATAATTCTAGATATGATAAGGTCGTGATTGATACAAATGGCGATCTGAATATTGTTACAGGCGATGAGTCATTAACACCAACCTTGCCTGCGCATCCAGATAATTCTTTAGAATTATTTAGAATACTGTTAAATGGATACACGCTAAATTATAAAGATTTGAATTCTAAAACTATTGAACACAAGCATTTTACTATGCAAGACATTGGTACACTGGAGCGCAGACTAAATTCGCTTGAAGAATCTACTACACTTAGCTTACTAGAGCTTGATACAGCAAATTTAACCGTATTAGATTCTGATGGTAATATGAGATTTAAATCAGGATTTTTCGTAGATAACTTTGCAGATCACACTTTTGCTGGTCTGGAAGCAGGTGATTATCAGGCAGCAATAGATCCACAAAATAAACTTATGAGGCCTATGGGACGTACAGACGGTATTAACCTTATGTATGATTCAGATAACGCGTTAAACTCTGGAGTAATTAAAAAAGGTGATAATATTTACCTTAATTATACTCATAGAGTTCTTTATAATCAGTCTGTTGCTAGTAGAACAGAAAATATTTTACCTTTCTGGAAAATCAGGTTTGATGGTCACATTATTCTTTCTCCTGCTAGTGATAACTGGATTGAACAAGAGTATGAGCCTGATGCTGTTACTAACGTAACAAAGCTTAATACTTCTGGGAATGCTCTTTGGGATGCTCATAATTGGAATTGGAGTGGCACATCTTTAGAAGATTTACAAGTAGGTTCTGCCACAAATAGCATAGCCTTAAGTGATAACAGTAGCAGCACTATAGGTCCACGAAGAAGAGATGGCCGGTCAACTAGTAACACTGTCGCCGGCACTTGGAATGGTTGGGGTCATAATACAGCAACCACTACCAATTTTGTTGCAACTGAAACAACAAATACAGATACTACAGTAGGTCAATTTATAATTTCAGGCGAAAATACTGTTAATATGGTTACTAATGATAGACTTATACAAGCAGTATCGATACCCTTTATGAGATCAAGAAAGATCTTCTTCCAAGGTAGAGGATTTAGACCCAACACTGAAGTCTTTGCATTCTTTGATGGTATTGACGTATCTGATTGGGTTAGATCTGAAACATTTGTAAGAACTTCTGATGCGGCAGAGACAGTGGGTAATGTTCAAAATGCAGCATTAGGTCACCCGGAAGGATCTTCATCACTAGTAGCTAATGCATTGGGTGATATCGAAGGATCGTTCTTTATACCTTCAACAAGTAACTTTAAGTTTAAAGTTGGTACAAGAACATTTGAATTGATTGACGTTTCTAATCCAGATAATAACAGTAAAGCAACTTCTAACGGTAGACAAAACTTTACATCTAAAGGTAGTTTAGAAACTCGTCAACGTGATGTACTGTCAACCAGAACATTAGAAGTAGAAAGCCGAACTGAAAATGTCCAATCAACGTCTCAAAGGACTGTTAGGACATCAGAAACTGTTGTACGATTCACCCAAGTTGAAGCACAAGGCGATGGTGGCGGTCCTGATCCATTAGCACAATCATTTAATATTACAAAACAAAACGGAGTTTTTGCTACAAAGGTAGATGTGTACTTTGCTGAAAAAGATCCTAATGGTCTTCCTATGTGGGGGCAACTTAGAGCAATGGAAAACGGTTACCCTGCTGAACAGATCATGGGTGGATCTACAATCTTTAAATATCCATCTGAAATTACTACGTCTACTGACGCATCTGTAGCAACAACTTTTGAATTTACAGAACCAGTATTTCTTGCTCCTGGTAAAGAGTATTGCTGGGTAATGCTGTCAAGTGTACCTACTTTTAAAGTTTGGATTAGTCAAGTTGGTGACTTTGAGCTTGGGACAACTGATAGAAAAATTACACAACAACCTTTTTTAGGATCACTATTTAAATCTCAAAACAATACTACATGGACACCAAGCCAATGGGAAGATTTAAAATTTAAATTACATGTTGCTGATTTTGGCGCATCAGGTACAGCGGTGATATCAAATACAGCAATTCCACAAAGACTGTTACCAGCTGATCCACTTTCAGTAGATTCTGCTGATGCTACACTTACAGTTGCACATCCAGATCACGGTTTACAAGTTGGTGGAACAGTTAATATTTCAGGTGCACCAGCTTTTGCAGGCATTACAGCAGGTAACATTAATGGGGCTCGTACAATCACAAAAGTTGATGGCACTGGTTATCAGTTTGAAGCAGGCGCCGCCTCTACATCTGCAGAAATTGGCGGTGGATCAGCGCTGCTAGCAGATCAAAATATTAGAATGGATCAAGCTAATATTAATGTAGCCACACTACTTCCTATGGGTACTAAAATCAATCCTTCAATTAATACTATAACAGGACAATCGATTGCAGGTACAGAAACTGCTTATCAAGTTAATGCTACCTATACGCCGTTTACTCTTGGTAAAGAAATATACTTTGACTTCCCTCAGCTTATTGCCAACGCGGCAAATGAAACTGCTCAAATTTCTGGAGAAAAGAGTTTAAACATAAAACTAGGTTTGAGTACAGAAGATAGTTTTGTATCTCCTGTAGTCGATATGCAAAGAGCATCTGTTCTTGCAACAAATAATATTATTGATAAACAAGCATCTGGTGCTGCAGCAGGATTTAACGTACCAATTAATTATGTAGCAGAAACAGATCCAAAAGGTGGTTCTTCCGCTGCAAAACATATTACTATTCCAGTCACACTAGCAGAAGATGCGGTTGGTCTAAAATTATTCATATCAGCTAACAAGCCAAACGGTGCATCATTTGATGTTTACTATAGAACAAGCTCTGGTGATGCAGAACTTAATGATATTGCATTTACTGCAATTAGTCCATTAACCTCTCTGATAACTGATAATGATCCAAATACTTTTAGAGAGTATGAATATCTTATTGGTGGTAATACAGGTGCACTGGACGCATTTAATTCCTTCCAGATTAAGATCGTTATGGTATCAGAAAACAATGCTAAAGTACCAGTATTTAGGGATATGCGCACAATCGCGATGGCAACATAATGGAAGTAATTAAGGCACAAAACGCACCAGGTTTCGCACGAGATCCAAAAACAGGTGCCGTTTTGAATATAAATAGTACTGCAATACAACAAGCTCGCAATGCTAAAAAGACCCGTCTGCGCGAAAGAGAAGAGATTGAGCAACTGAAACAAGATGTTAACGATATTAAATCAATGTTGGCACAGATCGTAGAGAAGCTATAATGACTATTCAACTTAATATATCAGATAATTTTATCGACCTAGTAACTAAATTTAATAATCTATATGCACTGGTTGATTCAGACTTAGACTTTCGAAGCAAGATATCAGTAACTGATGCTGGTGGTTCTGGATCACTATCATATAGTTCAGCAACTGGTGTAATAACATATACTGGACCAAGTGCAGCTGATATAAGAGGAAAGATTAGTGTTACAGATGCAGGTGGAGACGGATCCCTTACATATAATTCTTCAACTGGTGTAATAACGTATACTGGGATTAATGGCGTAGGAGGTGACGGTATTACAATCTCGAGTGGAGAAGTTGCACTAACATCACCAACAAGATTTAGAGTTTATGATTCAGCAGGAACAACAGTATTGGATTTGTACGGTTCCGGTAGTTTATAATAGGAGTTTAGATAATGACTGTAAGAACTCCTTTAAAAAAGTCCCTGACGAACCTGAAAGAAATGTCCGCCGCTGAAATAACGCAGGGCGTGAATGAAGCAATTCGTCAGCATGGCATTAATCCAATGAATGTATTATCAATAGTGAGCTCTGGTGGTAACTTAGGAACCATAAGCGATACCAGACTACAAGCTGGCGCATCAACAACTGATGTGACCAACTTTGATACAGCAGGCGAAACTCCAAATGTTTCAACTGTTACTGTTAACTATGCAAAAATAACGCGGACGACGGCTAGTAATCCTGGTGATTGGTCGGACGCTACTTATTCTTATCCACTGTATTACGATGGCGGCGATCTAAGAGAAATGACACCAGATGATTTTGATGATACGTATATAGAACCTGCAATTACTTCACTGGTTCTTGGATCAACAACCACCGCACAAGCAGGTACTTATCAGGCTTCTACCAGTACTAGTGTATCAGGGAATACTTTAATCTCATCAACTCCATTCTTTGTAGACACACGAGCTAACGCCGGCGCTTACACTGCAGGTGGTATTGGTGAAACGCTAGATCAGCCAACAACTATAACTAATTACTATCTTCATAGAATTGACGCAGCAGCTAAAGGTACAATCGAACTACCATTCTGTTATAGAAAAGCTGATAACGATCTTCAGGTGATGCCAGAAGCTACATTCTCAGCACTGTTGCAACAGCAAATACGCACTAATACCAGAAGTGTTTCTGGAAACAGAATAAGGTATTCGCTTGATACAACAAGCACTCTTGCTCGTGGATCAACAATAGTAGATACTAAATTAAATAGTTCAACGTATGCACAACGTTACGTTAACACTAACGATTATAGGACTCAAGAATTTCCATCAGGATCAGCGACAACTATTAATAATTATTACTTAAGAATAAGACGGACGTAGGAATTTTATCGTGGCAATACAAAGACCAGTTAATTGGAACGGCACAGGCTTTCAAGATTTCACTGACGCTGAAATGGCAGCAGTGCAACTTGAAATCATACGTTTGTATGGCGTTAACCCGTCTGTTGTGCTATCTGTGGTATCTTCTGGTGGTAGTTTAGGCAATCTTACTGACACAAGACTACAAGCTGGTGCTGGTACAACAGACGTTACTGATTTTGATACGGTCGGTGAGCTTCAAGATGTATCGACAATTTCTGTTACTTGGGGTAAGGTCAATCAGGCATTAAGTGGAATAGCGTTAGATAAAGCGAACTTCTCTTATCCAGTTTACAGAGTCTCTGGCGGTGTAAGGGCAATGACCAGTACAGATTTTTATGATACATTTATTGATCCAGCCTTAGCTACACTATCAGGAAGCGATTCAGGAACAAGTACTGCTGGAACATATACTATTTCTTCTACAACATCTCTCTCAGGTGCGACTGAAGTAAGTGGTTCGAATACAGCAATATTTGTGGACACAAGAGCAGATGCTGATGCTTACACTGCTGATGGATTGTCAGAAACGCGAGATCAACCAGAAAATATTACAAGTTATTATCTGCATAGACACGATCAGGCAAGCGCTGGCGCTTTTACAAAATATGTATGTCATACCCCTGGCAGCGGCGATTGCACACATATGTCTCGGACTAATATTCGAAAACAACTGCGAACTGCAATACAGTATCACGCAGAACAAGAATTATCTTATAACTTTTCTTCTGGAACATCGCGCGGTACCGCGATTATAGATACTGCAAGAACAAATAGTAAGTATCTTACATTTCAGGTAGATGCTAATGACTATAGAGCGCAAGAAGTACCTGACGAGGATCAAGCTGCTCAAACCATAACTACATATAGGTTGTATATTAACCGATCGTGATTTGAATTATATTAAGGAAATGATACATGGCAATTTTTAGTGGTAAGGTCGTCCAGGCCAGATTCCTCGACAATCCAAACAATATGAATATTGAAGTCATCTATAAAGAAAATGACGAAAATATAGTCTATAATATTGAAGTAGACTTTTCAAACGATACCTTTAATGAATTGCTTCAAGAAATTACACTTGAAGAAATTGAAGCCCAAACTAAAGCAGTTATGGATGCTGAATTTAATTGGTTAAACGCTATTGTTGTAGAAGAAGTGGCACAGCGCTGGACTCAAGAAGAAAAGAAAATTAAAAAGGCATACGATGACGTAGACGCATATGCGAAGAAACAATTCGAAGTATTTGAACAGTATGAGGCTGAACAGAAGGCGCAGAGGATAGCGGAGTTTGAAGAGTATATTAACTCTGAAACAAAGAAAAGATATGAATCAGTAGACAAATATATTGACGCCCAAACAAAGAAACAATATGAGTCTGCTGATGCATACGCTGAAGATCAAAAGACAATTAAGTTTCAAGAAGTCAAAGAAGAAATGAGAAAGTATCGTGATGAGCTTCAGTCTAAATTTAATACTGATGAAGTAATAGCAACAAAAGAAGTAAGTGCTTCAGAACTAATTAGTATCTTGCATGAAAAGAATACAGATAATGATTTTGTATTTAATACAAAGATCGCCATATTAGAAGATCCTAACATCGCAAAGACAAAAGATAAATCTTTAAAACTTGCTATTCGTAAAGCAAAAACCCTTCAAGAACTAATTGGAACTTATACCTCTTTAAAGGTTTAAAATGTATAATGCAGTGACTGTTAAGTTCGGTACGAAGTACAGTGCCGACTTTGTTAATAAAATTTATAATGATTTAGTAGCTCTTACAAAAGCAGAATTTAAATTCTATTGCTACACTGATGATCCATCAGGGATCGATCCAGCAATCAATATATTA
>MDSX01075723.1_pt1 | contig 12771 bp, 10 predicted proteins | sample 811141 | NCBI WGS metagenome assembly MDSX01 (sample SAMN05326642, study PRJNA326480) | marine metagenome | isolation source: seawater | place: Atlantic Ocean: South East | collected 2010
CTCCAGGGTATTTCGGACATCTTCGCCCCCGCCGGCATGACCTCGCGGCGCACCCGGTACGCAAACATGCGGAGCGGCTCGTAAACCTGCGGCGCCGCGATCCCGTTGCCGCCGATATCCTCGCAGGTATCGATCAGGTCCTGCGCCAGGCGAGTGATCTCCGGCGCCGTCGGATCGGCGATTGGTTCCGAGACCTTCTTCAATGTCTCGTGCCCCATGCGTGCGATCTTGCGAATGGCCATGGCCCTGTCCTCCGGTGAATTAGGGCGCGCGACAATTCCGGCCCCTGATCTATGTCTCATTCCATGTCCGACGAGGCAATGCACACGGATTTGGAGACCCTGAGGTCGAGCTTGCGCGAGCGTGCTGTCGCTTTCGCGATTAGCGAGATCGAGCCCCGCAACGATTTGCAAGAGTGCGACCGGCCGCCGGAAGATTTATGGCGGGCGTTCGGCGTTTCCGGGATGACGACGATTGGTCTGCCGCCGGAAGCGGGCGGCGACGGTGGGGATTTGCGGGCCATGGCGCTGGTTGGCGAGGCAATCGCCGCGAAGGGCGGCAATCTTGGGCTTGCGGGCGCCTGGATGGCCCGACAGCTCTGCGCGCGTCTGCACATTTTGGGGCATGGCAATGCGGCACAGAAATCCACCTATCTGCCCAATCTGGCGGCGGGACTTTCTACACCCTGCTTCGCGGTCTCCGAGCCGGGAGCGGGCGCTCACCCAAAGCACCTTCGGACGGTGGCGGTTCGTGACGGCGATGGTTATATCATCAACGGCGAGAAGGCCTACCTCACCAACGGCCCGATCGCGGATTTGATCCTGCTGCTGGCGATAACCGGCGTCGCGGATGGGCGCAAGCAGTATTCGATTTTCCTGGTGCCGCGCGCAACGCCAGGTATCGAAGAGACGGAAGGGATCAAGATCGATTTCCTCAAGCCGTCTTGCCATTGCGGCATGAAATTCACCGATGTGAGAGTACCGGCGGAGGCGCTGCTGGGACTGAAAGGTGACGCGTTCGCGACCTTTTCGCTGCCGATGCGACGGATCGAGGATGCGATATCCGCCGCAAACAAGGCGGGCGCGTTTCGCTACCAGATAGACCGTCTTGGTTTTGAGGTCTCGGATGTCGAGCTCGACAAGGAACAACTGGCCGAATTCGGGCGTCTTGCGACGGCACCCGACGGATTGTCTGCCCTTGCCTATCGCGCTGTCGAACTGCTCGATGTCGACCCCGAAGGAAACGTCGCGGCTGTCGAAGCGATCACGGCTGCGGGGCGCGATTGGATCGGAGGCTTGCAGGAGCGGGTTGCGGCGTTTATCGAACAGGCCGATCTGACGCCGTCGCCTAAATTAGCGGCGATCATGCACGATATTGTAAAGACAACCGGCATTGCCGGTGGCGCTCACGCGATTCGAGCTGAACGCCGAGCGCGTGAACTGATGAACAAGGATACGGATAGCAGCTAATGAACGACTCCGCCGCTCTTGCAGAAATCGGAGAGAAACTTTCATCCGTCGAGGCCATTATTGAAGGCTTGTCGACGGTCGGCTATATTGCCTCGCGACGCATCGCGACGGCGATCTTCGTGGCACAAACCCTCAACAAGCCGATCCTGGTGGAAGGCTCCGCCGGTGTCGGAAAGACCGAATTGGCGCTCTCGGCAGCGAATTGGCTTGGTCTACCGTTGATCCGTATGCAATGTTACGAAGGGCTGGATGAAGCGAAAGCACTGTATGAGTGGAAATACGGGAAACAGCTGCTCTACACGCAAATCCTGAAGGACAAGGTCGGCGACCTGCTCGAAGGCACAGAAGGCATGGACGAAGCCATGGGCCGACTGCGGGGCTTCGGCGATTTGTTCTTCTCGGAAGAGTTCCTGGAGCCCCGGCCCTTGCTCAAGGCGTTGCGCGAAGAAGCGGGTGCCGTGTTGTTGATCGACGAGATCGATAAGTCAGACGAGGAGTTCGAGGCCTTCTTGTTGGAAGTGCTCTCTGCGTTTCAGGTTTCCATTCCCGAGATCGGCACGGTCGTCGCGAAGACACCGCCGCTGGTGTTCCTCACATCGAACAATATGCGCGAGATGGGAGACGCCCTGAAACGGCGCTGCCTGCATCTCTACATTCCTCTGCCGGATGAGAAGTTGGAGCGCCGCATTGTTGCTTCGCGCGTGCCGGGTATCGAGGAGAGCTTGAACAAGCAGCTCGTTCGCTTCGTTCAGTCGCTGCGCGAGGAAGATCTGAAGAAATTACCGTCCATTTCGGAGACCATCGACTGGGCGCGTGTCATCATGTTGATGCACGCAAACTCGCTCGACAGCGAGTTGGTACGAGACACGCTGAACGTCTTGCTGAAGTTCGAGCAGGACATTGAGTCGGTCGAGCGCCGCATACCGACTATGGTGCGCAAGGCGGCGGAATGACACGGGTCTAGGCAGCTCGGCAGATGCAGGAAACGCTCGAAGATTTCTTTCGCGCGCTGCGTGCTGCGGACATTCCGGTCTCACCGGCCGAGGCGATAGATGCGCACCGTGCGGTCGACAGTGTTGGTTACGGAGATCGTGTTCTGCTGAAGGATACATTGTGCGTCGCGCTGGCGAAGTCGGCGGATGAGAGCCAGCGTTTCGACGACTGCTTTGATCTCTTCTTCCAGCGCGAAGAGTTTCGCGGAGACGATTACGACGATTCGGAAAGCAGCGATGCGGAACAGGGTCCGGCGCCGTTGCCGGTAGGAATTCCCGAAGAACTGCAGAAGTCCGAACTGCTGCAGATGCTGGCGGACGATAACCGTGAGGCGCTGGCGCAGCGGATGGAACAGGCGGCGCGTGAAGCGGGTGCCATGAACATCCGGTACGTGACGCAACGTGGGCTCCTGGTGCGCCGAATTCTCGACAGGATGGGCTTGCGTGAACTTGAAGCGGCGATTCGCGCGCTCAATCAGAACGAGGACGGGGAAGGTGCCGGAGAGGCGGCGCAAGAGCTTGGTGAAATGCGGCAGAACCTGTTCGAGGAGGCACGCCAGTTCCTCGACCGGCTCAATAAACTATACGCGCGTCCCTATGGTGAAAAGCTGCGCGAAGAATTTCTGGCCGAGACCGCCCTTTCTGCAGTCGAGCAGCGTGACTTTGAGCGCATGCAGAAATTGGTGCGCAAGATGGCGAAAAAACTTGCGACCCGTTACAACCGTCGCCGCAAAAGGACCCGGCGAGGTGTCCTCGATGTCCGCCGTACCCTGCGCCGGAACATGGCGCATGATGGCATTCCTTTCGATACGGTTTGGAAGCAAACGAAGGTCGAGCGGCCACGCATTGCGGTGATTTGCGATGTCTCGCGTTCGGTTGCAGCCGCCGCGCGGTTCCTCCTCCTGTTCTTGTATTCGCTGAACGAAGTGATCGCGACCCTGCGGGCCTTCGCATTCTCTGACCATCTGAGCGAGATCAGCGATATTATCGAGGAGAAGGACGTCGAGGTGGCGATACCGGAAATTCTCGACAAGATCGGGTTTCGTCCGACCGATTACGGTCAGTCCTTCGTGGATTTCGAGGAGGAGTACGGCGACGTCATCGACCGCAAGACGACGGTGATCATCTTGGGTGACGGCAGGTCCAACCATAACGATCCACGTGTCGACCTGATGCGATGGATGCATGATCGCGCGAAATCCGTGATTTGGCTGAACCCCGAACCGGAAACCTTCTGGGGAACCGGCGATTCAGAGATGCTCCGCTACCTGCCGTTTTGCCATGTCGCAAAAGTGTGCCGCACGGTTCAGGATCTGGAGCGAATTATCGACGACGTATTGAAGAGTTATATTCGGTCGTAGCCGATCAGCTGCCGGAAATGGGTGCGTGCGGCATTTTGAAGGGATGGATGTTCTCGTAGGCCTTGGCGGCGCGGAGCACGAACGCATCGGCGAAAAGCGGGCCGACGATCTGCAGTCCCGCCGGCAGGCCTTCGCTCGTAAAACCACAGGGTGCGTTCGCGGCTGGCTGCTGCGTCAGATTGAACGGATATGTGAAGGGCGTCCACTCGTGCCAGCGCTCGAAGCCGAATCCGTCCGGAAACTCGACGCCGGCCTTGAAGGCGGGAAGCGGTTGCCCTGGCGTGAGGAGCAGATCGTAATCCCGGAAGAAAGCTTGCATGCGCTCTCCGATCGCGGCGCGCCCCGATGCCGCCTCGATGTAATCCGCAGCGGCGACGTTGCGGCCCCGCTCCATGATTTCCCGCAATCCCTCGTCTAGCAGGTAGCGCTTGTCCACGGGAACGGATTTGCCGGCTGCAGCGGCGCTCGCGAACCAGTGGGTCCGGAATATAGATTCTGCATCGGTGAGATCTGGATCGACCTCCTCAACGGTTGCGCCCAATTTCTCAAAGGACTTCGCGGCAGCCGTCACCAGTTCGGCAATCTCCGGATCGACGATTTTTACATGACCCAGCGTTAGGCTGAACGCGATGCGGAGTCCCTTCACACCGTTCTCGATGCCTTCGAGGTAATTGGTGTCATCGGCTGGTAGTGCGGTCCAGTCGCGGATGTCGGGGCGCGCCATCACATTGAGCATCGCTGCCGCGTCCCGCACCGTACGGGTGATCGGCCCGGTATGTGACAATGTGCCAAATGGGCTCGCCGGCCAGGCGGGAACCTTTCCGTAGGTGGGTTTCAGACTAAAGACGCCGGTAAAACTGGCGGGAATGCGCACGGAGCCGCCAGCGTCGGTTCCCGTATGCAGTACACCCATGCCCAATGCTGTTGCGGCGACGGCCCCACCGCTGCTGCCACCTGTTGTGCGAGATGTGTTCCACGGGTTGCGTGTCACACCACTCAACGCGCTGTCGGTAACGCCTTTCCAGCCGAATTCTGGTGTTGTCGTCTTTCCAAGGAAGATTGCGCCAGCCTCGCGCAGCCGGGCGACGGGTGGCGCGTCGGTGTCCCATTCAGCGCATGGGTCGGTTGTCTTGCTGCCGCGCAGGGTCGGCCAGCCCTTCGCCAGCATGGTATCCTTCAGTGTTGTAGGGACGCCGTCAATTGGGCTGAGGGGTTCGCCGCGCTCCCACCGGGATTCCGATGCCCGAGCCGAAAGCATCGCTTCGTCCGTATCAATTACGACAAACGCATTGACCGCATCGTTATGCATAGCTATGCGTGATAACACGGCGTCCGTGACGTCAACAGGTGAAAGGCGTTTTGCACGGTAGGCGGCTTCAAGTTCATCGACGCTGAGTTGATGCAATTCGGTGTCTAACATTCTGGCGGTCCCGGGCTGTGATGGACCTAATATGCCCCTGCGAAGAGGTGTGCGAAAGAGCATGCCAGCATCACCTTGATCGGATCGCCCGACCCGCGTAGCGTTCCGGCTCGGAACACGGTGAGATTGTGAATGTCTGACAGGGCCTTAGTCATCGCCACCATCGCGTGGCTTCGACCAATCTTTGCATCGCTGGGGATGATCGCGATGCTCGGTGTATGGGCCAAGGCTGGTTCAGCCGGACCCAATGAGGATATCCTATATTGGGGATCTGCGTCCGAGTTCGAAACCGTCACGCATTATTACGATTTTCGGCCGGAGGTTGAGGCTATCTCACGGTTGGTATGGGACCGGCTTTTCTACCGGGAACCGAATTCGCCGACCTATCGGCCCAATCTCGCTAGCAAATTGGTCTGGAAAGGCATTACCACCGTCGAAATCGATCTGCGCAACGACATCGTATTCCATAATGGAGATCGATTTACGGCTGACGATATCGTTGAGACGGTGCGCCGCCTCAAGGACCCCGACCTTGGGTTCCCTAAGCATCGGGGTATTGAATGGATTGGCGCTGTTGAGAAAGTGTCGCGCTTCAAGGTTAGAATCGATTTGAAACGTCCGACGCCACACTTGCTGGAAATCCTCTCCGGCCCCTTCGTCGTTATCCCGCGTGCAGCTTGGCAGAGCGCGCCGTTTGAGGCAAACGGCCGGGTTGATTATTCCCGAATGCCGCCGATTGGCAGCGGGCCGTACCGGGTGACACGGATTGAACCCGGGGTGCGAATCGAGGTTGAGCGGTACAGGAGGTATCATCAAAGCCCGAAAGGCAAGCCGAGCATCAATCGCATCGTATTTTCGACCGTAACCGACGCAGCCGAGCGGCGACAGCATTTGATGGACGGGCGGCTCGATTTCCTCTCGGGGCTATCGAAGCTGGCGGTGGACCGGATGGAACGCGAGGGTGCCCCGGTACGCGTACAGAGAGCGCCAAGCCTTAGAATAGCCTTTCTTGCGATGGACCGGGCCGGTCGCAGTAGCGAACGAACGCCATTTCGAAAGCTTATGGTCCGTCGCGCTATCGCACATGCGGTCAATAGAGGGGAACTCGCCCGCCTTGCGTTTGGGCCCACGTCACAGGTTCAACACGCTTTGTGTCATCCGGCTCAGTTCGGCTGTACGAAGGACGTCATTAAGTATCCTTACGATCCGAAGAAGGCGGTTGAACTCCTTAGTGCCGTGTCGATTGGACCCGCCAGTAATGTCCGAATCGTCGATCAGCTGAATACGTTGAGTGAGTTGTTGCCGGGTAGCCCACCTGACCCGAAGGCGAAGCGCTTGCGGACCATCAACTTAGATATCATAAGTTATCGTAATCATCCGGTAAGCGAAGCGATCGCACGGTATCTGCGCGCGGTGGGTATCGATGCGCGGGTCGAGGCATACAGCCACTTCGACACAGCGATACCCAGACTGGAGGGCGGCCGCCTCGAGCTTGCTCACATGACTTGGGCGTCATACGGAGCGATGGATGTCGCTGAGACTCTGCATCGTTTGTTCCACAATGGCGCCTTGGACTATTGCCGCGATGGTGAAGTCAATCGATGGCTCGATGTTGCCGCGAATACCAATGACCGGAAAGTGCGTGCCCTAGCTTATTCAAATGCGCTGAAGAGGTTGCAGCAACTCGCTTGCATTCTGCCTCTGTACAACTACACAAGGTTTTACGCCCATTCGAAGTTGCTCGATTTCAAGCCATCGCTCGATGATGTTCCCCGGTTTTATCTCGCCAGATGGAAATAGCCGAGCCCACCTTGCAAAGCATGTTGCTATGTTTTGAAATTCCCAGCCGTCCGAGGAATGCATCACGCAGGCGTCATGACTAGGAAAGCGGCGATCGATACTGCTCTCGCGTTTTTCGACGACGGCAGCTACGTCGAAGAACTTTCTCGGCGTGTGGCCATTCGTACGGAAAGCCAGAAGCCGGAACAGCGACCGGAACTCTACCGGTACCTTGAAGATGAAATAACTCTGGCGTTCGAGGCGATGGGGCACGATTGCCGGGTCTATGAAAATCCGGAAGATGGTAAGGGACCGGTACTTCTGGCGACGCGTATTGAAGATGAGGCTTTGCCGACCGTCCTCGGTTATGGCCATGGCGACGTAATCCGCGGCCTCGAGGATCAGTGGAACGATGGCCTGTCGCCCTGGGAGACAGTGCGTGAGGGTGACTGTTTGTACGGCCGCGGAACGGCGGACAACAAGGGCCAGCACACGATTAATATGAACGCCATGCGGATCGCCATGGAGACCCGCGGGCATCTCGGTTTTAATTCGAAATTCATGGTCGAGACGGGTGAAGAGAATGGTTCACCCGGCCTCCACGAACTCGTGGCGGAGAATAAGGACGATTTCGAGGCGGACGTATTAATTGCCTCCGATGGACCGCATGTTTCGCCCGATAGGCCAACGATTTTTCTTGGTGCGCGAGGGGTGAAAAATTTCGATCTCGTCTGTGATTTTCGCGAGGGTGGGCATCATTCGGGGAACTGGGGCGGTCTGCTCGCCAACCCGGGGATCGTGCTGTCCCACGCGCTCGCATCGATCGTATCCGAGACGGGCCGCATCCAGGTCAGGGATTGGCTGCCCGCTCCTCTGCCGAACTCAGTGAAGGCGGCGCTCCGCGGATTGACGGTCGGTGGTGGGGAGAATGCGCCGGAGATCGATGAGAGTTGGGGCGAGCCTGATTTGTCTCCAGCAGAGCAGGTTTACGGCTTTAACAGTTTCGAAGTGTTGGCGTTCAAGGTTGGTAATCCCGATCGTCCGGTGAATGCTGTGCCGCCGCGAGCGTGGGCGCATTGTCAGTTGCGTTTTATCGCTGATACCGACCGCGATGCCATTATTCCTGGCCTGCGCCATCATTTGGATGAACACGGGTTCGATACGGTGGAGGTCTTGCCGCCACCAGATATGAACGCTGGTGATTTCGGATCAACACGTACCGACCCCGACAATCCTTGGGCAGTTTGGGCCGCGGCATCGCTCGAACGGACCACTGGAGCTCCACCGGCCGTGATTCCGCAGCTTGGCGGTTCGATTTGCAACGACATCTTTACCGATATTCTTGGTTTACCGTCGATCTGGGTGCCGCATTCCTATGCATCGTGCTCTCAGCATGCGCCGAACGAGCACATCCTTCTGTCCGAAGCGCGCTCTGCGATTGAGTTGATGACAGGTCTCTATTGGGACCTTGGTGAAGAAAATACGCCAGCGCGGAGGGTGTAGTATTGACTCCGAATCAGGAGACGAGTGCAAAACGCGTATTGCGTAGTGCAAGAGGGGAAGCGCTGCGGCAGGCCTATATCGATGACGGCGGTTGGGAAAAGGTCGATGGCTGGCTTTATTTAAAAGCGCTTCGGCTAACCGATTTTATTGATAAATTACAAGATCACTTTGGTGTACTTGGAAATATATGTGAAATAGGTCTTTATTTTGGTAAATATTTTATATTTTTAAATTTAATAAAAAGAATAAATGAAAAAGTAATCGGGATAGATTTATTCGAATCTTCTGACTGGGAGAAAAGGTTTTACGATAATTTGGGGGCTTGGCCGAGAGATGACGGAGATCCAATGATCATCCGTCGTAATTCTCTCGAAGTGACCGCAAAAGAACTTCTTGAGTGGGCCGGCGGCCCGTATCGCTTGTTCAGTGTCGATGGCGGTCATTCGTGTGAAGTCGCGCTCAATGATTTGCGACTGGCGCATGAGGTTCTAGCGGATGGCGGGGTCATTATGGTGGACGATTATTTCGATCCGAAATTCCCCGGTGTTTCGGAAGCGGTTAATCGGTTCTACCTATTATCTGAAAATCACCGTGATACGGTGCCATTTTTGATAACAGGAAATAAGTTGTTCATAACCACCTCTGGGCATGACGAAAGATACCGAGAAGCGATCCGGACAGCACTCGATGAAGATGAGGTGGAAGTTTGGGACGCCGAAATGTTCGGGCACAGACTAACTGTGATCCTATAGCGGCGCCGGGGAGGGAGCCATGAGCCGAGAAGCCGTCATTGAGCGCGCTCTGACTTATTTTGATGACGGTCGCTATATGGATGGCGCGGCACCTCGGGTTGCGGTTCCGACCGGAAGCCAAGATCCGGAACGACCGCACGAACTTATTCTAAAAAGAGTGAAGCGCGAGGGTATTGCGATCATGGCCGGCGTCTATTGGGATATTGGCGACCCTTCGACACCAGCGCCAGCACGGAGTTGACCTCATGATGGAACCTTGTGATCTTAGCGCCGTTGATGCGAGGCGCCTTATTGGTGACGGCAGCCTGTCACCTGTCGAATTGTTTGATTCCTGCCAGGCACGAATTGAAGCCGTGAATCCCACTGTCAATGCGGTAGTGGCCGAGCGTTTCGAAGTTGGCCGCAAGGAGGCTGAAGGCGCTGCCGACGCAGTCGCCAATGGCGAAGAATTACCGCCATTGCATGGCCTGCCGATTGGCGTGAAGGATGCGAACGCGGTTGGCGGATTGCGGTCGACCTACGGCTCGCTAATTTACAAAGACAATGTGCCGGCCGAAGATGAAGGCTTGGTGACGGCTGTCCGGACCGCCGGCGCCATCGTCGCGGGTAAGACGAACACGCCGGAATTCACCGCAGGCGCCAACACGACCAACAGTGTTTATGGCACGACGTGCAATCCCTTCGATACAGTTCTCACCTGTGGTGGGTCGTCTGGCGGTACGGCGGTTGCGCTTGCCACAGGTATGTTACCGCTTGCCATGGGATCCGATATCGGCGGCAGTGTTCATATTCCTGCGACCTTCTGCGGCATTGTCGGGCATCGGCCCACACCCGGCCTCGTGCCCTACGATCAGCGGGCGATGGCCATGACGCCGCTCGACCTGCAAGGACCGCTCGCGCGGACCGTTGGCGATGCGGCCTTGTTGCTGTCTGCTATGGCGATGCCGGGTGGACGGGACCCGATGGCCTTTCCACATTTGCCGGCGGATTTCCGAAATTTGGAACCTGTTGATCTGTCCAGCTTGCGAATTGCGGTTTCGCCGGACCTCGGTTGCGCGCCGGTCGCGAAAAACATTCGCGGCGTCTTCGATATCCGTATGAGCGGCCTGTCGAACTATGTGGCGTTACTCGAGGAACGGGACCCGAATTTCGGTCCGATATTGGACGTGTTCTGGATATTGCGTGGTATGTACTTCGCTGCGGCACACAAGCATCACTACGAAGAACACTATGACGACCTCGGCGCAAATGTGCGCTCGAATTACGAAGCCGCGATGAAGATGACGATGGCAGACGTCGGTTGGGCTTGCCGTGAGCAAATGCGTATCTGCAAATCGTTCGATGATCTTTTTGAGGATTACGACGTTTTGATCTGTCCGGGCGTGGGGGTGCCGCCTTTCCCTCACACGGATGGATTTCCGAAAGAGATCGACGGCGCGCCGATGGAAAACTACGTCCATTGGGTCGGCTTGACGTCGTCTCTGTCGGTCACCGGACACCCTGTTACGGCCATTCCATGCGGTCTGGAGCCGTCAGGAACGCCGTTCGGCATTCAGGTTGTCGGCCCCAAATTTGGCGATCGCTTCACGCTTTCCGTGGCGTCAGTGCTTGAGGAATTGTTCGCCGGTCATGCCGATACGGCTCGACCGGTGGCGGATATCGGAGATCTGAAATCATGACTGAACCTTGCGATCTGACAGCGGTCGAGGCGCGTCGCCTGATTGGCCGTAAACGCCTGTCGCCGATTGAGCTCGTCGAATCCTGTATCGCACGGACTGAGATGGTGAACCCGACGGTCAATGCGGTCGTTGCCGAATGTTACAACCGCGCCCGCGACGAAGCGCGCGTCGCGACCGAGGCGCTGGTCGGTGGGGATGAGCTTGGCCCTCTGCACGGCCTTCCCTTCGGCGTGAAGGACCTCAACGACACGGAAGGGTTGGTGACGACGTTCGGCTCGCCACTCTACCGAGATAACGTTCCGGAGAAGGACGAGTTGTTGGTTGCCAAACTACGGCGTGCTGGCGGTATCGTCTTGGGGAAGACCGCGACGCCTGAATTTGGCGCCGGCGGCAACACCACGGTGAACTCCTTGCACGGATATACCCGCAACCCCTTCAATCCGTCTCGCGCGTGCGGCGGTTCTTCCGGAGGGTCGGGCGTGGCACTGGCCTGCGGAATGATGCCGTTATGTACGGGCTCCGACAGTGGCGGCAGCTTGCGGAAACCGGCAACCTTCAACGGTGTTGCCGCGATCCGGCCAACCACGGGACTTGTGCCGTCGGACAAACGGGGCGTCGGTTTTACGAATTTCAGTGTCCAGGGGCCAATGGCGCGGACAGCGGAAGACTGTGCCCTGATGCTATCCATCTTGGCCGGCGACGATGTCGAGGATCCGCTTTCGTTCAACGTGCGCCGCGAAGACTATCGGGTTATGCCGGAGATCGACCTTTCGACAGTGCGCGTTGCGGTCTCTGTCGATTTCGGATGGGCGCCCGTCGAGAACGGTATTCGCGAGACTTTCGAGGCGCGGCTTGCCAAGTTCCAGAGTTCCTTCAAATCGTGTGACCGGATCGATCCGCCTCTCGATAGCGCGCTAGATGTCTTCTGGATCTTGCGGGGTGTCCAATTCCTCGCGAGCCATCTTGAGCGATATCGCAACCACCGCGATCAAATCGGCGAGAATATCGTTGCCAATGTTGAGGCAGGACTGAAGATGAAGCCCGAGGATATCGGTTGGGCGAATGCGGAGCACACGCGGTTGTATCGCCGATTCCAAAAGATGTTTGCCGATTACGACGTGTTGATTACACCGGGTCAGCCTATTACGCCGACGGCAGTCGAACAGCGTAACGTGACCCACGTCGACAACGTGCCCATGAAGAACTACATGCACGCGTCTGCGTTGACGTCCTCTTTGACCCTGATGGGCAATCCCTGTGTTTCCACGCCTTGTGGGTTTGATCATACGGGAATGCCGTTCGGCCTGCAGATTTGTGGACCAATGCACGGCGACTCATACACTTTGGGCGTGGCGCGCGCTTTGGAACGGGTCTTTGAGGGCGATCCCGATTTGGCGCGTCCGATACCGGACCTTGAGAAGATCCGGGCAACCGATGAATGAAAACAATTGATTGTTGATGATATAGGTATTTCCCATGACCGAACTCTGTGATCTGAGCGCTGTCGAGGCGCGTCGTCTTATCGGCCGGAAGGCCTTGTCCCCCGTCGAGCTGACGGATGCGTGTATTGCTCGCATCGAATCCGTGGATGGGTCCGTCAACGCCATGGTCACACGATGCTTCGATCGCGCCCGGTCCGAAGCTAAGGCTGCGGAAGACGCGGTTATGCGAGGCGACGAACTTGGCGCCTTGCATGGTCTGCCGATGGGAGTGAAGGACTTGAACGTCACAGAAGGCGTACTGACGACGTTTGGCTCGCCGCTCCATGCAGATAACGTACCCTTGGAAGACGAGCGCATTATTTCGGCACTGCGGC
>MDSX01043956.1_pt1 | contig 12765 bp, 10 predicted proteins | sample 811141 | NCBI WGS metagenome assembly MDSX01 (sample SAMN05326642, study PRJNA326480) | marine metagenome | isolation source: seawater | place: Atlantic Ocean: South East | collected 2010
GGCGGCTGGGTGCGCTGAGCGGCGGGCGCGCAGCTCGCCGCCGGCGGCGCAAGGCCGCCGGCGAGTGAGCGCGCGCGCCGGATCTCCGCCCGCGCGCGTCCCAATAAGTTCGTCCGCAAGTGTGTAACGAACTCCAGCCGGAAGGTTGGAACGAACGCGCGCCCCTCCTAGGCGAACATGTCGAAGGGCTCGTCGTCCTTCTTCTCCTGGAGGGCGACCTTGAGCTGCTTCTCCGACTCGGCCCAGACGCGGCCGACCTTGGCGGCGTCGACCCAGGGGAACTCGAGGACGAGGGCCGTGATGTTGTCCGCGGCCTGCTTCGCGAAGGCCTCCTTGACGATCTTCTTCGCGGCCTCGGCCGGGTCGCCGTAGTGCTTCGCGGCGACGTCGACGATCTGCTGGTCGCTGAGCACGTCCGTGACGCCGTCGCAGACCAAGACGACGAAGAGGTCGTCGTCCTGGAGGTTGAGCACGCGCACGTCCGGCGTCGGCGTCAGCACGGGCGTCGGGCTCTTGAGCTGGCGGTCGCCGATTGCCCGCGCGACGGACAGGTAGAGCGATTTTTTGGTCCGGTCGATGCCGAAGCCGACGCCCGCGGGCGACGTCGCGCGCGCCACGCCGTTGAGCTCGACCACGTAGCCGCCGACCTTCTCGATGCGCCGCTTCTCCGCGGGCGCGTCGGGCTTGTGGTCCGTGGACGCGCGGAACGCGTGACGCCCCCGCGCGAGCACGCAGCGGCTGTCGCCCGCGTTCGCGACGACCAGCTTCCGGCTCCCGGCCTCGTCGTCGACGGACAGCACACAGGCGCAGGCCGTGGACCCGTCGTCCCAGTTGCGCCGGTCCGCCTCCGCGAGGAACGCGGCGTCGGCCGCCTCGTAGCCGCCGGAGAACGCGCGGCGCCACGCGTCGTCGGCCAGCGGCAGCGTCGCGCGCGCCGCGGCGGCGTCCGCGGCGTCGGCGCGCGCCCGCTCGCGGTCCGCGGCGGCGCGCTCGACGTCGCTCCGCGCGGACGCCGCGTCCTTGCCGCCGCGCCGCTTCTTCGACGCCTTGTCGAGCCACTGGCGCCGCGTCGCGAGGTCGTCGACGATCGCCGCGAGCTCCGGCGAGCCGTAGCTCACGCTCTTCAGGGCCTTGACGCGCGCGTCGACCTCGAGGGCCGCGTCCTCGATGCGGCCCAGCACGTCCAGCGCGTCCGCGCCGTGCGTCGGCGCGGCCGCGCCGTCCTGCTCCAGGCGCCGCCGCTTCGCGTCGTGGCGCCGCGCGTCGAGCCGCGTCTGGTAGTTAGGCGTCCGCGCGACGGCGGCGCCGAGCACGTGGTCCGCCAGGCTCTCCTTGAGGTAGTCCGCCGCGTGGTGGCCGCCGTGGCCGTCGAACATGGCGAAGAAGTGGCCCAGGCCGCCGAGGAAGCGCGCGTCGAAGCGGTCCTCGTAGTGGTCCTTCAAACCCTTGAACCCGTCGGCGCCCCAGGAGATGCCCTCCATCTCGTTTTTACGCGGCGAGATGGCGGCGTCCATAGGCAGCACCCAGTGGCAAATCTCCTCGCTGAGGCCGCTCGTGCCCTTCGCCGACTGGAGAGGCCTCCTAGGAGAGCGCGCCCAGCTGCCTGCCTTCGCGCGCCGCACCCACAGCGAACATGGCCTCCGACGACGACGAACCGGTGAAAAAGGTCGCCGACATCTTCGGCGACGACGACGACGACGACGACTCGAGCAGCGACGACGAGGAGCCGGGCGGCGAGGCGGGCGCGCCGTCCAAGCCCAAGGGCGTGCCCATGAAGGGCGAGGTCGCTGCCAACGACGAGGGCCGCCTCTTCTGGACGGGCACGTGGGCGGACACGGAGGAGGAGTTCGCCGCGGGCAAGGCGAAGAAGTTCAAGTACGGCGGCCCCGTCGGCGACCCGTCGGACCCGCCGTCCGGGAGCTGGAACGGCTACTTCTTCAACCCCGGCGAGGAGGGCGACGCCAAGGTCAAGGAGAAGGGCGTGCAGCTCAAGTTCGGGCCCGGCGGCGCCGTGTCCGGCGGCGGCGAGAACGAGTTCGGCGAGTTCTCGCTCAAGGGCGCCTACGACGCCGCGACGAAGCAGCTGGTCTGCCGCAAGGCCTACCTCTACGCCAACGACGACGACGACGACGACGACATCGACTCCGACGCGCCCGAGGAGAACTACGGCGACGAGCTCGCGGCGCTCAACGACGAGGCGGAGATCCCCGTGGAGGAGCTCATGCGCCGCTACAAGGCCATGGAGGAGGCCGAGGCCGCGGAGGCCGCCGGCGAGCCCGCGAAGAAGAAGGCGCGCGCCGAGTAGGCGTCGTAGTAAAGCGAAGCTGTGCACTTAGCCCCCGAGCTCGGCTTCGCTGTGCAGTAGCCTCGGCTTCGCCGTGCTGTTCCCCCCGGGAACGCCTTCGCCGCGCAGTCGCCCCCTTCGCGCTCGAGGCTTCGAAGCTGTGCAGTTAGAACGCGGCGCCTAGCCCGCGTTGTGGGGCCGCGGCGACTTCTTCGTGCGGATGCGGTCCGGCGGCGGGATCTCGGGCTTGACGGGGTGGAACTGGGCCGCCATGGCGTCGAAGGCGCCGCCCTTGGGCTGGGTGACGAAGGCGCCGTCCGCCGGCTCGACGGGCTCCGCGTCGCGCTTCTCCGGGCTCGCCTTGGAGAACGCGGACGCGGACGACACGGGCGAGATGTTCGCGTGCGACGCGCTCGGCGACTTGTTGGGCTCGATGAGCGTCGAGAGCACCTGGGACGCGGACGACACCTGGCTGTTGGCCGCGGCCTTCAGCTTGTGGTAGCGCTCGATGAGCTTCTCGAGGTTGCCCTTGAGCTTCATGACCGTCGCCTGCTGCAGTCGCAGGTCGCGCTCGCGCTGCACGAGCGTCGCCTCGAGGCGCTCGACCTCCTTGGCCTTCTTCTCGCGGTCGGCCTTGAGGTTCAGCACCTCCCGCGACGACCGGAGCTGGTACTTTTGCAGGGCGCGCTGCATCGCCGCGCAGTGGTCCTTCAGCTTCGCGTTCTCCGTCAGGGCCGCCGCGTGCGTGCGCTCGGCGAGGGCCAATTTCTGCGCCTCGGCCTTGCGGATGGCCTTGGGCGCGCTCAGCGCGCTGACGGCGTCGAGGGACGGCATGGGCGCCGCGCGCGCCTCGACGAGCTCCGTCGCCGGCGCCGGCTCCGCGGGCGACGGCGCGGCCGCGTCGGGCTCGCCGGCCGTGGCCGCCACGGACGCGCCGGGCTCGACGGCCGCCAGGGACGCGCCGGGCTCGATCACGGAGCTCCCCTCGGAGAGCATGGACCGCATGGCGTTGGCGTAGCCCATGACCTCGTCGAGCTCCGCGGCGAGCGCCGCGGCCTTGCCGCGCGCGTCGCGCTCGCGCTTCTGCGCGCCCGCGGCGCGCGCGTCGGCGCGCCGCTGGCCCTCCTGGGCGGCCCGGAGCGCCGACTCGAGGCCCGTGACGAGATCCGGCAGCGCGCCCTGCTTGTCCGCGGACGTCTGGAGCGCGCGCGACTGGTTCCGCTGCACGGCGCAGAGGCTCCGGTTCTCCTCCTTGAGCGCCGCGACCTCGCGCTCGAGGGCCTCGGCGCGCTTCTCCACGCGCCGCCCCGCGCCGTTCTCGCCGCGGGCGACGAGCAGCTCCTGCTGGAGCCGCTGGTTCTGCGTGAAGTACGCCAAAGCTTTCCGCTGCGACAGCTCGAGCTGCTTCTGGGAGATGGGGTAGGCGAAGGGCGTCACCATGCACTCCTGGGGCCGCCGCGACGGCGACCGGCTCTTGCCCCGCGACGCCCGGGGGCTACCGCGCCGCGGCGCGCGCGGGCTCGCGGGCTCCTCGCCCTTGTTCGCCTCGAGCGAGCTCCGGAGGAGCTGCTTGAAGTCCTCGAGCTGGCGCCGGAGCTGGGCGTTCGTCGCCTGGAGCCGCTCGACGACGAACTCGTGGAGCACGGAGCCGTTGGCGCCCGACGCCTCGGCGAGCGACCCCGCGGGCGGCCGCGGCGAGGAGACGTCGCCGTCGTCGTCGAGGGGCTCGGGGTCCGCGAAGCCCGCGGACGCGCCGTCGAGCTCCAGCGGCTCGCCGGCGAAGGACGCCAGGTCCGCGGCGTCGGCGCCGGACCGCCGCACGGCCTCGCCGACGGCGGGCTCGTCGTCGAGGGGCTCGTCGATGGCCGCGGTGCGGTCGTCGTAGCCGTCGTCCTCGGGCGCGCCGTAGGCCGCGGCCGGGACCGCCGGCGGCGCCGCCTTGGCGGGGGACGGGTGCTCGTCCTCGAACTCCTCGGCGTACTCCTCGTCGTAGTCGTCGTCGCCGACGTTCCCGACGGCCGGCGAGCTCATGGCCAGGGCCTTGATGTCGGCCATGCTGTCCTCCGCCAGCGCGTCGCTGGCGTCGAAGAGCGGCGCCGCGCCGACCTCCTCGAGCTGCTCGTCGTCGTCGTGGAACTCGTCGCCGTAGTCCTCGTCGAGGCCCATGGCCGCCGGGCGGGCCGCGACGAGGCCACCGCGGGCTGCAGGAGAGGCGGTCGTTTCAGTCCGGGGGAAACGTGTACATCTCATAGGATCGGACAGGGGAAGCTTTGACTTCGCACTACGAGCAATGGTGGGCTTCGCATCCTAGCGGTGCGACGATGGTGGCCATCACCATCGTGCGCGACGACGGCAGCGCGTCGCGCGTGACCGTCGACGGCGCGCTCACGGCGGGCCAGCTGGCGCGCCGATGGAGCAAGAAGCACGGACCGGTGACGCTGACCTCGTTGGACGGCAGCCCCGTGGCCGCGGACGCGCCCTGCGCCGCGCTGCCGGCCATGCTGCGCGCCGTGGCAGTGGGTGCGCCAGTGCAGCCGGCATCGCCACCGCTGGCAGAGGTCGAGCCAGCGCCGCAGCCGGCATCGGTACCATCGGCGGCAGCCGTCGCGCCGCCGCCGCCGCCGTCACCGTCACCACAACCTCCTCCACACTCGATCGTCGTCGGCGGCCGCTACGAGCTCCGGGGGCGCGCGAGCCGTCCGGACCTCAACGGCATGGCCGCGGTCGTCGTCGCCGACAGCGGCGGCGACCGCTGCCGCTGCCGCTGCCCCGGCGTCGCCGAGGTCCTCGCGGTGAAACGCGACCGCCTGATCCCCTGCGCCTTCGCCGTACGGGCCATCCCAGGCAAGGACGTCGGCGTCGTCGCGGCGCGCGACCTCCGGCGCGGCGAGCGCATCCTCAAGGAGCGGCCCGCGATGACGGCGCGGACGACGGAGGACCACGCCGCGTCCGCGCTCGACGCGAGCGACGCGCCCGACTTCTGGGACCTCCACGACTGCCACGCCGTCGGCGAAACGAAGACGGTGCTGGGCATCTGCCGGACGAACTGCTTCGAGCTCCGGGACCCGGCGACGGGCGACACGCGGAGCGGCATGTTCTTGCTCGGGTCGCGCTTCAACCACGACTGCTCCCCGAACGTGCACCGCACGTGGCTCCCCGACGAGGGCGTCGAGGTCTACCACGCGCTCCGGGACGTGCCCGAGGGCGCCGAGCTCTGCGGCGAGTACATTCCGCTGTATTATTCGACGGCGAAGCGACGGGAGATGCTGCGCAAGTACGACTTCGTCTGCGGGTGCGCCGCGTGCGCGTCGGGCCGCGGCGACGCGGAGCGGGAGGCCTTCGAGCGCACGTATCGCGCCCTGTACGCCGCGCCGCCGACGGACGCCGGCGCCCTCGGCAAGATCGAGGCGCTCCTCGCGTTGGCCGAAACGGCCTTCGACGGCTCGCCAGCGACGAACAGGCGCGTGCTCCACGACGCGGTCATCATCGCGCTCGCCCAGGGCCGGCGGCCGCTCGCGAAATCCTACATGGCGCGGCTCTACGACGCGCAGCGCCTGTCGTCGGGCGACACGGCCGTGACGCGCGCGTTCGCGACCTACGTCGACGACGTCGCCCGCTTCAAGCCGTCGGACTAAAAAGTTACCACGCGCTCGCGTCGGCGCGGTAGGCCACGTAGAGGAGGCGCGCGGCCGAGAGGAGCGACAGCGCCGAGACCCAGGCGGCGCAGTAGACGGACGTGAGCATGAGGGGCAGGAACTCGAGCCGCGCCGCGAGGTCCGCCGGGAGGAGGAGCGGGTAGACGACCTCCTTGAGGAGGAAGAGCGACGACAGCGCCGCGAGGTGCGCGCCCTCGAGGAGCGTCTCCAGCAGCGTCGCGGGGCTGTCGCCGCAGCAGGGGCAGCCCGGCGGCCGGTCGAGGAGCGCGCGGAGGCAGCACTCCTCGAGCGCGAGCACGAGGACCTTCGTCGCGAGCTCCGGCCCCGGCGACGGCAGGAGGGGCAGCATGGCAAAGGTCGCGAGCCGCGCGAAGTGGCGGTAGAGCTTCGCGTCGAGCATGCGCGAGCCCTCCGACGACCCCGCGGGCCCCTTCCCCAGCGCGAGGAACGCGAGGGGCACGAGCGCCACGATGAGGAACTTCTCGTGGACGTGCCAGCCGAACGCGAACGCCGCGAGGCACGCGTGCGCGAGGGCCGGCAGGGCGATGCCCCGGGCGCCGCTCTGCGTCGAGGCCGTGCGCGCCGCGGCGAGGAGCGCCGGCGCCGCGGCGAGGAGCGTCAGCAGCGCGCAGTGGAGCGGGCCGGGCGCGGGCAGGTACTCGATCTGCGTCTCGACGACGCCGCGCGTCGCGCCGCCGCCCTCGCGGCCCGACGCCTTCATGGCGACGCGGTCGAGAAAGGCGTAGAGCGCCCAGGCGTTGGGCGCCCAGTAGCTGTGGACGAGGCCCCGGTCCCCGAAGGGGAAGAGGCGGCCCTTGAGCTCGCCGAGCGCGGCGCCGACGCCCGCGAGCCCCCCGCGGTCGTGGAACGCGGGCACGACGAGCGGGGCCAGCGACGCGGCTGCCGTCGCCGTGACGGCGGCGCCGAGGTCCACGAGGCGCAGGACCTTTTCGCCGAGCGTCGTCTTTGCCGCGAGGACGTGCGCGAAAAGAAGGTAGACCCCGAAAAAAGGCGCGAGCGTCAAGAACAGATGCTTCATGCACATGAGCAGCGTGAAGGCCACGGCGGCCCGGACGTGCTGGCCTTTGACGAGGAAGCCGGCGCAGCACGCGAGCACGCCGAGGAACACGCCGTTGTACTGGAAGTGCACGTGGTCCACGACGAAGAGCGACGCGAGGCCCGGCCCCGCGAAGAGCACGGCGAACTCCGGCGCGCCGCCCGACGCGACGGCGACGCCGCCGCCGAGGCACGCGAGCTCCGCGACGACGACCGTGAACCGCTGGAACGCGACGCAGCTCCACGCCGCGTAGTCCAAGTTCTGCGGCTCGACGATCATCGGGTCCGCGAGCTTCGCGAAGAAGCTCAGGAACCGCTCGAAGACGCCGAAGAGCGGCGGGTAGTCCAACGTCCACGGCGACTGCTTCGGCTGGTCCGCGTACCAGTAGGCCATCGGCGTGCTCGCCGTCACCGCCAGCCAGTTGCGGTGCACCTCGAAGTCCGTGCTGTGGTAGCTCGGCCAGAATAGAATCTTGACGCAGGCGCAGGCGACGAAGACGCGCCAGTAGGTGCCGCCGCCCGTCGGCGATGTGCTGCCGCTTGTCGGCGAGGGCGCGGCGACGGCCATCGTACGGAGAGCTCTCTCCGGAGCTCCTCAACTTGACGGAAAGGAGCCGTCGCAGGCGCACCAAACTAACACGACCTTTTACACGCGCGTGGCGTCGGGCATGTGCTTGGGGACGCACTGGTTGCAGGGCGCCTCCAGCTCCGCGAAATTGACGTTCGCCGCGAGGTGGCGCGCGATGAGCGCGAGCTCGTCCGGCGAGTCGGCCGTCGTCGAGTCGCCGTTGTGGGTCTCGCAGCTGCTCGCGTCGTCCGTGGTGTTCCCCCAGGAGGAGGAGGCGTCGTCCGTGTTGTTCGCGGGCACGTAGGCCCGCGGGCAGAGGCAGACGACCTCGCAGCCGCCGTCGCCCGCCTCGAAGTTCGCGCCCACGGGGGACACGTGCCAGCACGGCGCGCCCATGCACTCGATCTCGAGGTCGCCGAGCCCGCGCCGCAGGCCGTAGGACGAGTTGCCGCCGACGGGCGCGTGCCAGGACCCGAGCGGCACGTCGAAGCCCGCGGCTCGGTAGAGGCCGCCCGTCGCGTGCTCCGCGCAGAGCGCGAACTTCGTCGCGTTGGTCACGCCGCCGCCGACGAGCTCGGCGATCGCGCGGGCGAAGAGGGACGCCGCCGCGAGGTAGGCCACGGTGCCGTCGACGTGGAACGTGAACGACGAGTTCGTCTCGAGGATGCAGAGGCACGCGTCCATCCCCGCGTCGCGAAGGTCGAGCTTCGAGCAGCTCGCACTACCACAATAAGCAAAAGCGCCGCCGTCGCAGTCCCAGGACTCGGTCAGGCCCCGGGCGATGAGCGCGTCGAAGGCGAAGGCGTAGGGGTCCTCGAGGGCGGCGCCGGCGGCCGCGAGGGCCGCGGGCTGCAGGCGCCGCGACGCCGCGGCGCCGGCGACGCAGCCGACGCCCAGGAGCATCGCGGCGGCGTGTCTCCAGAGGATCCGCCGCGGCTGGGGTACCAGCGGGCTGCGCTCGTCGGTCGCCATCGTGGGGTAGGGCAAGGAAGCCACGAAACATCCACAAGATCGGCATGGTGAAGTAGACAAACATCGGTTAGGTGCCGCAGTCCGCGGGCGCGGGCGCCTCCGCGGGCGCCTCGGCGGGCGCCGGGGGTCGCGCGAAGCCCCGCTGCGCGAACTCGTCGAAGGTGCCGGTGAACTCGGCGGCGGCGTCGTCGTCGTCCGCGCACGCGCAGCGCCCGCGGCCGCGCGCCGCGCACTCGTCGCAGATCGCGTCCTCGGCGTCGGCCAGGAGCGCCCGGAGCGTCGCGACGCACCGCCGCGCGGCCTCGGCGCGCGGCACGCCCCGCCGGTCCGCGTGATTCGCGAAGTTCCACGCGGCGCGCTGCGAGAGCCGCGCCGTCGCGCGTTCCCAGGCGCCGCCGCCGGCGACGGCGTACTCGCGCTCGTCGGCGTCGCCGTGGAGCGCCTGGAGGTAGTCGCCGAGGAAGCCGGACTCGCCGTAGGCATACATGGGCTCGCCGTCGCAGACGGCGTCGTCGCCGAGGAAGCCCGCGGGCCAGCGCGGCGCGAGGACCGTCTCCGTCCAGGCGCCCGGCGCCGACGCGCGGAAGAACTCGCGGAATGTGTCGCCGACGCTTTCGAGCGGCTCGCCGTCGACGACGTCCACGCGCGGGAGGTACCGCCGGACGAGGTCGCCCGCGTCGAGGAACGCCGCGCAGACGGGGTTGCTCCGGAGCGCGAGGCTCCGGAGCGAGCCGGGGAGCTTCGCGAGCTCGCGGCCGTCGGCGACGGCGTTGTCCGAGACGTCGAGCGCCGCGAGCGCCGGGCACGCGGCGATGCCGTCGAGCGTCGCGAGGCGGTTGCCGGCGAGGTCGAGCTCCTCGAGCTGCGGGTGGTCCTCGAGGCCCCGCACGCGGTCGAGCCGGTTCCGCGCGAGCGAGAGCACGCGGAGGCATCTCGGGCCGGGCATCGAGATCATCTGAGAGATGCGATTGCCGCTCAGATCGAGGACCTCGCACGCGCGCAAGTGGTTGATGCTCGCGTCGAGGCGCTCGATCTCCGGGCTCGGCTGCAGCTGGACGTGGCGCGCCTCCTCCGGATCCTCGCCCGTCGTCTGCATGAACGCTTTCAGCGCCTCGGCGACGTAGGTGTGGCCGCGCTTCGCGGCGGCCATGCTGTTATCGATAGCAGCGCGCCTAGCTTCGGCAGCCCCGCTGTGAGACCGCCATCGTGCCGCTGTGCAACTTCTGTCAAACGCTGGCCTACATGTAGTTTGAAAGGGCGCGATGAACACAGCTGATGGAGCTTGAACCAAGCTGATGGAGCTTGTACCGGTGAGCATCTGGGAGGCAGCAGGAAGGGGCGACCTGGAAAACGTTCAACCCTGGCTCGATGCTCACCCTGATCGCATCGACTTACAGAGCAAGTACGGGACAACACTCCTAGTTTGTGCATTGCATGCTCCATGCGACCTGCTGCTCCGCTACCTCATCGCTGAAGGAGCGAACCTCGATCACGAATGCGAGGGTCTGCCGGCGCTGCACATGGCTGCTGGGAACCTCGTGGATATTGAACGATTACGTCTTCTGCTCGACGCGGGCGCGAGTGTCGACATTCGGGACTGGAGAATGGAGACTCCGCTGCATTGGGCCGCCGGCAGGTCGACACTGGCCAAGACGCGCCTCCTCGTGAGTCGCGGCGCGTCGCTCGATGTGCTCAACCTAAGTGGGCGAAGTCCCGAAGAATTCGCGCGATTACTTAACCGCACAGAAAGGGCGGACTTCCTCGCCGCGGTCCGCGCCGCGGGCGGGTGGCGCAAATACATCCGCGAGCCGCGCATCAACCTCCTAATGCTGCGCTTGCTGTGCCAGGACGGCCGCGCCGCCGCGCCGGCGGGAACCGTCCTCGAGCGCCTCTTCCCTTCGCCCGCGCGACGCTCCTCGCGAAGCGCCGCGCGGCGGCGCCGCGTCGCCCGGACGACGCTCCCGAAGGAGGTGTTCTGGCACGTCGCGACGTTCTGGCGCAGCGACCGCGACGATTAAGGAAGCCTAGGCGAGGATCTTCTTCTTCGCGTCGGCGAAGTCCTTGACGTTCTGCCGGGCCCAGAGGTCGACGTCGATGATGTCCTGGAGCGAGGGCTTGGCGATGAAGTCGCTCTTGTGGTTCTCCATGGCCGCCTCGATGGCCTTGGGGATGTCGAGGTAGTCGAAGGCGCCCTCGCGGAACATCTCGTTCGCCTGCTCGTTCGCGGCGTTGAGCGCGCCCGTCATCGTGCCGCCGACGCGGCCCGCGGCGTAGGCGAGGCCGATGCAGGGGTACTTGTCGTTGTCCGGGCCCTTGAAGGTCATGGAGCCGAGCTTGACGAGGTCGAAGCGCGGCTCCCACTGGTCCTGGGGCATGCGGACGCGGTGCGGCCACGCGACGCTGTAGAGGAGCGGCAGGCGCATGTCGGGCCAGCCGAGCTGGGCGATGACGGAGTTGTCCTGGGTCTCGATGGCGCTGTGGACGATGGACTGCGGGTGCACGACGACGTCGATGTCGTCGTAGTCCGCGCCGAACAAATAGTGCGCCTCGATGACCTCGAGGCCCTTGTTCATCATCGTCGCCGAGTCCACCGTGATCTTCGCGCCCATGTCCCAGTTCGGGTGCGTCGTCGCCTTGGCGCGCACCCACTCGGGCTCCTCGAGGCACTTGCGCATGAGCTCGTCGGCGTCGAGGTCGCGGAACGCGCCGCCGGACGCCGTGAGGATGACCTTGCGCATGGCCCCCGGCGGCACGCCCTGGAGCGCCTGGAAGATGGCGCTGTGCTCCGAGTCCGCCGGCGTCATGGCGACGCCGTGCTTCTCCAGCAGGGGCAGGATCGCGGGGCCGCCCGCGATGAGCGTCTCCTTGTTCGCGAGCGCGATGTCCTTGCCCGCCTCGATGGCCGCGACCGTCGGCACGAGCCCCGCGCAGCCGACGACGCCCGTCACGACGACCTCCGCCTCGCGCGCCGTCGCGCACGCCGTCGCCGCGTCGTCGCCGCCGACGACCTCGAAGCTCGAGCCGTCCGTCGCGCCGTTCGCCGCGAGCGCCTCCTTCAACAGCCCCAGCTTCGACGCGTCGGAGATGCCCACGACCTTGACCTGGTCCTTGAACTCGGCGACCTGCTCCGCGAGCAGCGCGTAGTTGGACCCGGCGCACAGGGCGACGACGGAGAACCGATCCGGCCGCGCGCGCGCGAAATCCAGCGTCTGCGTGCCGATGGAGCCCGTGGAGCCGAGCACGGACACGGCCCGCGTCCACGACGCGTCCTCGAGGGCGCCGTCGAGCGCCTTGCGCAGGGCGCGCGCCTCGAGCACGGGCGCCGCGCGCGGGTGCTCGACCGTGGGCGCCTCCGAGTCCACGCGCACGTAGCCCCGGTTCGTGATGTCGAGGTTGGCGACCGTGCGGGCGAACTTCTCCGTGCCCGGGAGGATGAGGGCCGAGGCCGAGGCGGCGAGCGCCGCGAGGAGCAGGTGTGTCGGAGCCATGATCGACGCGATCGTACGAGCCAGACGAGCGGTGATGTGGTTCAAGGACAAGGAGGGAAGTGCGTGCAGTACAACATGCAGTGCTAAAGGGCTTAGTCGCCCCATCTGATCGAACCCAATTTCGTCTGTACCTGTTTATGAACAGTTTTGTTTGTGACTCCCACACGAGCGACCATATCATTCGGAGAGCACCGCTTCCCGTCAGCTCAGCGAAGTTAAGCCGGATCGAGCTTGGTTAGTATGTGGACAGCGCGGCTGCGGGCGCGGCCTCGGGCACGGCCGTGTAGAAGACGACGGCGTCGCTCGGCACGAGGTCCGCGGCGCCGAGGGCATTGCCGCCGCCGCGCGGCCGGACCTGGACGTTAACGTGCGTCGCGCCGGCGGCCTTGGCGCACTTCTTGACGAGCTTGCCCACGGGCGTCGGCTTCGGGAGCACGAACTTGAAGCAGCGCGGTGGTTTGTCCGGCTCGCACCACTCAATGGTGCAGGCCATCGGAGGAGAAGGGGCTGCTCCCAGACTCTATAGTGCCGAAGAGGAGGCCATCGGAGAGGCTGCTCCCAGACTCGTTGACATCAACACGTGAGTACGTTGAGGCTCCACAAAACGAGCTCTCCGCATCGTCTGGCTCCACTGCCGGGAGCGCAAACGCCGCAGCATGGAGAGCGAGTGCCTCTGGAAGAAGCGGGTCCGCGCGGCCGGCACCCGCATGTACCGCGGGGGCGACCCGCACGCGCCGCGGA
>MDSX01099273.1_pt1 | contig 12762 bp, 10 predicted proteins | sample 811141 | NCBI WGS metagenome assembly MDSX01 (sample SAMN05326642, study PRJNA326480) | marine metagenome | isolation source: seawater | place: Atlantic Ocean: South East | collected 2010
AAGCATCATCTTGCAAATCTTATACCTTATGCGATAGATTATTTTACTCGTTTAAAGAAAGAGTATAGTAAGGGTAAAGAGCGTAAAGCAGAAATAAAAATATTTGATGATATTCAGAAAACCAAGGTGGTAATTAGAAACACCAAACTGTATGTAAATAGAGAAGAAGGGTTTGTGGGTACTAGCTTGCGTAAAGACCAATATGTAACAGATTGTAGTGATATAGATGATATAATTGTATTTACCCAAGATGGAACAATGATGGTCACTAAGGTGGGTAGTAAAACGTTCATTGGTAAAAATATTATACATGTTGCTGTATTTAAAAAGAAAGATAAGCGTACAACCTATAATATGATCTACAAGGATGGCCCTAAAGGTCCAACCTATGTCAAACGTTTTAATGTAACGGGTGTTACTCGAGACAAAGAATATCCAGTTTCTCAGGGTAATAAAGGTAGTAAGGTGCTATATTTTACGGCAAACCCAAATGGAGAGGCAGAAGTGGTACATGTTTTACTGCGTCAAAGCGGAAGTATTAAAAAATTAAAATGGGATTTGCACTTTAGTGATGTTTTAGTTAAAGGGCGTGGTTCTAAAGGAAATATTGTAACCAAGTATCCTGTAAAACGCATAGAATTAAAAGAGAAAGGCATTTCTACCTTGAAACCCCGTAAAATTTGGTTTGATGAAACAGTACAACGCCTTAATCTAGACCAGCGTGGAGAACTAGTGGGAGAGTTTAGGCCTACAGATAGGTTGTTGCTTATCAACCAAAGAGGGCTTGTAAAGACTGTCATCCCTGAGATTACCATGCATTTTGATGATGATCTTATTGTAATGGAGAAGTGGGAGCCTAAAAAGCCAATAACTGCAATTCACTGGGCTGGAGAGAAAGAGCTTTTTTATGTAAAGAGGTTCCTTATCGATGCTCCAGAGAAACAAGAAAATGTATTAACAGATGATACTAAGAGTTATCTTGAAACAATTTTTACAGATTATAGACCTGTTGCAGAGCTAGTTTTTACAAAAGAAAGAGGGAAGGATAGAAAGGATAACCTAGTAATTGATTTGGAGAACTTCATTGCCTTGAAAGGAATTGGTGCCCTTGGTAACCAATTGACAAAATATAAAATATTAGAAATTAATGCGCTTGAACCTCTAGCCTTTGAACCTCAAGAAGCGACTCCAGCGGCTGCTATAGAGGTGGTTGATCAGCAGGCTATAGAAAGTTCAGATACTCTTGCTCCTCAAAGTGCTGAAGAAACTATTGAGCCCAAAGCTACTCAACAAAACCCTGCTGAAGATACATCTCAAAATAAAGAAAAAGAACCCCCAATGGGAGAGGATGGGCAAGCTTTATTGTTTTAAATTTTGAATTGTAATGACTACTTGTATATTGTTTTTGTAGCAATTACTTTTTACTTCTAAGGTATAATTTTTCTACTTTTTCACGTGCCCAAGGCGTTTTACGAAGAAACTTTAAACTAGAATTTATACTTGGGTTTACTGCAAAACAGTTGATACGCACTTTCTCGTCCATATATTCCCAACCATACTTAGCTACAAGCTCTTCTAAAATGGTTTTAAGGGTTATGCCATGTAAAGGATTATTGGCTTGTTTGGGTTTGATGTCTTTTTTACTAAAAATGCCAAATAATTCTTTGTTTTTTCTTTCAGCAATTGAGTTGTAGCATGTTTCAAAGCTTAGAATGTCAAACAGTGGGTTTAAATACCCTATGTATTCTTTGATGCTTCCGCCAAAAGGACGCTTTTCCAAATCTTCGGTGAGTGGAAAATCAAACCAAAGACCAACTAATTTCCCTTTAGGGGCAAGTAATGAAGCCATTTTAGTGGCGTATTTTACCCTGTTCATTTTATGTGGTACAAAGGAGCAGAAAAATGTTTGTTCTATGATAAGATCGTAGACTCCTTTGTGTTTAAAAAAATCTTTCTCAATAAGTTGTGATGCTTTAAAATCAGGATTCCGTTTTTTAAACAAGGCAAGCGGAATAGGTGAGATATCAAGTATAAAGACATTTGAAAATCCTTTTTTCCACAAGTATTCTGCCTCATAAGCATTGCCAGCACCTGGTATTAGGATACGTAATGATTTGTCTGTAAGTTGGTCAAAATACGCTTTTAAAGGTGTGGAGACTGCTCCAATATCCCAGCCAGTAAGCGCATCTTCATAACGCTGAGTCCAATACTGTTTATCGGTACTCATAGAGAAGTAATTTTAGTAACTGTGCCTTTTTTAACTAGATTTTCTTGATTTTGTTTTTTTACCACCATTTGAAATTCAAAAAAATAGGTGTTTGCTGTAGTGCTTAGAATTTTAAAGTGAACTGCTTGTTGATCATAAGCATTTTTGGGATTTAGTTTACGCATGATATACTCACAGTTGTTAATCCAACGAACAGAGAAGGTGTCTGTAATACCTTTATAGGTCTCGATGGCTATACTGTCGTTTCGAGTAAAAGAAGACTCTACAAGCTCTGTACCCACCATTTGTTGGAATGTAAAACTCCCAGTTTTAAAATCTCCGCAATTGCGCTCTACATTGTAGCAACCACATAACAATAAAAGGAAAAGAAGAAAGTAAGGGTACCGCATTTTTTATTTTTTACAAAGTTCGGCAATTAACTTTAAAAACTTACCTATTGTGGGGTATTGTATTGCTTGAAAGTACCATCCCTAAAAAAGATAACAATTCGTTCAATGGCTGACTCTTCTGGGTTGATTACCATCTGTTTCTCTGTTGTATCTGCTAAAGAAGTGCTCTTGTTTGTTTTTGAAGTATCTTTTTTCACTAAGGATAAAGAAGTTTTGTTTGATTGGGTAGGGAAGGTCCCTTTTCCATTTAACAGCCAATAAAGATCAACCTCAGGGTATGCTTGAAGTACTTTCATGACAAATTCTAAACTTGGTTTATTTCTGCCAGATAATAAATGAGAGATAGTAGATCTGTTAAACGCTATTTTTTCTGAAAAGGAGGTAGCAGTAACGCTATAAAAATTTAGAATTTTTTGTAATCTTTTAGAAAAATCTGAAGTGTTTACCATTGTAACTATTTAAAGAAAATAATATGTTACAAATGTAATTTATAGTGACTAAAACACCAAAAAAAATGATATTTTTTGTTGTTTTAAATAAACTAAAGATTTATATAAAATATGTTAATATACTGAAATGCAGTATATTAAATATAATTTGTAGTTTTTCCTTTTTTTTACCCTTTACATAGACCAATTTGGTTACATTAATGCTTCTTATCTGAGGCAATGTGTGTTTACAAATGTAAACTTAGGTTTGTTTACTTTTGTATTTCTTACACTATTATAATGCAGATTACTTCCTGGTACACACACAATTTTGAGGACCGTTTAACAGGACGGTATATTACCATTAAGCACATTATGCCAATTTTGGATAGTTACAGAACTAATTTTAATGTATCTGTAGCTGGTTTCTCTGAAATGGGGGTTGAAATCCCTTTAGTTACTTTTGGAAACGGAACCAAAAAAGTGCTTATTTGGTCACAGATGCATGGCAATGAGAGTACCACTACAAAGGCTTTGTTTGATTTTTTTAAATATATTATTAAAAATAAGCAACAAACCGTACAATTGCTATCCCAATACTCATTTTATGTGCTTCCTATTTTAAACCCTGATGGAGCCGCGTTATATACTCGTGAAAATGCTAATAATATAGATTTAAATAGAGATGCGAGAGATGTATCTCAAAATGAGAGTACAGTATTAAAATCTATTTTTGAGAGTCTACAACCTGATTTATGCCTAAATATGCATGATCAGCGCAGTATTTTTGGCATAAGTGGTCCAAAACCTGCCACCTTGTCTTTTTTGGCTCCTGCTGCAGATGCACTAAAAACTATTACACCTGCAAGAGAGATTGCAATGGGTCTTATAGTGAAAATGAAAAACTATTTACAAGCCAATCATCACAATCAAATAGGCCGCTATGATGACACATTCAATCACAATTGTGTTGGAGATAGCTTTAGCAGTAGTGGCGCTCCAACTATATTGTTTGAGGCCGGGCATTACCATAAGGACTATAATCGTGAACAATCTAGATCATTTGTGTTTTATAGTTTAATAGCCTTATTTGATCTTGATACAGGCGCACCAATAAGTAGCTTGGATTACAAAGAGTATTTTGCCATCCCAGAAAATCAAAAGATATACAAAGACCTTGTTTTATATAATGTTAAGGTTTTAGGAGAACAAACCCTGCAAACCATCAGTTTTCAGTACAAAGAAATCTTAATAGATGAAAAAATCGAATTTGAACTCTATTTTGATAATATCAGAGCAAATAATGATGTTTTTGGCCATCAGTGCTTTGACCTAAAGGGCGGAGGAATATTAGTGAATTCTCACCAAAATATCACAATCGATAAAAAAATTACAACTATTTTTGATATTACTCAAAATTTAATGTTGATTTAACATTAGAATTTGTTTGTGTTTACATCAATGAATACATTTGTTAAAAATATAAATCCATGAAATTTAAACTAGATGCCACTGATCAAAGCATATTAGATATGCTTATTGAAAATACTAGAACTCCCTTTACTGATATTGCTAAAAAACATGGTATTTCTGCTGGAACCGTGCATGTTCGTGTCAAAAAAATGGAGGAAGCCGGTATTATAACTGGATCTTCACTTAGACTAGATTATAATAAATTGGGGTACTCTTTTATAGCCTATGTTGGGATTTATCTACAGAAAACATCTCAGACTCAGTTCGTGCTTGAGAAAATTAACGAAATACCCTCTGTAACAGTGGCACATGTTACAACTGGAAAGTTTAATATATTTTGTAAAATTAGAGCAAAAAACACCACACATGCCAAAGAAATAATATATAAATTAGATGATATTGATGGAGTTACAAGAACAGAAACCATGATTTCACTAGAGGAAAGTATCAATGATAAAAAACGTCTTATGCATTCTATTTTTAGAACACTATAACTATCAATAAGTGTATTCATCAAGCCTACTATAGCATAGTAGGCTTTTTTTTGCTTTTATGTTGTGGGTTGAAATTTATTGTAGAAATCAAAAGCCTCCTCAATTAAAGAGTTGGGAACTTCTTTATTGATTTGAGTAACACCAAAATCTTCTAGTAGCACAAATAAAACGGTTCCAGCGTTGCTTTTTTTATCATGTATTAAGAGAGCAATAATTGATGCTATATCTGTTGTATTAAAAGCCTGTCTCTTAAAATTTGCGGTTATAAAAGAGGTAACAAGTGCTAGTTTGTTTTTATCAAAACTTACTAGAGCACTTGAGATGTAAAGGGCTAAAATAATACCAATTGCAATGGCTTCTCCATGCAAAAGCGAAGGCCTATTATTGTTTTCTAGACAGTACGATTCAATAGCATGACCAAGGGTATGACCAAAATTCAGTACTTTTCTATTACCCAATTCATTTGGATCTTGTAGGACAATACTATTTTTAATTTCTATAGATTTCCATATTAAGTTTTGGGTACTCTTTAGATTTGTTACATCAAAATTCTGAAGTTCTTCCCAATAGTCTTGATTGTCAATAAGAGCGTGTTTTATCATTTCTGCAAAACCAGAATTGATTTCTTGTTTTGGCAATGTGTTTAAAAATACAGGATCAACAATCACAACCCCAGGGCTTTTAATTACACCTACTTGATTTTTTAATACTCCTAGATCAACACCATTTTTACCTCCTATAGCAGCATCAACCATAGCCAGTAGCGATGTTGGAATATTTATAAACGGTATTCCCCTTTTAAATGTTGAGGCAACAAAACCTCCAAGATCAGTTACAACTCCACCTCCAAGGTTAATTAGCAGGCTATTTCTGTCTGCGCCTTTTTCGGATAATGTGTTCCATACATCTACACATGTGTGTATTGTTTTATTTACTTCACCACTGGACATTATAATAGTTTCAATGGGAGCTTGTAAGCCAGCATTTTTTAAAAAAAGATCAAGAGCAAACCTATGAGTATTGGTATCTACTAAAATAAAAATTTTAGTTGGGTTTAATTTCTCAACACTGTCTTTGAACAACAACCATCTGTTTTCATTGCAGTATGTGGCTGTATGTTTTGTTACAATTTGTTTTTCCATGCTTGGCGAGTATTTTTTGAGTCTCTAATTTTATAGATATACACTGTAAAAAATTATGCTACTTCGAATAACAAAATTAGGCCATTGTATTTCAACGACCATCAAAACTAACTATATTTGTACGAGAAATTTTATTATGGCCTTAAACACTCTTTTTGACAACACCCAAACTGCCTTTAAATTAAAAAGTGATTCTGAATTAGAACGTGCTTATTTTCTATTTAAGATGATTTCTAAAGAGCCTTTAGTAAAAATAGGTACAATGGCTACAAAGGTAGCTCTACATCTTAATTTGCCAGTAGAGGGGCTTATTCGCTCAACTGTTTTCGATCATTTTTGTGGGGGAGTGAATGAAAAAGATTGTATGCATGTTGTTGATACTTTGCACAATGTAAAAGTGAGCTCTGTTTTAGATTATTCTGTAGAGGGTAAGGAGGAAAATTCTCAATTTAATGCCACCATGAAAAAAGTAGTGGAGCTTACCCAGTTTGCCAAAAATAAAGATGCAATGCCATTTTCGGTATTTAAACCTACAGGATTTGGTCGTTTTGAAATTTGGAGAAAACTAACAGAAAAACAGCCTTTAACCATTTCAGAGAAAGGGGAGTGGCAGTCTATCCAAGATAGATACGATACCGTGTGTAATACCGCTCATAGATGTGATATATCTCTTTTAATTGATGGTGAAGAGTCTTGGATGCAAGATGCTGCAGACGCACTTTGTGAGTCTATGATGGCCAAATACAACAAAGAAAAAGCCATAGTTTTTAATACCCTACAGTGCTACCGTTGGGATCGTTTAGCCTATTTAAAAGAGCAGCACACAAAAGCCTTAGCTGGTAACTATAAATTAGGCTTTAAGGTTGTTAGGGGAGCTTACATGGAAAAAGAAAATAATCGGGCTCAAGAAAAAGGATATCCAACTCCTATTTGCGAGAGTAAACAAGCGACAGATGCAAATTTTAATGCTGTTATGGAGTATATACTAGATAATTTACAAGATATCTCTTTATTTATTGGCACGCATAATGAGCACAGTAGCTATTTGGCCCTAGAATTACTTAGATCAAAGAAGTTGAAAAAAAATGACAGTAGAGTTTGGTTTGGGCAATTGTATGGCATGAGTGATCATATAAGTTATAATCTTGCCGCTGAGGGTTATAATGTTGCCAAATATATACCATTTGGCCCTGTTAAGGATGTCATGCCATATTTAATTAGAAGGGCAGAAGAAAACACCTCTGTTGCAGGCCAAACCAGTAGAGAGCTCACCTTACTTAAAAAAGAGAAAAACAGAAGGAAATCATAAGTTGTTTTGACCTTTATAAAAGGTGTTTGGTATTAAAACTCCAGGCAAGCATCCTACTGTTTTTGTTACCTATGTGCATTACCACTGTTTTATGACTTGCCTTTGCTTTGTCTAATTGTTTATACAACTTTTTTAAGTTCCCTTTATTAGAGACCAATGTTGTAAAAACGCCCACATTATTTTTGTGTTGTATACTTTGTTTAATCATTCTTTTTATAAAAAGCGCCTCACCACCATTACACCATAGTTCATTTGCTTTTCCACCAAAATTTTGTACAAGTTCTTGTCTAAAAGCAAAATCCTTGTCTTTTGATATATTAGCTAACTTACGCATGGTGCCTTTGTTTGCCTCTATTTCACTTGTATGAAAAGGTGGGTTACAGATACTTACATCAAAATACTCCTGCGTTTTAATAATGCCAGTAAAAATATTTGCATTATTGCTTTGATGTCTTATTTCTATCTTGTTGTCTAATCTCCTTGTTGCTGCCACAATCTTTTTTGCAGAGTCAACAGCATCAGTATTTATATCTGCACCAACCATTTGCCAATTAAAAAGTTGAGCGCCTATAATAGGATAAATGCAGTTTGCGCCAACACCAATGTCTAAAACCTTATAGCTTGCAGTATCACTAGGTTTCTCTAAGTGATTCTCTAGTAACGTTTTAACATGACATAAATAATCTGCTCTACCCGGAACTGCAGGGCATAAATACCCCATAGGTAGCTCATAATGATCTAATTTATAATGTTGTAATAACAAGGCTTTGTTTAATTGGAACACCCCTTTTGGATTTGCAAAATCAATTGTTTGAATTTCATGTTCATTGGTAAAAACAAAAGCTTCTAATTCCTTATTTGCTAGCAAAAGCAATTCAAAGTTGTAGGGGTTTCTGTGTGGATTTTTTAAATGCATTGTTTTGATTTGATTTTATCATGATTAAAAAAAGCGCACAGATAATACAAAGGGCTTAATTATTCTTCTCTATTTGTAGCAATAAAGGATATTAAAGGTTAATTATAGGCATCAGAGAATTTAAGTAGGGTTACTGGAGTTCTATAGCAGTTATAGTTGCAGTTTTTTCACAATTTTGAACCCTCATTTTCATCTTTATTTCCTTTATAGTTCCCTCTATGACATATATTTTACAAGAGTCTAATTTTGTATTACTCTCACCAAAATTAACATCTCCAAACCTCAGTAAAGAAGAAATTGTAGCGGTGTCAAGGTTGTTTTTTTTCAAATATTGAAGACTCTGGGCAGAGAATACTCTTTGTTTTATTTTGATGTTTTTTAATGTTCGTGCATCTGGCCCATAATCACAGCCAGCTTTTTTTCCGTTTAAAAAGAAAAATAACAGTAGTAGGCCAATTATAAATCCAAACCCATAAAAACCAAATCTCTTTGCAATATTCATAGCTTAAAATTTAGCAGTTAATCGTACATTAAAAACTCTTGGCGATAAGTAGTTGGGTATAGCGTATTGTACCTTTGTGTATACATCTCTTACAAATGTATTTGATATAGAGTTTTGTACATCAAAAATATTGAATATCTCTGCTCCAAGAGTAAGTTCTTTAAAATGCTTAAAAATGCCCTCATCTTTTTGTCTTTGAGAGTCTATAAGTACATAAGAAACTCCCAAATCTACTCTTTTGTAGTCTGGCAAACGCTCTTGGAAATTATAAGGGTCTGCATAGCTAGGAGACCCTCCTGGGAGGCCTGTATTGTATTGCAAGTTTAGATATCCTTTTAAATTAGGAACTACTTTTACATAATCTTGAAATAACATCCCTATTTTTAATCGTTGATCTGTGGGTCTAAATATGTAGCCTTTGTTGTCTATGTTTTCTTGTGTTTTTAAATACCCAAGGCTAATCCAGCTTTCTGTTCCAGGAACAAACTCTCCAGCCAAACGAAGATCTACTCCATAGGCATATGCAACAGCGTTGTTTGAGGCTCTGTAGCGAATTCTCACATTGTCTAGGGTATATGGATTTACATCTGTGAGTTTTTTGTAGTATACCTCAGAGTTTAACGTAAAGGGTCTGTCCCATAAATCAAAACTGTAATCATTACCTATAACAAGATGTATAGATTTTTGCGCCTTTACTCCAGGTCTAACGGTTCCTGTAGAGTCCCTTAATTCTCTATAAAAAGGAGGTTGATGATACACACCTCCTGAGAGCCTGAAAAGCATATCCTTATCCCAATTTGGTTTAAGACTTACTTGCGCTCTTGGACTAAACACTGTTTGAGTGACGTTTTGAATATCCTGCCCACTTACAGTCCAATTATGTGCTCTTACTCCAGCATTAAGCCAAAGATCACTGCTACCAATAGTGGTTCTGCGACTCCATTGTCCATAACCACTGAGTCTATTTATTTGCACATCATTTTGTGCGCGTATGTTTGTATAAGGAACAATCTCAGAGATAAAAGGCTCATAGGGTTGTAGATTTGCATAATCTATTACAGGCGGTCTTATAGAGAATCCTGCAGAATCTATAATCTCGTATTCTTGAACTCGATCTCTGATATCTTCATGAGTGAATTTTACACCGTATTCAAATTCGTTTTCTCCAACACTGGCATTTCCCTTATGCTCTAAATTTACAATTAAAGCATCAAGATTATTTCTTGCATGGGTAAGTTGAGAACCAATACCCTCACTAAAAGTTACCTCTCCAAGGTTTTCACTTCCAATACTTGTGTCTACTTCTCCTAATCTGTATTGGGCTAAAATATCAAAGTATTCTTGCTCTTGGGTTTGGTATATAGAGCCAATAAATTTTGCTGTATAATTTTGGGAGGCCACATAGGTTGCCTTTAAAGCTCCAAAATATGTGTCGTATTTATCTTCTTCTTGACCATCATAAAAGACTAAAAGTGCAACCGGGTCTGCAAGAGTACCAAAATTAGTTTGTCTTGTTAGGGGTTTGTAACTGTATTTATTGATGGCAATGTTTCCTAGAAAACCAACTTCAAGTTTATTGTTAAACTTATAGCTTAGGTATGTTTGAGCATCTAAAAAAGTAGGTTTAAAATTTGTTTGAGTCTCTTTTGCATTGACAAAAAGACTATTATCTCTATAGCGTAACCCTACAATACCTGTAAACTTACCATCATCAGAGATGCCTCCTGCAGCAACACTTGCTCCAAGTAGACTAGCATCTAAACTAGCTTGTAGTTCAGTAGGTTTTCTGTAGGTAATATCTAGAACAGAAGAGAGTTTGTCACCAAATTTTGCTTGAAAACCACCTGCAGAGAAATCTACACTAGAGGTAAGATCATCGTTTACAAAGCTTAATCCTTCTTGCTGCCCACTTCTAATTAAAAAAGGGCGGTATACCTCAATTTCATTAACATATACTAGGTTCTCGTCATAATTACCACCACGAACAGCATATTGAGTACTAAGCTCGTTATTACTGTTGATCCCCGGTAATGAGGTAAGTAAACTTGTTACCCCGCTTATGGCGGAGGGCATTTTTCTGATCGCCTCTGGACTTAGCGTTGTTATTCCCTCTATGCGTTTGTTCTCTCTGCCTGAGATAACAACTGTCGCAATTTGTTCTATGTCTGTCTTCATAACAGGATTTAATTCATAATCCTCGTTTGTAGAAAGATTTAAAGTTACTTGTACATTTTTATGACCTATATGGCTATAGATAACCTGTACTTGTTTGTTTGCAGTGATTTCAATAAGGTAATATCCATCTAAATCTGAAATAGCACCTGTAGCACCAAAGCTAATATTAACACTAGGTATGGGCTGGTCAAATTCATCTAATATCACACCCCTAACAGTTGCCTTTTGAGCACAAAGTACACTAGAGAACAAAATGGATACAATAAGTAGAAGTTTGATATGTGTTTTCAAAAGCGAATATTAAAGTTTTTTTCTGAAAAATATAGCCTCAAATGTAGTGCTATTTCCAACATTATCGGTAACAATTAATCTTAAATTGTTTTGAGTGTCAGCAACCCGGTTGTCATTAAAGTCATAGGTTAAAACGTCTTTTTTGTAATTATATTCCATTAAAATAAACTTACCGTTTAACGTTGCTCTGTAACTGCTAATTCCGCTATGGGTATCTTCAATCTTTAATTGTAATGTTTTGTTATTGCTGATCCATTTTCCATCTGTAAAATTAGCGGCCTTTACAGAAGGGGCAATGGTATCCATAGCTAGAGTATATGAGCCAAGAGTTCTAGTTTTTGCAGTTAGAATGTTGTCCTCTCTCCTTGTGGGTGTATAAAATGAGATGTTTTTATAGACTTGTCTGGCAATATAGAGTTTGTTTTTATCTGTCGTGTTGTAGTTGCTAATATCCATGCTAATAGAAATGTTTTTGTGCACAGGTATATTATCTGTATGTAAATGCAGGGTATCTCCAGTTGTTTTAATATCAAGGTAACTGCCTTGGTAAAGCGCGTTTTTAGGAAAATTTATGGTAAAAATACCTCTTTGAACACTACTTGAGTTTGCACTTGGAACGTATTGCAAGTCTTTTGGTGTTTGTTTTTTGGCCCCGAGGCTATCTTTTTTGCCAATAACTGGAATGGTTATTTGTGTTAAATTTCCTTGGTAATCCTTGATCTCAATAGTAAAGTTGGAAGAATACCCTTCTGCTACCCTAACAAAGCCATTATCATCCTCTTGTTTTATAATACTAAGAGGATTGTTTGTTTGGCGAAATAACTTCTGAATTTTAATTTTATGGTCCTTAAAATAGGTGTAATCTATATATCTATTTAAATAACGTGTTTCATCAAAAGAGAATTTTTCAAAACCGATGTCTATCTTAGGTTTGCCGTTGAATGATGTTTTTATGCGATATACCCCATTTTTATTATACGCCCCGTTTTGTTGATCTGTAGTGGCTACCCCAAAACCAATTTTTCCGTAGGCGCTAATTTTTTCTGTTTTATAAGTGCCATCTTTTTGTTTTATAAGTCTCAGTTTTACGGGCTCTGCAGATTGGTTTACCGAAGCTTTTTCTCCCACAGGATAAGCAAAAACTGAGGTTACAGCAGGATTTTTTGTGTCTGGAATTTCCAGGCCAAAAAGCATGGGGTTCATGGGTCTTGAAAAAGAATCTCTTATTTCATAATGTAGATGTGGGCCACCACTGCTTCCAGAATTTCCGCTGTAGGCTATAAGATCTCCTTTTTTAACTAACAGAGAATTTTGCTTTGGAAAAAGTTCAATCTCATACTGTTCTTTTTTGTATTGACTTTGTTTTACATAGTCTTGTATGCTTGTTTCAAATTTTTGTAGATGGGCATACACAGT
>MDSX01047532.1_pt1 | contig 12761 bp, 11 predicted proteins | sample 811141 | NCBI WGS metagenome assembly MDSX01 (sample SAMN05326642, study PRJNA326480) | marine metagenome | isolation source: seawater | place: Atlantic Ocean: South East | collected 2010
AGTCTAAAACTTTACCCCGCACGGTTGGCGACGGACGCAAATTGAACATTTGTCTACATCTTTGTGCGCGGACCGGACTTCCTACATGATGCCAATTGAGAGCGGGTGATCAACAACGTTGATGATATCATCTGTCCATTGTCTCATAGTATTCGGAGGAAGTTGCCGAAATAATAGCACCGTTTCTTAAACTTACGGCTGCCAATGTGCGTTTGAAATTTTTATATGCCTTTGAAGTGGGTCTTACGATGTTCCTGCAAGATAACTAATATCGCAGCTTTCACTTAGTTTTTATCATTCTCTGGCAAGCGTTTCGTTTCGGGGAATAACCAAACGGCAATAATCATCATTACAGCGAGAATAGGAATGACTATTCCACCTTTGACACCAAAGGTAAAAGCAGCCCAAGCAACACCAGCCACGATAACCGAGATGATAAGCTTCAAATAGGCTGGCATTGTCTAATTCTGACTGATCGGATCCGCAGCAGCTTCGATTGGTGTCTTTGGTGTACCACGCAGATCTGTCTTGAGATATTGAGTGCTGTAGCCGTTGAAAAGATGTCCTAGTAATCCTCGGTTGAGGTCTGAGGTCCCGAATAGCCAATCTGAAATTGGGAAGGTGAGGTTCATATTCACTTCCATCATCAGACGTGAATTGTGATGTGCTGTATGATGGCGGCGCAGCGTATTCACGAAGGGGCAATAACGCACAAACCAATTTTCGTCTACGTGACAGCAGTAGTGCATAAATTCATATGTGAGATACATACCGGTGGTCGTCGAAATCAGCAACCAACCGACATTGGATGAGATAAGGAAACCAAGAACCAGAGCGCCAGGCGCTGACATAAGTATAAACACGACAAGTGCATAAGGAGGAAAGAATGTTACCCGCCAGTCCTTTTGATCGCGAAAACGCATATCAGAATCGGAAAAGAATTGGTGATGGTTCAGCGTGTGGCGCACGTAGATGGGGCGCAGGCCTTTCACAGTAATGGGCCGGTGCATGATTTGCGTATGGAGATACCACTCAAAAATATTACAGATTACTAGAACGACTGGAATAGTAAGCCACTCCCACCAAACGACATTTTCAATGTTCTGGAGATAGATGTACATCGCGGTGAAACCGATCGCATAGATAACCGCTACGTGGAAATAGCCGTTGTACCAGCCAGCGATCCTTGAGCGGTATTCCTTCCGGAAATTGATCTGCTTTTCACTCATCATAATTTCTTACTCCGTCTTACTCTTCGCACGCGCAGTTATTTTAATTTAGGTTCAGTGCTTTATCGATCTGATCGCTTGTTAGTACCCAGTCATTGTCCATATTTGCGACGACATCCTGCATGAACTTTTCACTGTGTTCTATGGCCTTGGGGCCGTCACTTAGGTGATCAACTAGGATGGCCAAAGCAAGTTGTTGTGGCTCTGACCCTTCGTATGCCCACTCAAAGCCCCAGGTCGAAAATTGTTTTACACCATAGCACTCATCGAGCGGTTTTTCATCGACCGATACCCGAAGACCGTCAATGGTCCGCACACCCCGATAGGTCTTCATCGTCGAAAAACTCCTGACACCAAAGGCCAACCCTGCGACTTTAATAGAATATAATCACTAAAGCACGAGGGTTAAAGGCGCTTTCAGTCCGGTCTAACGATAGCGCTTTCCTTTGTCGGAATTAGCGCCGTCGTAAAGGATACGTTTCTTGATCTCAGCGTCGCGGCGGCAGGCCTCGAAGTCCTCTTCATGCAGCCAACCCTTTGGACCTTCCGCGACGGTGAAGTTTTTATACCGATCTTCGCCGTTAACGAGCGCAACAAGCGACTTATCACCTGTATTCTGCTTCATCGAGGTCTTTATATAGCGAATTGCTGAACCAATCCGCCTGTCTCCGGTAGAGTTGGGACCGGAAGAATGAAATAAGTGTCCATGATGCAAGGAAGCTTGTCCTGTGTTTAGCACGACGTCGACGCCGGAACTGTCGTCGACCTCCACGCTAATTTCCTGTCCGCGCGAAAGAAGGTTCTTATCATCAAAAGTGTCCCTGTGGGTCACTAAGCGTTTTTTATGACTGCCTGGCACAAAGCGCATGCAGCCGCTGTCGATATTCGAAGGAGATAGTGCAACCCAGGCGGTAACTTCCTCTGCGTTATTCAAGCCCCAATAAGTGAGATCCTGGTGCCAGGTAACAATTTTGTCGGTGTTTGCTTCCTTGATAAACAAGCCAGCACTCCAAACCATCAAGTCGAAGCCAAGCATCGGTTCCACAGCTTTGATCAATTTCTCACTTCGAACAAGCTGGTCAAAGGAGGGAATAAGGCGGTCCGGATAAGAGCGCAGAAGAGCAAGTTTTTCAGGGTGATTAACGCATTCGGCCTCGGCTTTCTCCAGATCGGCGCGAATGCAAGTGGCCTCTTCTTCCGTGACAACATCAATAGGAAAGACAAAGCCATCATTGGCGTAGGTTTTTGAGATACTGTCTATTACCACATTCATGTTACTTGCTTCTTGGAAAAGTTTGAATTTTACGACTTTAGGAAGCGTTAGCGATGTCTTCTTCCTGTTGAGCCGCAAAGATCGAGGAGTAGCCCTTTGAAAAATCTGGAGGTATTGGGCAAGGCTCAGCGTCGTAATCGATCCAACGTGCTGGTTTACCACGAATGATTTCATCAGCCCTGTCACCTGGGTATGGATGCCCGGTAACCGTTAATGCATCAGCGGCTGAATAAGCGTTTATCAGAAGGGGACGGGGGCGCGGTGAGTTGTTTGGTACCGAACCGTGAACTGCACGACAATGATGAACCGTAACCGAGCCAGCAGGGCCCTTGAGCCAATCGACTTTATCTAACGCGATCCGGTTATAGTATTTCTCGTCGATCGCGCCGACCCATTCGTCGTTGTCATTGTAATGGTCAAAAATTTCTCGTTTATGACTCCCACGTATAATTCCCATGGGTCCCATTTCATCATCAACATCCTCGAGATAGAGACCGATTGCTAGAACCCCGTAATTGGTGTGAGGATAAAAGGGAATGTCCTGATGCCATTTCACTTCTTCGCCGCCGTCGGACCATTTGAAGTTCAGCTTAGAGTGATGGACCTTCACATTGGGACCAAGTAAATCTTCAGCGACATCGGTAATCGGACTGTTGCTTGTAAATTCCCAATAGAGCGGATGTTGACGATAAGGCATGTTTAATCGGCGTACGCGTGGAACCTCGCTATTATGATCGGGCTCAAGATCAAACATGTCGTTTGATGCGCCGAATTCTCTAGATTTTTGTATAAATTCTTCGGTGACATCCTGGAGCTGTTTTAAGAGCTCCCCAGTGATAAAATTTTCTAGTAAGAGGCAGCCATTCTCAAAATAATACTCGCGCTGTGCCTGGCTCAAAGTTTTTGGGCTGCAAGATAGAATTTCTTCGATTTTCATGACGCAGTCTCTCCCATTTAGGCAGATCAGTCGAAAAATTATTGTGCCATGCTCCCTGCGAGACGCCAATTAATCTTCATCGACGAGCCCAGCACCCGCGTCATTAAGGCGGGATACTTCGGAGTTGGAAACCAAGCACTCGGCGGCAATTGTGAGAATACTTTGCCAGCAGACGTCGTTGGCTTCAATAGCCCCATTTTTCTGCGTCTGCTTGGCCTTAATTCTTTTCGGGCGTAAACAAAATTTCAAATCTGCAGTGTTATGCCACGATTCAATTTCTTCTTTCACAATGTTAAATTTTCCATTCTCACAACGCACGGGTTGAAGGTTACCAGCGGTATCATGAATTTCAGCGTTAAGGGAGCGTGAGGCAATAAGGGCTATAGCCAATAGCGGCGAATCTAAGGATTGGGCAAAGACTGTATCTTGGCCAAGAGCGAGTAAATCGCAGATAGAGGGTCCAGCCAAGATGGTCGAAATGTGTGACCCGGTCGGCACGAAATAACCATGAATTGCTTCTTCGATATGGAATTGCCCGGCTTCAAAACCCTTAAGGTTTTCTAATGCTAAAGCCACAATAGGGGATGGGTCGACGTTTTGATGGGATAGGGCGAGGGCCGCCTTACCGATTTCAACGCCGATCCCCGCTGGTGCGCCGGCCCCGATAACCGCTGCTTTTATGTTTGTTTCGAGTTCTGCAGCTGAAACATGCATAAAATTTAGGCTTCCAAAATTGGGAAACAACAATCCGGGACTTCGGTTAACTCCGATGGCAATGGTGCACCTTGATACATCGTTATACGGGTCCAAAGGTCACTCTTGGGATCGAATTTGCTAGCTCCAAAATATGCTAGTTTCGCCCGTAAAATATCGATTGGGCGGCATTCGGTACCAATGAGGTTACCTTGTAGCTCGCTATATGGATAGGCGGCAATATTTTGGACGCGGCACACAACGTTTCGGTAATTCGGATGCCGTAGCAAGAATATTGCGATCGGCGTGTTGGCATCCTCGTGCTTAAGACCCTCTCTTAATGACTGTATGTCGCGGGCGATAGCAACGGAAATTGATTGAATTTCTGTGATGTTTGGCCGATGCTCACCGCGCCTTGGCTCCAGTTTTTCGTCGGAATAGTACCAGACAAATCGGTTTGTTCCTTTGTCTCCGAAGTCGTAATTAAAAGCCCAATCATAATAATCGTCCAAAAGACGCTCTACTTCAGAGATTGTCATGTTTGGATCAACCATGGGCTCTGGAGCAGAAGACAGTTCCTCAGCAAGAGGGTCAACAATTTCTGGGTATAGTTCCATAAGAATTGAGACGAGTATTTCTTGACCTTCTAGTGAGAAGTTTTTCATTGCTCTTTGGAATTTCTGATCCCATGGATTTTCGATATCAGGTGTCAATTTCCATTTCATCAACTCTTTGAGTTCGCCTCGTAAGATATGAATCCGCGAAGTTTGAACATCATCTTCAACATTCCATTCTGCAACATGTCCAATTGCTTTTTTAAGAATGACGCGGAACTGCGCAATATCCTTTTCTGAAGCGCAGGCGATGGCGCGTACTCTGGCAAGTGCAGTTTCTCTGGCGTGAAACCAACTGTGGATGAGTGTCGGATGGTTCACAAGAAATGGGGCCATCCCAAGGCCGGTTGCATTACCAATTCCAAGGTAGCGTTTGAATTTGTTCGCCAAGGGAGTGAAGCCAATGGGATTGGCCGAACGGGCGACATGTTCGACCAAATCAAATGTAAAGCAGCGAATGAGATACACCGTTAGCATTTCGGCTTGGAATGGCGCCGTTAAAGCCGGTTGATTTGCGTAATCTGTGCGGTCTGCTAATCCAAATTTACCATTTGCGTAGACCGCGGTCGTGCGCATCAGATAGCCGGTTTCTGCGATCATCTTCCGGTCGGGTTGTTTACCCTTTGATAAACTTTGCACAACATGTTCGAAAAGCCTTACGCTTTTATTAGCGCGGCTTAGCACGAGGTCTTTCGTTCCATATCGTCCCGCTTCTTGCTTCGGCGCTTCCCTTCTGAGGCGTTTAATATCCGCTTCACTTGGGATTCCGTCATAAAGGACGAAGGTTGCGTCCCAAGCTTTCGCGATGACACGGTCCATTCGCTCGACGGGGTCTAAATACTGGGAGAATGCGATTAGGCTATAGCTCCTTTCTGAGGAAGAGATCGTATAGATGGCGCAACCAAAGCCAAAAGCATCGATATTGAAATGTGGGCGTGAGAGCTTCCAATTCTCCTTTGCCATTCGGCGAAGGAGAATACGCATAAAACTCAATCGGGTAGGGAAGGTCGAGCCGAGCCGGTCTAGGCGCATTACCTCAGACGGGGAACGCGGTGCAATGTAATTGAATGGCGCCCCGACGCTCACACTTTTTCAACGATCAGATAACAATGGACATAATCCATTGCGTGGCCTGCTGGATCTTCGCGGACACATTGTTGGTAGCTATCGAAATAGCGGTCCAAAATCTCTTGGCATTCTTCCGATGAACGTTGGCTTGATAGGCCAGCCGCAAATGTAGTTTCGGACCAGGAGCGTAGTGTTGGAATATATTCGCGGGCGAACTTGTCGGCATCACGATGGTCTCTAAAATCTACTTCGTAAGGGCATTCGACGACCCGCGTTTCGACGTGCTCCATCCTCAGGCCTGCTCTATAGACGGGATTGTCTTCGTTGACGAAGGGGTTCGTAAATTGTTCGACTGTTCGATAGGATTGAGGAAAGTTGGTGTTGGTGTACTCCTCGTCCGTAATTGTGCCGTCATCGCGAAACGCCGCCCACAGCTTGTTGAAGGTGTCAAACATGCTGACACCGCCGGTTGAGCCGAGATAGCGCCCCTCTTCATCAATTCCAAAATTGAACAGGGCTAATTTTCCACCTGGGGCAAGATCACTTGCCCGATTTAGCAGCATGCTTTCCCAATCAACCCGCCCCTGCTCGACATAGGCGTCCAACTCAACACCCTTTGCCCCCACCATATGGACGTGATTTTCAATCGTGCAGGGCTTTTTACTAATGTAGTGGGATGCTGTCGCGGAAAACCCTAGATTAAGGGTTTCTGGCGGAAACATCGGTTTGTGGAACGATGTTGCGGATGAAAAGACGTATAAATTTTCGATATCGTTAATATAAGTTTCGACATCCGTCTCACCATGAATATTACGAAAGACCTGACTGAAGTCATTCCGAGGCAAGTCTGTGTAGACCATTTGAATTGGCCGGTTTGGCGCGCGGCGGCGAACTTCACGCAGAACGCTTCCAACCATCGTGACTGACGTACCTCCGTCCGCACAACCGGAATCCGCCATCGTAAAGGGGTGCTCGATATCAGGAATATCCATATTCGAGAGCGCTTCCATGATCATAGGGATACCGCCGTCGATCACATCCTTCGCCCCTATTGTGGCTTTAGAGTAGTAGCCACCACCTTTCATAGAGATATGACGCGTTGAGGCTGCACTTTCGGTCATGGCTTTACTCTCCCCCCTGGCCGTTTCTAGGGTTTATTTCCCTTTATAACTCGGCTTGCGTCTTTCACTGAAGGCATTGATGCCTTCGATATAGTCTTCGGTCCAGCGAAGTTTCTCGTAGGAATGTCCTTCCACATCGAGCGCCACGCTCAAGGGGCTGTCCAGGGCGGAGTTGAGTACGCGCTTTAAAGACCGCATAGACAAAGGTGCTAAAGCGTTTAGCTTGCTGGCGTAATCCATGACCATTTCGGTTAGGGCTTCCGTATTGGACGCAGTATCGGTCAAAAGTCCTATTTCTTTGGCTTCGGGGGCCGGCACACGTTTGCCCAACATGACTATGTCTTTGGCCCGGGTCATGCCGACAAGACGCACAACTCGTGCGCTACCACCTGAGCCTGGCATTTGCCCGATCGCTGATTCTGGCAAGCCAACCAAAGCATCTTCCGTCGCAAAACGGAAATCGCAGGCGAGGCATAGTTCGAAGCCGACACCGAAGGCGTATTTCTCGATAGCAGCGATTACTGGCTTAGAGCAACGTTCGGGAGCACCGATATTGTCGGCGAGATCAGACATTTTCGTTTTAGGGATTTCCGGAAATTTTTTTACGTCTCCGCCCGATGAGAAGACGTCGTTGGCTCCACGAACGATAATTACGCCGACATCGTCGTCTTCGTCGAAGGCTTCAATAATCGCCCTTATCTGCGCCCGCCCCTTAAACGAAACAATGTTCAGCGGAGGTCGGTCTAAGATAAGGTGGCCAATCTTTTTCTCCGGATCAACCTCGACACGTAACCCGTCCAAGTCGCGAAGGATATCGCCGCGCCGTTCCGCATAATCTCGTTCCATTTCAAAGAATCCTTAGATTGTATTTTCGTATTCGGTAAGTAGTACGAAGTCGCCGGTGCGTAAGTGGCGACGCAAGAGTTTGCCAGAAGCGGATCTCGGGATCGCCTTTACAAAGGCATAGGCGCGTGGCCGTTTGAAGCGGGCAAGTCCACTTTCGAGGCAGTAAGCATCCAGTTTTTTCGGTGAGACACCGTCCGTTGCCGGTTCAATGAATGCGCTGACACGCTCGCCCCATCTATCATCCTCGATGCCGATGACCGCGACGCCGAGAACATCTGGTGATTTGGCGAGGACGTTTTCAACTTCCTCGGCGTAGATATTTTCACCACCAGAGATAATCATATCGTCAACCCGGCCGAGAACGTAAATTTCTCCATTCTCGTCGAATTTGCCGAGATCGCCCGTAAAGTACCACCCGTTACGAATGGCTTTCTTGTTAGCGTCGGGGCGTTTCCAGTAACCGGTAAAGGCATCAAGGCTGTTCATGCTTGCAATGATTTCACCGGTCTCGCCGACTGGGACGATTTCGTCAGGGTCCACGTGTTCCTCCGCATCCGCGCGGACCACGCGGAGTGTTTGGCCGATACCCGCGCGGCCGGCCGAACCTGGGTTGTTTGCCAAGTTGTTTCGAACTGCAAAAGTGTAGATCTCCGATGAGCCATAAAAGTTGCTGAATGCAGCCCCAGGAAATGTCTTGGCGCAACTTTCCACTAAGGCGGTTGTCATCGACATGCCCGCATAGGCAATGTTTATTACTGATTTAAGGTCGAATTTATCGAAGTCGCTGTGATGCACGATGTCATGGAACATGGTGGGCACTAGAAAGAGGGCACTGATTTTCTCTTTATCAATTAGCGTTAGCGCATCTTTCGTGTCATAGGCTGGCATACAGACGAACTTACCGTTGAGCATAGCCGACATTATGAGGCTACGAATTCCCATCGTATGAAAAAGCGGCATCACGCCAAGGGTCACTTCACCATATTGGTAATGCAACTGTGCGACGCACCCGAGTGAAGCGTTGCGTTCCGCAGCGTATGATCGCGGCACGCCCTTGGGGCGGCCTGTAGTACCTGATGTATAAAGCATCAGGCAGATATCTTTGTCTTCAACTGGCGAAGCCTCGTTGAAGGGAGAGCTGACTAACAGGTCTGAATATGGCAGCCCTTTACTCTCACTGTCGACACGAATGACCCGATCCATCGGGAAGTGCGTCATTGTCAAAGCCGTTAATACTGAATTGGCGGACCTCGCTTCATAAACAACTACGGCAGCTTCTGCATCTTCGATCACAAAGGCGATTTCCGCCCCGGATGCCCGCCAATTGAAGGGGGTAAAAATCGCGCCCAACAACTGACACGCCCAATAGAGGGTCGCCGTCTCAATTCGATTGGAGAGTGCCGCTACCAAATGCTCGCCGGGTTTCAATCCAAGCGCAGCTAGACCCCCAGCTAACTTTTGGACTTCAATATGCCATTCACGATAGGTGAGGCGTGTTTTGCCATCTACAATGGCAATTGCGTCGGGGTCGCGCAGCATCGATGTGGTTAGGATACGAGCGATAGTCATACTTGTTCCTCGCTCTGCATAGCCGCTGCAAATTCGAGTATGGCTCTAACCATGCCCTCATATCCAGTACACCGGCATAAATGACCTGAAAGCATTTCCCGGATATCCCCTTCGCCAGGACTGGGATGGGCTTCGAGGTAGTGCACTGTGGATGCCAGGACACCAGGCGTGCAAAAGCCACATTGCAAGGCGCCATGGCGAGAAAACGCCTCACGTAATTTGTCTAGTTTCTCATCTTTGGCAAGGCCCTCAATCGTCGTGAGTTTGGCTCCGTCTGCCTGGACGGCAAGCGTGGAGCATGAACGTGCTAACTGCCCGTCGAGCATTACGGTGCAGGCACCGCAAACGCCATGTTCGCATCCAACATGAGTGCCATATAGGTGCAGTTCGTGGCGCAGAAAATCACTTAGTAGGGTTCGGCCTTCGGCAAAGCCTGATGTGGTTTTCCCGTTGACTGAGCAAGTCACACGCATGCGTTCGCCCGCTGGCAATCTTATCACGATGCATTCTCCAACGCTTGTTGTAGTGTGCATTCACCGAGGTGGACCGCCAAGTGCCGCCGATACGTCGCCGAGGCGCGTCGATCGTCTAGTGGTTCGCTATTACAAATGATAGTGGTCACAGCTTCTTGAACGGCTTCGATCCCACCGATGGTCGTTCCGTGTGAAGCAAGGGGGTGGTCGTTAAGACCACCGAGGCCTAGCCCGTAATGAAAGCTGTCACCGTCTCGAACGGCCCACGCCGCAGCTGCAACGATGGCGAAGTCGCCGTGTCGTTCATTTATTTCTTCGAATGCGATACCAGCACACGCCTGCATCACTGGCATAACAAGCGCAGTCACCATCTCGTCGACCTCACAATCCGTAATCAAAGCACCACGAAAAAAATCAGCGGACTTTACGCGACGGATGCCGCGCTTCGAGGTCAATTCAATCTCGCCTTTTTGTATAATCAAGCAGAGAGGTATTTCTGCGCTGGGATCGGCATGCGCCACGGAACCTCCAACGGTGCCCCGGCTTCGGGTTTGGTAATGGCCAACATTTTTGAGGCCTTCGATTAGGAGTGGCGCGGCTATTTGACAGTCAGATGAGGCAATCACGTCCGCTTGCCGGGCCAATGCGCCAATCCGTAATTCTGTGCCGACGATGTCAATCTGTGATAATTGTTGAATTCGGTTGATGTCAATTACTGCTTCGGGACGCACCATCCTCATGTTCAGCATTGCACCGAGTGACAGCCCACCTGACATGACTAAGGCGTCGTCGCCAAACTCAGCCAGCAATTCAACTGCTTCTTCTAAGGTGTCAGGTCGGCAGTATTCGAAAGGAGCGGGTTTCATCCAATGGCGCCCCGTTGATTAGCTAATTGCCAGACACGGTTTAACGTCAGTGGCAATTCGATATCATCACGATCGAGCGCGTCGGCAACCGCATTTGCCATGACAACGGGCGTTAGCATAGAGGATCCGTCGCCCATACCCTTAGAGCCAACAGAATTTTGTGGCGTATCGGTTCGGGAATGGTCAAATACTAAAGTTGGGAGATCGCCGGACGTTGGGCAGAGATAGTCCGCGAATGTTCCCGATAGAAAATTAGCATCTGGATCGAAGGCGAGTTCTTCGAACATGGCTGCGCCAAAACCATGTGCGAACCCTCCCCGGATTTGTCCCTCGACAATGATTGGATTCAGAATACGACCTACGTCGTGAACGGATGCGTAGCGTTCAATCCTAACCCGACCCGTCTTGGGGTCGACCTCAACGGCGGCAACATCGCAGATAAAGCCGAACGTGACTGCTGATGCAACGCGATCTGTTCCGTCAGGGGCATCTAAAACCTCAGGGTTGAGAAGGGCGGTCTCGTAAAGACCGGGCGCGAGGCCGTCCGGTAGGCCAGTTGGGTGCCAATGGGTTGCGGCAGCCACCCTGCTAATACTAATACCGCTATCTGGTATGCCGACGATCCGGGCGCGGCCGTCTGCCAGTTCAACGTCGTCTATGGCAGTTTCTAAAAGATCAGCGGCTACGGTTCGCAGCTTCGTCGCGATGCGGTTGGCACTCTCGGTAATCGCACCGACGACGATAGAGGCGAAACGGTTGGCGTAGTTGCCTGACGCAAGCGACCAACCACCCGAACCGGTGTCGAGAACACTGTCAACGCGAATTTGGTCGGGTCGCATGCCGAGTGCATCGGCGACAATCTGTGCGGCGACTGTGTTATGGCCTTGTCCGGCTGGTGTGCTGTCAAGTTGGACAGTGACGGCGCCGGTTGGGTCGATGTTCACGTTTGCTACAGCTGTGCCTCCAGAGCGTCCTCCTGCGCGTTCACGCTCTTCCGGGGTCTGTGCCAGCGTAACATAGGCCATATTGGAGCCCGATGGCTCGACACCGGCGCCAAATCCAATCCCGAATAGGCGGTGGTCTGCCCTGGCTTCTGCTCGCTTTGCAATCAGATCGCTGTAGCCGGAGATCTCAAGAAGCAGGTCCAGTGCTTTGGAGTAATCACCTGCGTCAAAAATGGCGCCTGCGGGGGCTTTGTATGGGAAGGCTTCCGCTGGAATGAAGTTTCGTCGGCGTATTTCGGCTGGGTCGATATTTAGTTTTTTCGCGGCAGTATCCATCGCCCGTTCAAGACCGAAATAGAATTGCGGACCACCATAACCGCGGTTGAGGCCGATTGGCGACTTATTGGTGGTGACCAGTCGGTTTTCGACAGCAATATTCTGTACTTGATAACAGCCATTCGATGCGGCGTGCATGCGGTAAACTGATGCCGGCTCCGGTGCTCGTACGTAGGCCCCGACATTAACGATGTTATTGTAACGGAGGCCTGTCAGAATACCGTTTATATCGAAAGCGGCTTCTATACCGTCGGCGCGGTCAGAGGAACTTGAGGAGGCCGAAAGATGCTCGAGACGGTCTTCAATCCATTTGAGTGGGCATTCTAGAAGTCGACTGGCCGCTGCCAGCAGCACCAGATAAGGATAGATGCCCTGTTTGATGCCAAAGCTACCCCCGCTGTGTGGAGCCGATATGAGTCGCAGATGATTACCGCTTATTCTTAATGCGCGTGCCATAAGTGGTTGCAGGATGAATGGCCCCTGAAAATTTGACCAAATTGTATAGCGATCTGGCGCGTTTTCGAAATGTGCGATTGCGCCATAGGTTTCGATGGGCGTGGAGGATTGCCGCGGATAGCGCCAATCTAATTTGATAGTATGGGTCGCCTCTTCAAAGGCGCGATCTGGATTGCCATAGGCGAATTTACGATTGTGCACGAGGTTGCTTCCCACAGCCTCGTGCAGTGTGGGTGAAGTCTTCTCAAGTGCGGCAAGAGGTTCGGAGATTGCGGGCAATGGATCGTAGTTTACCTCTATCAACTCCATAGCATCTTCTGCGATATAACGGTTTTC
>MDSX01099692.1_pt1 | contig 12761 bp, 11 predicted proteins | sample 811141 | NCBI WGS metagenome assembly MDSX01 (sample SAMN05326642, study PRJNA326480) | marine metagenome | isolation source: seawater | place: Atlantic Ocean: South East | collected 2010
AGTTGCTTCCAGTCGAGATCGACTCCCGCGGTGTAGCGAAGGATCTCTTCCACGCCCTGGCTTCGTGCGGCGGTGCGGATGGCTTCGGCGCTTTCCTCAACCAGCAAGGGCTCAGCCCCGAACAAAAGATATGCGCTATCCAGGCCTTTTTGCAGTCGGCCCGATAGCGCCGGGGGCGCTAATCGCAAGCGATGCTCCGCCAAGAGCGGGCAGCCTTATACGAAGGCAACACGATGAGCGTCTGGGCCTTGCCGGTGGTAGGCGACGCCGCCCAGCCTGCGGATAATCCGTCGCACAATCTCCTGACGCATGGACACTTTCAGCGCCTCTTCTTCCTGCTTCTTCTGCAAAAGTTCAGTACTCCTGTACTGAAGATCGCGGCTGAAACTGAGCGGGGTATTCTCTACAAGCACCCGACCACTGCGATCGACCACGCGGTAAAGCACCTCGTACTTCAGCGTGTAGCCCGTCGCCGTTCCCTGGCTGTCCACCGATATCACAGCCCGGGAGTAATCCACGCTGGCAAGATCAATGATCACGGTCGCCGACGATGAATCCTTTACCGGCTGTGCACCGCTTTGACGCAACGCGTTACGCAGATCTACCACGAGTGCCGGATCTTGCCCGGTCACCCAGGGAGACGACATCACAGGGGTCAGTTCCACCTGGCCGCGCAAATGAAAGCCGCAGCCGACCAGTAGCGCTGATAGGAATACTGCTGTCAGGGTTCGCATCATCTCAAAATTAAAGTGAGTCAGGCTCTGTTGCGTCAAGAGGGTCAATTATAACGAGCCGACGAAGCCCGGCGAGAATGCCCTAGGGCAGCAGCACCAGTTTTCCGGGGTAGCGCTTGGAGATGAAATCTGACTGCGCCCTGGCGATCTCGCGCAGCGGGTAGGTCTGCGACACCATAGGTCGTACGGCGCCTGCGCGGATCAGGCTGACCAATTCGTCAAAGTTCTCCGGCGATTGGTAGGTGCAGCCAAAGATCGTCAGATCTTTGAGGTAAACCGTCCTGAGGTCGGCGCTTACCACCGGCCCCGCGATCGCGCCCGACGTTGCCAGACGTCCTCCGGGGCGCAAAGCTTCCAGCAGAGAGGAAAACGCACTTCCCCCGACAACGTCAATGACAACCGAGAACTGCTCCTGCAGCGGCAATTCGTCGCGGCCGATCACGCGCTCAGCGCCTGCCTCAAGCACTGCATCCGCCTTGGGCTTTGCACTGACCGCAGTCACGTGGGCACCACGCTGGCGCGCGAGCTGTACCGCCGCAAGCCCCACTCCGCCTGAACCGCCGGTAATCAGCGCCTGATCTCCCTCACGAACCCCGGCACGGGCCAGCAAATTCAGGGCGGTGCCAAAGGCGCAGGGCATGGCGCCGATTTCAACATCTGAAAGTGGCGCATCACTGACGTCGTAAAGCTGCGCACTGGAGACACAACAGAACTCAGCAAAGGCTCCGTCGCGCTCGGAACCGAGCGCCTCAAAGTACATCCGGTTCTGTGCCGTCGGCATGGGCTGGTTGATGGGACAGGTAACGCGCATGCCGCGCTCAAAACCGCTAACGCCTGCCCCCACAGACACGATCTCCCCGCACAGATCGCCGCCCTGAATACGCGGAAAGCATAGCGTACCGCCCCAGCCGCCGCTTTCGATGTCACCCTCTACATCATTGGTCGCGGCTGACACCTCCTTGGCGTACCAGCCGACACGGGTGTTGATGTCAGTATTGTTGACTCCGGCGGCCAGGACCCGCACCAGAACTTCACCCGCAGCAGGAGACGGCACAGGAATGGCTTCATTCCAGAGGAGTTTTTCTGGACCCCCGTGACCGGTCAGCTGAACGCCATGCATCAACCGTGCCATAGCCGCTCCCTGCGCAAACAAAGTCACAAGACCTCAAACACAAAGGCAGCGGCCAAACTGCGGTCAGTCATCCCTGTCGGGTACTACGGCATTCAGCACGATAGCGATAACCGCCACGGGCAGCAGTCCCGTCTGCAGCAGCATCTTCAGGGTAGCCGGCAAATGCTGCATCGCCTCAGGCACGAGTTTGAGACCCAGTCCCAAAGACAGCGAGAACGCCAGGATCATCATGTTGCGCCGATTCATCTTTACTTCGGTCAACATGTTGAGCCCGGCGGCCGCGACCATACCGAACATCATGATGACGCCTCCGCCCAGTACTGCAATCGGCATGGCGGCAATCACCGCGCCAACCTTCGGGACCAAACCCGCCACGATCAGGAAAATCGCGCCGATGGTCACAACGTGACGACTCATCACCCCGGTCATGGCGACCAAACCGACGTTCTGGCTAAAAGAGGTATTGGGAAGCCCGCCGAAAATCCCTGCGACGGCAGAACCCAGACCATCGGCCAAAGTGCCGCCGGAGATTTCCTTGTCCGTCGCCTCACGGTTGGCGCCTCCTTTGGTAATCCCGGAGATATCCCCCACGGTCTCGATCGCAGAGACAAAGGCCATCAGACACATACCCACAATCGCGGCAAGGTTAAGACTGAACCCCATCTTGAACGGCTGTGGCAAAGCGAACCAGGAAGCTGAGGCCACACGGCCAAAATCCACCTGTCCCAACATCATTGCTACGATGTAACCGGCAATGATGCCGATCAGCACGGAAGCTGTGCTGAGAAAGCCACGGCTGTAGAACTGCACCCCAAGCGTGACTACGATTACGACGAGTGCCAGGCCCCAGTGGCCAAACGAGCCGAATGCCTCTTTGCCCTTCAGCGGCACACCGCCTGCGGCGTAGTCAATACCAACAGGGATGAGCGACAGTCCGATCGTCAGGATAACGAGGCCCGTGACGAGCGGCGGCATCCAGGAGCGGATACGCCCAATGATGGTGCCAAGAAAAAAGTGGAAGATGCCGCCAAGCACCACTCCGCCAAATACGGCGCCAAGGCCCGCCGTTTTGGCAATTGGGATCATGATTGGAACGAAAGCAAAACTCGTGCCTTGCATCACCGGCAGTCTTGCACCCACTGGCCCAAAGCCGATGGTCTGCATCAATGTGGCGATGCCTGCAAAAACCATGGCCATCTGTATCAGGTAAACCATGTCACCGCTACCGAACGCCAAACCTGCGGCGATCGCCACCAGGATGGCGGGGGTCACGTTGCTAGCGAACATGGCCAGTACGTGCTGGATGCCCAACGGCACCGCCTGGGATAAAGGCGGAGTGGACTGGGGGTCTTTCAAATCTTCCATTGCATATGCTCCTCTCTATTGTCTATCGACTGTTGATGGTTAGTGTCTGCAATTGAACAACGCTACGACCCTTTCATTTGAATCCGGCTCAGGATTCAATCCCACATACTTAACTCCGTCATACGACCACGTTAACCAGTTTGCCCGGTACCACGATGACTTTTCGCACAGGCTTGTCACCGACGTGACGCGCCACTTTTTCATCCGCCAGTACCGCGTCGCGTATCCAGTCTTCGTCAGCATTTGCATCGATCTCCACCTGACTGCGGAGTTTGCCGTTGATCTGGACTGCCAGCACCTGCGTGGCTGAAGTCAACGCCTCCTGATCCACTTCGGGCCAGGGCGCATCGAGAAGATCGCCGGGCATCTTGAGTTCGCCCCAAAGCACATGACAGACATGCGGGGTGATGGGAGCCAACACCCGGATCAGGATCCCAAGGACCTCACGCATGACCCCAATCCGGCCGGGATCGTTCCCGTGCTCAAACCGGTCGAGCGCATTAAAGCTTTCCATGCAGGCTGCCACCACGGTATTGAACTGGTGGCGCTCCATATCACGGCTGATTTTCTGCAGCGCGCCATGAAAAACGCGCCTCAGGTCACGGGCCGCTTCATCAAGCTGCGCGCCGGCTCCGGCATCGTCGGAGAGGATTGCATGATGGATATGGACCAGCGTCCACAGGCGGCGCAAGAAACGCTGCGACCCCGCAACGGCATCATCGTTCCACTCAAGCGCCTGATCTGGAGGGGACGCAAACATGGTGAAAAGGCGAACCGTGTCGGCACCATAGCGGTCAATGAGACTCTGGGGATCGACGCCGTTATTTTTCGACTTAGACATCGTGGTCCAGCCAGTGGCCGTCAGTTGTGCACCATCGCTCATCCGCTGGGCGGTGGTGGTTTTCCCCTTGCCGTCCTTCTCGACTTGGACCTCATCTGGGCGCACCCAGACACGGCCCTGCTCGGCACTGTCATGGTAGTAAGCCTCCGCCAGCACCATCCCCTGACAGAGCAGCTGTGTCGCCGGCTCGTCGCTGCTGACCAGATCGAGATCGCGCATCAGCTTGTGCCAGAAGCGGAAATACATCAGATGAAGTACTGCATGCTCGATACCACCGATATAGTGATCTACCGGCAGCCAGTAATCAGCCCGCTGATCCAGCATGCCTTCTGCATTCGGTGTGCAATAGCGAGCGTAATACCAGCTCGACTCCACGAACGTATCAAAGGTGTCGGTCTCCCGTTCCGCATCCTGACCGCATTCGGGGCAGCGCGTCTTGCGCCACTCGGGGTCGGCCTTGATCGGCGACTGGACGCCCATAAAGGTCACATCCTCGGGCAACACCACGGGCAGATCTTCATCAGGCACCGGCACCGTCCCACAGTCCGGACAGTAAATCACCGGCACCGGGCAACCCCAGTAGCGCTGGCGTGAGACACCCCAGTCCCGCAGGCGGTAATTCACTTTGCGCTCGCCGATTCTGTGATCTTCGATATGCTGGGCGATTCGATCGAACGCGGTTTTGAAATCCAGTCCGCTGAAGTCGCCGGAATTAACGGTGACGGTCGCTTCCTTGGCCGGCCAGGCCGCCTCGGAAACATCAACGGCATCACCCTCTGCCGGAGCCACCACCTGGATGATGGGCAGACCGTAACAGGTGGCAAAGGCATGGTCACGTTCATCGTGTGCCGGCACCGCCATGATCGCACCCGTGCCGTAACCCATCAACACAAAGTTCGCGACCCAGACCGGAATGTGTTCTCCGCTTAAAGGATTGATTGCATCAATCCCAAGCGGCACGCCTTTTTTCTCAACGGATTCCAGTTGTGCTTCGCTAACCCCGCCGCTGGCACATTCCTCGATAAAGGTTTGGATCCCAGCATCACATTTACCCGCGGCCACGGCGAGTGGGTGATCAGCTGCCACCGCCATAAAGGTGGCACCGAAGATCGTATCTGGACGGGTCGTGAAGACCCGCAGGGGATCGCCTCCTGCTGCCAGAGCAAAATCGACTTCGATGCCGTTGGAACGGCCGATCCAGTTGCGCTGCATCGTCTTCACCGAATCTGGCCAGCCCGGCATGCGATCCAACTCCTCAAGCAACTCGTCGGCGTAAGCGGTGATTCGAATGAACCACTGTGGAATTTCTCGCTTTTCCACTACGGCGCCGGAGCGCCATCCCTTGCCATCGATGACCTGCTCGTTGGCCAGCACGGTTTGATCAACCGGATCCCAATTGACGACAGCATTCTTGCGGTAAGCGAGTCCCTTTTTCACCAGCCGGGTAAAGAACCACTGCTCCCAACGGTAGTACTCAGGCTTGCAAGTCGTTACCTCTCGCGACCAGTCATACGCGAAACCCATCCGCTGCAACTGTCCGCGCATATGTGCGATGTTCTGATAAGTCCACTCTGCCGGGGGGACCGCACGCTGGATCGCCGCGTTCTCGGCAGGGAGCCCGAACGCATCCCAGCCCATGGGCTGCAGGACATTACGCCCCAGCATCCTCTGATAGCGACTCATCACATCGCCGATCGTGTAGTTGCGGACATGCCCCATGTGCAGCTGGCCCGAGGGATACGGCAACATGGACAGGCAGTAGAACTTTTCCCGCGCCGGGTCTTCAGCGACCTGGAAACTCTGCTGCTCTTCCCAGTGGGTCTGCACAACGGGTTCGAGTTGCTCCGGTGAATAGCGCGGTTCCATGAGATGTTCCGGTTAGGCTCCCTGCTCAGGGAACGGGAGAAAGAAATCGTTCAGTAGTAATTCGGCCCGTCTTCAGCCTTGTCGGCCGCGGGCCAATCGCAGAAAGGAAAGGGCCTCTCATCAGTATTGAAGGTGACGTACTGCAGTGCTGAGTAAATGAAGCTGTTGAGATCCTGGGTAAAGCTCTGCAGTCGCTCTGCATCCTGACCCTGGATCAATCGATAGAAGAACTGGAACAGCATCATGAGCCCTACTAACAGCAGTGCAATCTCGAAAACCGCGAGAAAGTAAACCAGCATCAGTACCAGTCGACCCCACGCCTGACCGCTACAAAATCGCTTCGGGAGATCAGTATCCATAGACTTTTGGCCCACATGTCTGGCGAATGCCGCCCTAAACGGGTGCGGATTTTACACCAAGTGCCTTTGTGTTCCCGCCGCGACAAAGCTGAAACACCACCACCCGCATGGTCCGGGGCATCCTGCTCCACTCAGCCTGGTTGGGGAAGCGGTTCCCGGCAATGCCAGCAGATCTCAAAGGTGGCCGGATTTGGTTCTGAACACGTTCCGCAGTCGATGGTCTGATCAGAGGCGCTTTCGTAATCGCAGATCAATGATTGCGCATGCGCCAACTGGTGCTCACGCTCCACCCAGATCTCAGGCCAGGCTTCGGTGGCAGGCAACTCTCCCAGACCTCCTGAGGCATGCTCATTGAGCACTTGAACAGAAACGCCGGCGGTCTCCAGCATCTGGCGGACTAACTGCGCCTCGCTGATACCCGAAGCGATAAAAACCCGGCGCACGAAACGTGGCTCAGAGGCGCTCAGAAATAAAGGTGACGACGCGTGGCGGCAAGCTCGTTGTTGCGTTCACGTGTGAAGACCACCTGGAACAATTGCAGCCCCCCTGCAAGAAATGCCGCCTGCGAACCCGCCAAATAAAGCCGCCATGCTCTGGAGAAATCCTCGCCAAACTCTGCTTGTATCTGCTCGTTGGACGCATCGTACCGGGCCAACCAGTGCGCAAGTGTTTTTGCGTAGTGCAGCCGCAGATTTTCGACATCGAGCACCGAAAAACGATTGGGCTCAAAGATCTCCATCATTTCTTTGAGCGTCGGGGGGTAAGCGCCCGGGAAAATACGTTTTTCGATCCATGCATTCATCAGTCTCGGGCGGTTGCGGCCAATGGTGTGCACAAGAGCACGGCCGTTTTGGGTAAGACATCGATCCACCACGGTTCCCAACTCGGTGTAGTTATCCAGCCCCACATGCTCAAGCATGCCGACCGACACAAAGGCGTCGTACTCGCCCGTGATGTTGCGGTAGTCATCCAGCACATAGGTCACGCGATCGTCATACCCCTCTGCCTTGGCACGATCTGTCGCATACTGAACCTGCTCGGCCGAAACGTTCCAAGACGAAACCTTTGCCCCGTAGTTCAACGCCATGTGACGCGCCAGTCCTCCCCAACCACATCCGGCTTCAGCCACGCGGTCTCCCGGGCGCAACTGCAGCTTGCGACAAACATGATCCATCTTGGCCTGCTGGGCCGCCTCGATGGTCAACTCGTCTTCGGGAAAATAGGCGCAGGTGTACTGCATCTCCTTATCCAACCACAGGCGGTAAAAATCGTTACCAATATCGTAGTGATGATGGATGTTTTCGCGCGAACCGTCTTTTGTATTTGCCTGGGGCTTGCGCTGATGGAAGCGCTTCACTACTGCAGCGATGCCCGTTGGTTCAGGCACGGCAAACGCTGCCACCAACATGGCGACGAGATCGCCTTCTACCGAGATCGCGCCACTTGAAAAAGCGTCACCAAAGCCCATGTCCCCCTGGCGCAGTAACTGGTTGAGCGCTGAACGGCTATGGACGTTAACCGTCGCAACCGGCGCGGCGTTCCTCGGGCTGATTTTGAATCCGTCCCAAAGCGCCACCGCAAAACGCGGCGAACCCATCACGTCGAGCACACTCCGCAAAAAGAAACGCTCGTAAGTCCGGGACCGATTCTCTGAAGACGTCGGCGCCACCGCGCTTTTTTTCGGCCGGTCTTTTCCGAATACAGGATTTGAAGTCGTCATTGCACTACACAATTTGTGTGTTTTTTCTCAATCAATAGCTGAAATGATACTGACCCGAGACAACGGGTCAAGGAAGAGTTTGACAGCGGTGGGACGCTAGACCGCGTTCTTGGTCTCGCGGGGCCAGGCGTTGATCACCGCATGCACGAGCGTCGCGAGTGGAATCGCAAAAAAGACGCCCAATACCCCCCATAGCCCGCCGAAAATCAGGACAGCGGCAATGATCGCCACAGGATGCAGGTTATTCACCTCTGAGAAAAGCATCGGCACCAGCAGATTGCCATCGAGCGCCTGGATAATGAGATAGGCTGAAACCAGCACAAAGAAATCCCCGGTGAACCCCCACTGGAACCAGGCGACAAAGACCACGGGAATCGTCACCACCGCAGCCCCCACAAACGGGATCAGCACAGACAACCCCACCAGCACCGCCAACAGCATGGTGTACTGCAGGCCCAGCACCGAAAACGTCACCACGCAGGCAAACCAGACGATGACAATCTCCCAGAATTTCCCGCGGACATAGTTGCCGATCTGACGATCGACCTCTGACCAGACCTGGCCCACCAATTGATGCTCACTCGGTGCAAAGCGGGCCACCCAGGCGACCAGTGCTTCTTTGTCCTTCATCATGAAGAAAATCAGGATCGGCATTAGGATGAGGTAAATCAGGATCGTAATGAGGCCCATCACCGACGCGAGAGAGACGGACAGCAGTTTTTGCCCCCAAGAGGTGAGTTCGCTGCGGATCACCACAATGATTTCGCTAATCTGGTCGGCCGAGACGATCTCGGGATAACTCTCGGGCAGTTTAAGCAGCACATCCTGGCCCACATTCAGCATGCTGGGAATCTGCTGCACGAACTGTGTCGCCTGCTGCGACAGCAACGGCAGCAGCCCAAACAGAATCAGCACCACAAACAGTAGGAAGGCGAAGTACACCACCAGCACCGCGATCAGCCGGGGCAGCCACGTTTTTTCCAGCACGCCCACCAGACCCTCAAGGAGATAGGCGATCACCACCGCGGCGAGCAAGGGCGCCAGCATATTGCCCATAAGGACAACAACGACAAACAGCAGGAACAAAAACAGCGTTAAAAACACCACCTGTGGATTGTTGAACTGGTATCTGAACCAGTCGGTGATCATCTTCATGACGGCATTCTCCCAGCCAATGTGCAACCCGACCCGTTTGGTCCCAAAAAGAGTCTAACCCGGGAGAATTTCAAAATCGTGGGAAATTTCTGCAACGGAATCGAGCATTTTGGAGGCTGAGCAGTATTTCTCTGCTGACAAGCTGATTGCCCGCTCAACGCGCTTTGGGTCAATCTCGTCCGCCGTTACCACAAAATGCAGGTGGATCCGGGTAAAAACCGTTGGGATGGTTTCGGCCCGATCAGCGTTAATTTCCACGCGAAGATCCGAAAACGCCTGCCGTGACTTTCGCAAAATCAAGATCACATCAATCAGCGCGCATCCTCCCAGCCCCAGCAGCAGCATCTCCATCGGACGGGCGCCAAGATTCTTTCCGCCTACGTCAGGAGAGCGATCCATCGTGACCTGATGACCACTGTCGCTCAGCCCTTCGAGGGCATCATCTTCCCCCAGTTGTACCGTGACCTGCATATCCTGCTCTTTAAGTTCTTTAGGTTTTATTTTTCGCTAAGTTCCGAAGAGCGCTGCGAGATGGGCGCCCGGATCCTCCTGTCGCATGAACGCTTCGCCCACGAGAAAAGCATGAATATCCGCCTCGCGCATCGCGCTCACATCTTCAATGCTGTGAATGCCGCTTTCAGTGACCAGCAGCGTATTCTTCGGCACCTTTGGGGCTAATGCCAGCGTGGTCTCAAGCGTCGTCTCAAAAGTGCGCAAATTGCGATTGTTGATGCCGAGCAGAGCCGGGTCAAGCGCAAGGGCTCGATCCAGTTCTTCCCCGTCGTGCACCTCAACCAAAACATCCATCGCAAGATCCGCTGCCGCAGCCGAGAGCTCTGCCATCTGCTCCTGCTCAAGGGCGGCCACAATCAACAGGATGCAGTCGGCACCGATGGCGCGTGATTCAGCGACCTGCCAGGGGTCGATAACAAAATCCTTACGCAACACTGGCAAAGCGCAGGCGCCCCGGGCAGCTTCAAGATCCGCTTCGCTCCCCATAAAAAAATCATGGTCAGTCAGCACTGAAAGACACGACGCCCTGCCTGATTCATAACTGACGGCAATGGCAGCCGGATCAAAATTTTCTCGAATAAGGCCTTTGCTGGGAGAAGCCTTTTTGACCTCTGCAATCACGCCTGCCTGCCCCGCCCCAATGCTTTTCTTGAGCGAGGACACAAAGCCCCGCGGCGCATCGCGATCGGCTGCCCTTGCATAAAGATCTGACAGGGTATGCTGGCGCTGTCTCTCGTTGATCTCCTCGCGTTTGCGCGCGAGGATCCGCTCAAGAATATCGGGGGCGTCGCTCAAGAGTCTGTCCGGCGCTGCAGAAAGTTGTGCAGCATCTTATGGCCATACTGCGTCAGGATTGATTCGGGATGAAACTGCACACCGACGACAGGGTGCTCGCGGTGCATGATGCCCATGATCTCCCCGTCATCTGCGCGGGCAGTTATCTCGAAGCAGTCCGGCAACGAGGATTCCTCGACGACCAGCGAGTGATAACGGGTTGCCTGAAAGGGTGTGGGAATCTCGCCAAAAAGGCTTTTGCCCTCATGTTCAATCATCGACGTCTTGCCATGCATCAGTCGCGGCGCCCGAATAATGTTGCCGCCGTAGGCCTGGGCAATGCTCTGATGACCCAGACACACACCCAGTATCGGAATCTGCTTACCGTATTCGCGCACAAGTTCCACCGAGATCCCTGCCTCGTTGGGCGTGCGAGGTCCGGGAGAGATCACTACGTGCGAAGGAGACAGCGCGTCGATATCGTTAAGCGTGATCTGATCGTTGCGATACACCGCAACACGCTCGCCCAATTCCCCCAGATACTGCACCAGGTTGTAAGTGAACGAGTCGTAATTATCGATCATCAAAAGCATGATTGCTCTAACTCATTGATTAATCTCGACTGCTACTTTTGCAATCGCGCTAGATATCCAATTTGATACCCAGTTTTGAACTGAAACCGAATGGGTATCTGGTGAGACTGAGGAGAATTCTACCGCTAGCGGGGTTGTTAAAGAAATATAAAGCCGTCTTCCTGAGAACGACTTGGAGCCCTTAACGCTGAGTCAGAGCGTTATCCAGCACAGGCGGGCTTTATAGCCTTCTTCACAATACGCTGTACAGCACCATCTGCTGAGAACAACAACTTAACAGTATTGAACGGATGAGCAGATAACGGGCAGCTTTCTAGACCCTCGATATCAGCAGGCACAGAGAGAATCAAACTACCGTCTGCGGCAGCTTCGTAACGATCTGATGCGCTGACGACTTCAGAAGTTGTTCCACATGCATCGGCATTGGTATCAAAACAGAGTAATTAAAGACTTTGCCCCCGCCCCATTCGCGAATCACAACATACTGATCTGCCCAATTACAAACTGCTGGCATCCGAAGATGATCCGCGTTACACACTGCACACGATGACAACCACGGTACGGCTGTAATCGTGCGAGGACAAGTCCGAATTAAAGCGGCAACAGGAGGTCAAAATCTCCCTCCGCTATCCGAGAAGGAATAGATCGCCCTGTAACCGTGGTTCTTGGCATTTAAGACTGCCACCATGACTTGCTAGGAAGTGGTCACCATTTAAGTACCTCCTTATACTAATTCCACGACAACATCTCAAACAGGAAATGAAAGTGATCCTCTCCGGAAAGAAAGCATTAGTTGTTGGGGCAACTGGCGGGATGGGAAATGCAGTGGCCGGCATGCTCTCTGACAACGGTGTTAATTGCGTGGTAGTCGGTCGCGATAAGGAAAAATTAAACGACCTTGAACAGGACTGTTCGTCAGGAGAAGTGCGTTTCAAGTCAATTATCTCTGATATTTCTAATATCGACTCAATTCGTGAGTGCTCAGCAGAAGCCATAGAGTATTTAGAAGGCTTAAATTTCCTGATTCACTGTGCCGGGATTTATAACAAGTCCAAGGCGGATGAATGTGATCTAGAAGTCTGGGATGACGTCTTGGATACTAATCTTCGAAGCACCTACCACTTTGCTCGACACACGCTCCCCGAAATTACAAAAACTCCGGGAGGTGCTGTTGTGAGGATAAATTCCAGGGATGCGGTGCATGCAGGAATTGGCATTCAAACGCTTCAGAAACGAGCAATCGATGGCTACATGGAAGTCCTGTTTGAAGATGTTCGAGAACATGGCACTAAAGTCTGCACCATTAATCCCGGGTTTGTTAATACTGCGATGGTTAACCCAGAGCGCCTAATTCCTGAGCGTATGATTCAACCAAGCGACGTTTCTGAGTTGATTAAATTTGTTTTGATGACGTCAGCAACAGCCTGCCCAACTGAGATTTCACTTCAACCACAGCGGTCGCCCTGGAAAATACAAGGACACCACATTTAGCGAAAATGAAAAGATGCTGTGTATTGCACTTGGTCAAATTAGCGGTAGCAACCCCTACGATGCGGACGACATTACAGAAACACACCCTTTCAGCATCAACATCAAAACAACAGCAATTAGCATCTTCACTCCCAACCGCCCACTAACACCATAAAGGTTTCTGGTTTCTTAATTGAGGAAGCGCATAACCATTCCCCACCAAAAACAAAATTGGATGC
>MDSX01053532.1_pt1 | contig 12756 bp, 14 predicted proteins | sample 811141 | NCBI WGS metagenome assembly MDSX01 (sample SAMN05326642, study PRJNA326480) | marine metagenome | isolation source: seawater | place: Atlantic Ocean: South East | collected 2010
CAATAGATCTGAACAACTTATTCCAAATTTATCATAAGACAAATCAAAATCAGATTTTGATAATGTAGTTTTTAATTCTCTACGATTTTCATGATAATTTTCTGGATTGATATTGTTTTTTGACATATAATTATCTTTTATACAGTTTGCTGTAACCTTATATTTGGTTTCTTCTAACCCGTTATGACTACTATATTTAACTTTTTGAACACTTTCTAATCTAGAATGTTTAATGCAATAGGTGACAACAGATTCTTTATTTTTTAAATAAAAAATTTCTTTATAGTCCTCTTTTTCATATTTGTGATGTTTAAATTTTGTATCAATGATATTTCCTCCAAATAAAAAAAATGATATACCAAATAGAATTCCTAACATAATTCAATACTATTATTTTGTAATATAATTATATATTAATAATATACAAAAAATACCAACACAAGCGTATGAAATGATATCTATTATATAATGATGAATGAAACCTTCAATTAGGTAGCCATTTAAAAGCACTATCAACATACAGATGGACATGATTTTCCCTGTCCCTGTTGGCTCGCTTCCAAGTCCTAATAATTCCCAATATTTCATTTTCCTAATATAACTGATTATTTTGAAACCAAACTTATTTCAAATAAATTTTTCTAATCGTGTTTTTCTTAATTATTTTGACAGCTTAACTATATTGGTTGGCCAGGGATCTTTAAAAACCAATCCATTTCTCCACTGACTTATTTCTTCTTCCGTAAGAAAACAGGATTTGAGTTTGTCAGTAAATCGATCGACTTGTTCCTTATCACCAATAACAGTAAGGTCACAACATCGGTCTCCAAAACGTCCTGATTCTTTGGATAATTTTTCTTTTAGTAATTTAATTTCCTCATCTAAAAGGCCATTATTTTTATCTTCAACAATCGCCGCTCTCCAGGTCCCCATTATTTCTAAACTAATGCCTCCAGCTGCCTGATTCCATAGTAATGATTGATGATCTCTACTTACAAGCCAAAAAAAACCCTTGCTACGATAAATTCTTTTATCTAAATATTGGTGGCAAACATCCCACAGTCTTTGAGGATGAAATGGCCGGACATCTTTTATTACTTTGGTCGCTAAATTGTATGGTCTGTCAGAATCTTCTTCTAACTCTAAGACAGGTTTTAGTTCCTTAAATAACTTCGCAACATTATAATAATTATAATCTTGTATTTGTATTATGGATTCAACAGATAGTTTTCCAAAAATTATTGGATTTATTGAGGCATATGGATTTATTTGTTGAATATGAGTTGTTATTTCTTGTTGCTTATCATGGTCAATTCTATCAGATTTAGTGAGTATTATGTGACTAGAAAACAATATTTGCTCAACTAATAAATTTACTGTACCTCTTTTTCCTTTAGTCATGTTTTGTTGCATATATGGAATGATATTTCTTCCATAATCAAAATCATGCGAAAGCATTAAACAATCTACCAGAACCAGAACTCCTGTAAGATTTATTTTCTGATGATCTTTAAAATATTCTATCAGAGGCATTGGATGACAACTTCCAGAGGTTTCGATAATAAGCAGATCTGGATATTGATTAATTAATAGTTTCTCTATTGACTTATCAAGTTTCTCTATCCCTATCTTGCTGCTCAACACATGCGACGATATCGATTCCATAATTTTTTCATCTTCCTCAACAATTGCTGTATTTGCTATTAACTCACCATCAACATCAAGGTCACTCATGTCATTTACAATTGCACAAATAGACAGCTGTTTGTTTTTAGATTGGGATAAAAGGCTTCTAAAAAGCGTTGTTTTCCCAGAACCAAGAAATCCATTAAGAATAACAGCAGGAATTTTTTGCATAACTTATTAATTTTTAATTAAATCCTGAATTAAGAAACAACACTAGGATTAGATTAAATCAATTGTTCTAGAATTTTTTATACCAAAGAAAGCTTCCGATTAATCCGAAAACCGAGCAAAAACTAAACATTAAATTAATCACAATATCGTGTATATAATCATCGCCAAAAATAGTGAAATCTCCTAATAATTTTAATGACCACAATAATTCACCAATAAAGAAAAAAGAAAATGTCATTAAAAACCAAAAACTTATCTTTTTCATAATTGCAAAAATAATAAAACTTATTTTTTGTTTATGATATCCATGATTGAATGTGCAGATTCTAACAATGACTGCTCTATGGAAATCGGCTGCCAATCAAAAATTTCTTTCGTTTGTGAGATATTAAAATTTGTCTCCACTCCTAAAAAAACTTTCATCTCTCTCATTTCTCGATTAATTAACGCCAAAGCCTTTACTAAAATATCTGGCAAATTTTTATCAGGAGACTTTGAGAACCCATTAGTATTCAAAATTCTACCTATCTCAGACATTTTTATAGATGTTGAATGACTGCAAATTATTCTCTTATTGATTGAATCTTCATTTTCCAAACACTCTAAATGTATTTTAGCAACATCTCTTACATCTATTAAACTAAATGAAATGTTAGGGCAAGCTGGGAATTTTCCTGTAATAAACTGTTTAATAATATCCATTGACGTGCCTGTAATGTTTTCCCCAACTGGAGGCCCAAATACTGCTGATGGATTTACGGTGGTTAATTTAATATTATTGTTATTTTCTTGACTTATAAAGTCCCAAGCCGCTTGTTCAGCTAAAGTTTTGCTTTTAATATATGCATTAACTTTAGATGAACTTTCAATCTTAGTCCAGTCATTATGATCAAATGTATTCTTACTCGCTGAATGTCCAAAGGATATTGCCGCCACTGAAGAAGTTACTATCACTCTTTTTATATTACTCTTTTTCGCATATCTTAACACTCTATTAGTTCCGTTTACAGCTGGGAATATTATTTCATTCTCATCTTTTGGAGACTTAAATGGATAGGGAGAGGCGAGGTGTAATAAAAAATCACAACCATCCATTACTTTAGCCCATCCTTCATCGCTCTCTAAATCTAATATCACAAGTTCTAAATCATTAGGATGGGAGAGGTGTTTTCTCAGACAATTTTGAACTTCTACTTTTTTATACTCACTTCTAACTGTTCCTTTTACCTTATATCCTTTATTTAAGGCATTAACTATACAGTGTAATGCAATATATCCGCTCGCTCCTGTAATAAAAATTTTCTTGATGACGTTTTATTTAAATTAATGTCTAAACTACTTATTTTTCATACATATAACATATGCTGATGGTATATTTCTTAAAACAAATTTTTTACTCTCAATTTTAAAAAAACTACTAAATTTCCTAAGCTTAAATGTCGAATACTGAAAAGTAAGAAATCTACTATTATCGCTCATAACTTTTGCAGTACTAATCATAATTTCATCTGTCACATCTGCCGGGAGTGATGTGAATGGTATCCCAGAAACAATGAAATCTACTTTTTTCACATTCTCTTTTTCAAGTATTTCTGAAACATTTGCAACACTGCCATGTATAATAGAAACATTATTACAATTGCCAAATTTATTCTTTAAATTCTCTACAAATTTTTTATTCTGCTCGACAACTATTAATCTATCATTTTGTTTTAAACTTTTAATAATTTCTTTTGTAAAAGGACCCGTTCCAGGACCATATTCAACAATTGTTAAATTTTCTTGTTTAAAATTAATAAATGATAAAATTTTTTTAGTTAAAAATTTTGATGAGGGAAGTACCGCTCCAACCTTTGCTGGCTTGCTAAGAAATTGATTAATAAATTGAACTCTATCCGACTTACCATTCTTTTTTTTCATTGAGCAAATACTTGTAGTGATTTTTCTATAAACTTATCATTTGAAACCCCATTTACAAGGCCAATTCTAAGTTTGTAAGTAGCATTCTCTGCAGATTTTGAGTCTGTATAGAAATATTTAATACACTCTGAAGTTAACAGTTCTATCAACAACTTTCTTTCATTTTTATTACTAAAAAAGTACCCTTCTTCGTATAAGACATTGTTTTTTTCTGATATATATTTTCTAAATAAACTAAATATATATTCTTGGCCTTCTAAAGATTCAAAATACTCTTTATGATCTATATGAGCGTTGATAAAATCATCATAAGCAAATTCATTAATCAGGTTTTCTGATAAAAATTTGGAAATATTCTGAAATGAATAAAATGTGTCATTTTCAATACTATAATCAGGAGTAATTCCTCCTGAAGCGTAGACTACCTTTCCTTTAGATGTAAAATATTTTGTAGAATCACCAACAAGTTCATTGTCAATTGACTCTGGCTTCTGGATACATCTGCCAGAAGGAGTATGATATCTTTGTGTAGTCAATCTTAAAGTCGATCCATCTGGCAATCTTTTTTCTTCTTGTACCATTCCTTTACCAAAAGACTTTCTTCCAATTATAATAGCTCGATCATGATCTTGCATACATCCCGCAACAATTTCTGAAGCTGATGCTGACTCTTCATCGATTAAAACTATCAATTTAGTGCCTTTAAGGACACCTGTGTTATCGGAATAATACTCATCTTTATTTCTATGCTTTCCTTCAGTATAAACGATTAATTTTTCGCCATTTAAAAATTCATTACACATATTAATTGCACTTGCTAAATATCCTCCTCCATTACCTCTAAGATCCAAAATTAATCTATTCATACCTGACGACAATAAGTTATTTGCTGCTGAACTAAACTCTCGATTTGTTGTTGCTGAAAACCTGTTCACCTTTATATATCCAATATCACCTTCTGTAAGCATAAAAGAAGCGGGGACGCTATAAATAGGAATCTTTTCTCTTATTACCTTAAAATCTAATAAATCATCAGTGTTTTTTCTAAAAACTTTTAATTGAACACTTGTTCCTTCTGGACCTTTTAACTTACCGAATACAAATGAATTATCAATGCCTACTGAGGCTATATTTTCGCCATCAACTTCTACAATACGATCTCCTGCGGCAATCCCCAACTTATGCGAAGGACCTCCAACAATTGGAGATCTGACGACTAAACTGTCGTCATCAATGACAAACTCTACTCCTATTCCGCAAAAACTTCCTCTCATCATTTCATCTTCATAAGATTGCTCTTCAGCACTTAAATAGTTAGAAAATGGATCTAATTCCTTAATGATCAAATTTAATATCTGTTCTTCATATTGTTCAATGCTAAAATCATCAACATAATTTTCTTCAATATATCTAATTATTGAATCTAATTTATTATTCGTAAAATTAGATTCATTCTCATCAAATTGTGAAAGAATCTTTCCAAAAAGAATACCAAAAATCAAAATTAAAGAAAAAACTAATGGTTGTAAAATATTATTTCTCATATAGATCTTTTTCTGATATAAATGTTAACTTAACATCTGCTTTTTGTAAAAACTGAATACCGCTATTGTCCTTATATTTATTAGCAAAAACTACTCTTTTTATACCAGCCTGATGTATCAACTTGCTACAATCTTTACATGGAGAGAGAGTTAAATAAAGAGTAGCGTCTTTACAATTATGATTAGATCTAGCTGTTTTTAATATGGCATTTGCTTCAGCGTGCAATACGTACCAATGTGTTTCTCCTTCTTCATCTTCGCATTGATTTGGAAATCCAGAAGGGGTTCCATTATATCCGTCTGAAATTATCATCCCATCTTTAACAATCAAGGCTCCAACTTTTTTTCTTTTACAATAAGATAAATTTGCCCATTCAAAAGCCATTTTCAAATAAGCCTTGTCGTATTTTTCTTGCTTATTTTTCATGAATTTTGTTTTTTTAACCATCCCGTAATATATTTACCAATAATATCAAACTCTAAATTAACAACTGTGTTCACTTTTATATATTTAAAATTCGTATTTTCAAAAGTATAAGGAATTATAGCAACTGAAAAGGATTTTTCACAAGAATTTACAACAGTTAAACTGACGCCATTGACACATATAGATCCCTTTTCAACTATAAAATGAAAATCATGATTATACTCAAAAGTATAAACCCATGAACCATCACTATCATTGATACTCTTACAAATCGCTATAGAATCTACATGTCCTTGAACAATGTGGCCATCTATTCTATCAGTTATCTTTAAGCTCCTTTCCAAGTTAATTAAATCCCCTTCTTGTAATAAACTTATATTTGTTTTTAATAATGTTTCATCTACAGCCGTTACTCTATAATATTTATCTATAAATCCATCTACTGTTAAGCAAACTCCATTATGAGAGACACTTTGGTCAATTTTTAATTCTTTAACAATACTTGAATCTAGAACAATTTCAAGATTTTTATTATTCTTGTTAATACTGACAACTCTTGCTATATCTTCTATTATTCCAGTAAACATTTTTTAATAATTAATTTTTTGCTGTTTAATTCCTTCTGGGACATCTCTGTACTCATATTCTTGATTTCTCAACTGAGGAATAAACCCCGCGTTCCTTATACACTCTTGAATACTATTAGATGTAAACCTATATGGCGCCCCAGCGGCTGAAACAACATTTTCTTCAATCATTATTGACCCCATATCATTTGCTCCGGCATGTAAACACACTTGCGCTGTTTCAGGACCTACGGTTAACCATGATACTTGAATATTATTTATATTAGGCAACATAATCCTAGAAATGGATATCATTCTAATGTACTCATCATCAGAAATTGAACTATTAATACCTTTAACTCTTTGTAATAAAGTGCCATCATCCATAAAAGTCCAAGGGATAAAGGCGTTGAAGCCCTTTGAGGTATTCGGTTTTTCACTTTGAACCTGTCTTAAAGAAATTAAATGTTCAAACCTTTCCTCCAATGTTTCAATATGGCCAAACATCATAGTAGCAGATGTAGTAATATTTAATTGATGAGCTACCCTCATAATATCCAACCACTCATGCCCATTACATTTACCAGTACTAATAATTTTTCTAACCCTATCGCTCAAAATTTCAGCCCCTGCTCCTGGTAAGCTATCTAAACCCGCCTCTTTTAAAGACAATAAAGCTTTTTCATGAGCAATATTGTCAATTTTACAAATATGCGCTATTTCAGGAGGCCCTAGAGCGTGCAATCTTATGTTAGGAAACAGCCTTTTTAACTCTTTAAATAAATCCGTATAGAATAATAACCCTAAATCAGGGTGATGACCTCCTTGAAGTAAAATCTGATCTCCACCATAATCAATGGTCTCTTGTATTTTTATTTTGTACTCCTCAATATTAGTAACATACACTTCTTTATGATTTGGAACTCTAAAAAAATTGCAAAATTTGCAATTTGCAATACATGCATTTGTTGTATTAACATTTCTGTCAATTTGCCATGTAACTAAATCATTATCTACAGTACTTTTTCTTAATTTATTAGCTATTAGCATTAATTCAGTCGTACTACAATTTTTAAACAAAAACATTCCTTCATCAATTGACAAAAAATTCTTTGACAAAGCTTTTTCTGTAAGGTAGTCTTTATTCATAAAATTAATTAATTTTGTGATTTACAAAAATACATAATATATATGATTCCTAGTCTTAAAAAGAAAACAACAATCAATAAGAATGATAATCTCATCATTTTATGTAACAAAAAGTCTAACCTATCTTCACTTGAGTTGTCAGAAAACGAGATGCAATTTGTAACTCTCCAGCTAAAAAGAAAACAAGAGATTATTAAAATCAATCAATATCATAGATTAATTGTCCTGATATTTCCTAAAAACAACCCATCACAAAATCTTTACAATGAACAACTTCGAATACTTGGAGATAAAATTATACCTATTTTTAGAGAGAAAGAATCTATTGTCATAAAAAATCTGCAAAAAAATAGTGATGAATTTCTATTAGCTGAAGGAATTTTCTTGGGAATGTATTCATTTTCAAAATATAAAACTAACTCTAATGTCAAAGGGTTATCTACCATTTTCATATATAATAGTGAAACTCATAAATTGATTGAGATGGAAAACATATTATCATCAGTATACCTAACCCGTGATTTAGTAAATGAACCTTTTTCTCACTTAACCGCAAAAGAACTTTCTGAAAAAGCAAAAGAAATTGGAGAATCCACTGGATGTAAGGTTAGTGTTTTTGGAAAAAAGAAAATTCAAAGTTTAAAAATGGGAGGTCTTCTAGCTGTAAATAAAGGCAGTATAGATGACCCTTCATTTACAATTATGGAATGGAAACCAAAAAGCCATAGCAACAAAAACCCCATTGTTTTAGTAGGGAAAGGAATAGTTTTTGATACAGGAGGATTAAGCTTAAAGCCTACTACTAATTCTATGGATCTAATGAAAGTTGACATGGGAGGAGCGGCTACAATAATGGGAGCTATGCAAGCTATATGTCATAATAATCTACCTGTACACGTTATTGCATTACTGCCCGCAACAGACAACAGACCTTCAGGTAACGCGTACGCGCCAGGAGATGTTATAGAAATGCATAACGGATCAACTGTTGAGGTATTAAATACAGACGCTGAAGGAAGAATGATTTTAGCAGACGCTCTTTCATATGCAAAAAAATACAATCCTCAACTTGTCATTGATCTAGCAACATTAACAGGATCAGCTGTTGCTACTATTGGAAAGTACGGAATGGTTTCGATGCATAATGACGCTAAAACATCTCATGAAAAGTTGAAGAATATAGGTGACGAAATTTATGAACGATTAGCCGAATTGCCATTTTGGCCAGAGTATGATAAATTAATTGAATCTGACATAGCTGACATTAAAAACATTGGAGGTCCCCAGGCAGGAGCGATCACTGCAGGAAAATTTCTTTCCTATTTTACTAATTACCCTTGGATACATATTGATCTTTCATGTGTTTATTCAAAAGAACGGTTTCAATACAGGGGCAAAGGAGCTACTGGCATGGGGGTTAGACTACTATATTATTTTATAAAAAGCTTATCATGACAGTTATAAAACAAAGAAAACCAGTAGCTGGCATAACAATCGGCGATATAAACGGTATTGGTCTGGAAATTATTATTAAAAGTTTTGCCGACAAAAGAATTCTAGACCTCTGTACGCCCGTAATTTTCGGGTCCGCACAAATTGCTTCAATCCATAGAAAATCATGCGATATTCAAAATTTTAATTTCAAATTTGTTGACAAGATTAATGATATTTCTCATAAACAAGTAAATTTATTAAACTGCTGGAAAGAAGAGGTAAATGTTACATTTGGGAAAAACACAATCGAAAGTGGTAAATACGCACTACTTTCTATAGAAAGCGCTGTTAAACATATAAAAAACAATACGATTGATTTTATTGTAACAGCCCCAATTAACAAACTATCTATACAAAAAATAGATAAACATTTTATTGGCCATACTGAATTCTTTGAGAAAGAATTTAATGGCAATTCATTAATGATGATGGTCAATAATAATTTGCGAATTTCTTGCATAACTTCACATCTTCCCTTAAAAAAAGTTTGTGAAAATATAAGTGTTTCATCAATAATGTCCAAAGCGTTAGTCATGCATCAATCGCTTATTAAGGATTTTAAGATCCAATCACCAAAAATTGCAATCTTAGGTTTAAATCCTCACGCTGGAGAAAATGGGATGCTTGGATCGGAAGAAAAAGAAATTATTATTCCAGCAATACAACGTCTCAAAGAGGAGCAAAATATTTTATCTTTTGGTCCTTATCCTGCAGACAGCTTTTTCGCTTCAAAAAAAATTAAAGCCTTCGATGGTATAATCGCTATGTATCATGACCAAGGATTAATCCCATTTAAATCTCTATCATTTTCTGAAGGAGTTAATTACACATCTGGAATCTCTATTATTCGCACTTCTCCATCACACGGAACTGGATACGACATTGCCGGCAAAAACATGGCTGATGAAAGCTCATTTAGATCATCTGTTTTTCTTGGATGCCAGCTTTTCAAGTCTAGAAAGTTATATGAAGAGTTAAATGAAAATCCTATTTAATATAGGATCTTTTAACTACACTTTTTTAGAAAATTTAATTTAATTCAAAAAAAATATTAAATTTGCCAGAAAATTATCAATGAGTTGTTATAGGGTCCGAGTTTCAGGATTAAAGGATGGTGCTCATATCAACACATTTGAAATTAATAACCAGTTCTTTGAATTATTTGTAAATAATGAAGCATTTAACTTTACAGGAAAAGCTGAAGTTACTGTAGTTGTGAAATCCTTTAATACTGAAATCAAGATTAAAACATTGGGGATACTAAATACAAAATGTGATATATGCGCTTCAAAAATCGAAGCCCCTATTAGTAACTCTCATACTTTTTTAATTAAAGAATCTCCATCTCCTCAACCATCTACTGATGAAATAATTTATATAAATAAGGGGCAGTTTTTCATTAATTCAAGTCAATACATTTATGAGTCTATTGTATTGTCGATACCGACAAATATTAACCATAATATGAAAGGTATAAAAGATAAATGTGATAAAGAAATGATCCAATTAATAAACAAATATTCAAAGCCTGTAATTACAACTGATCCTAGATGGGACAAGTTGAAGAAAATAAAAGATATTAAATAAAATTATGGCGCATCCAAAACGAAAAATCTCTAAAACTAGAAGAGACAAAAGAAGAACTCATTATAAAGCTAATGCTAGTACAGTAAAGCTTTGTCCAGAAACTGGAGAAGCTCATTTGTACCATCACGCATACGAACATGCGGGAGATCTTTATTACAAAGGAAAACTGGTAGCTTCTAATACAACTAAATAATTTTTGTAGTTTTACCCAAAAATAATTCTGTTTATTTAATGAATATTGGAATTGACATTATGGGTGGTGATTACGCTCCAGAAAAAACAATTCAGGGAGCAATTCTTGCAAGAAAAGAGTTGCCTGAAAATGTGAACTTAATTTTATTCGGAGATAAGAACAGAATAGAAAACACATGTAGAGAGAATAACTATTCTCTAAATAATTTAAAAATAATTCATTGTGATACATTTATTGAAATGGGAGAACATCCTATTAAATCTCTAAAATCAAAACCTCATTCTAGTATAAACATGGGATTTAAATATTTATCAAGTGGACAAATTGATGGATTTGCGTCAGCTGGAAATACTGGAGCGATGTTAGTGGGAGGGTTTTATTCTGTCAAGTCAATTAGTGGAGTTATAAGACCTTGTATTTCTTCTATTCTTCCTAAAGAAAAAGGAGATTTTGGACTATTACTTGATGTTGGAGCAAATGCTGACTGTAAGCCTGATGTCCTCTACCAATTTGGAATATTAGGATCTTTATTTGCAGAGCATGTTTTAGGTATTGAATCGCCTAAAGTAGCTCTATTAAATCTAGGGGAAGAGAAAACCAAAGGCAATTTATTAACTCAAGCTGCATATCCTATTATGGAGGGCTCTATTGATTATAATTTTATTGGAAATATTGAAAGTAGAGATATCTTTGAACATACGTGTGACGTTGTAGTTTGTGATGGATTCACTGGAAACATAGTGCTAAAGCAAGCGGAAGCTTTCTACAAATTAATAAAAAATCGTAAAATTCAGGATGATTATTTTGATCGATTTAATTACGAAAACTATGGGGGGACTCCTATACTCGGGCTTAATAAAACCGTTATTATTGGCCATGGAATTTCAAATGAAATAGCAATAAAAAACATGATTATATTAACAAAGGATGTGATTGAAGCAAATCTTCCAGAAAAAATTAATCAAACATTAAACTAATGAAAAAACAACAGGCAGCAATTACCGGTATTGAAGGCTATGTCCCTGATGATGTTTTGACAAATCATGATCTCGCAAAAATTGTTGATACAAATGATGAATGGATCACTACAAGAACTGGCATTAAAGAGCGCAGAATACTAAAAAAAGGAAAAGCAAGTTCAGATATGGGCGCTGCTGCCGCAAAAAAATTATTAGAAAAAAAACAAATGCAAGCCTCAGAAATAGATATGATCATCTGTGCGACCGCAACCCCAGACATGATCTTCCCATCAACTGCATGTATAATAGCAGATAAAATCGGAGCCCAAAACGCGTTTGCTTATGATCTTATGGCAGCTTGCTCAGGATTTCTCTATGGATTGGCAACCGCTGCAAAATTTATTGAAACTAATACCTACAAAAAAATTCTAGTAATTGGAACTGATAAAATGTCTTCAATAGTTAATTATAAAGATAGAGCTACATGTATAATATTTGGAGACGGTGCAGGAGCCGTGTTATTAGAGCCAAACACCGAAGGACTAGGGATTCAAGATTCAATATTAAAAAGCGATGGCTCAGGCAGGAGCTTTTTACACATGAAAGCTGGAGGGTCAAAACATCCAGCTAGCTTTGAAACAGTAAAAAACAATGAGCACAGCGTATACCAAGATGGAAAAACTGTCTTTAAGTATGCTGTGAAAAATATGGCAGATGTATCAGCAGAAATAATGAAAAAGAATAATTTATTTTCTGATGATATCCAATGGCTCGTTCCACATCAAGCCAATAAAAGAATAATAGACGCTACAGCTAGAAGAATGGGAATAGGAGATGAAAAAGTTATGCTAAATATTCATAAATATGGGAACACTACAAATGGAACTATACCTCTATGCCTTTGGGACTGGGAATCCGAATTAAAAAAAGGAGACAACTTGATACTTGCGGCTTTTGGAGGGGGTTTTACATGGGGATCTATATATTTAAAATGGGCCTATGATTCAAATAAATAATATTACTTTTGCTTAGAAATTTATAATACTATGAAAAAAATGAA
>MDSX01087027.1_pt1 | contig 12756 bp, 9 predicted proteins | sample 811141 | NCBI WGS metagenome assembly MDSX01 (sample SAMN05326642, study PRJNA326480) | marine metagenome | isolation source: seawater | place: Atlantic Ocean: South East | collected 2010
AGATCAAACTTATTTCTACTTTGAACATTACTCTCAAACATGGAAAATATTACAAAATCCCGACGAAAAATTACCTGCACTCATTGATATCCAACGATTCACCAGAAAAAATTTAAAAAAACTCCCATATACACATAAATATTATCGGAACAAATTTGTCTACCCATCACTAGAAAACAATCTTCCCATAGATACGATTAATATTATTAAAACTTATGTAGAACCACATAAATATAAAGAGACAATACGTGTCCTATCACAACATATTATCGATAAAATTGTATCTTACTAACATGTAATGAGTGATATATTTGAATCTCTGAAAAAACTCATACAAGAAAAGGATATACCAAAACTAAAAATATTTTTAACGGACTTGACTAAAAAAAAACAAATAAAACGCATCGACTCATCCGACTTTAAAAAAACACACATCGAATCATTCGTTGATACACTCGCACACGAACTTACATATAACTATCAAAGACGCGATGAAATCATAAACGGTCTTTTCCCCGAATATCTTCTTCAAGAAAACGAATACATGCAAAAAGAAAATGCCTTTTTATATAAGTCCAATGAATCATTCCAAAAGTGGGTAAGAACGCATTCTGAAGTTGGAAATTATGGAAAATATATGAATTATACCTTTGATGACCAACAAAATAAAGAGGATATATATACTTTCTCAGGACACATTCTACCTTATATATGGCAAAAATACCTCCACCTAGACTATAAATATAACTTTAAGAACCCACTTGAGTGGATTCAAAACTTTTCAGTTGATACACGAAAAAAAATAAAGACACTCGTAGGAAAAATGGACAAAAATATATCACCCACAACCTGGAAAGAAGTATCCAAATTAACGAATTGCAATATATTAGTCCTCCCATATTCCGAAAAACTAGAATTCTATAAAGGAAATACAACCGATGAGAAAAAACCAAATTATCTAATATTTTTTGTTGATACTTATACAAAAAGTCCTCTACCACTATACTACCCCGTTATGTTAAACAATATGTATTTATTTGAAGATATATCTAATGATATGAAAAATATAATATCTCATGAAAAGTCTTAAGTCTTAAAAAGTCTTAAAAAGTCTTAAAAAGTCTTTAAAAGTCTTTAGTCTCAAATACCAACCACATGTGAAGCAAAGGCGAAAAAATGAAGATGGATTTACAATGTATAAAAAGGCACAGAACCATGAGTACTCCGATTATTGATTACCTCAACGAAAAACATATTCTATGGATGCCCGTCAATCTCAAATTTACAAACAAAATCAGAGATTCTACTGGAGATTCCATTGGAGATTCTACTAGTGACTATGCAAAGATGCTAAAGAAAAAGGAACTTCTTCCATACAAAGATACTGGCAAAAGACCCTCCTATACAGATTTTGCAAAGCTCCCGAAAGAAGAAATCATCAAACGCCAAGATAAGATTGATGAATATGATTATATCTGGATTGATACACGTCATGTTCAGCAAATTGACGTGGACGGTGATTTTGATCCAAATCTCAATGCACCCTATTTCAAGTCTGTTACTAAAAAGAAAAATCATTATTTCGTAACGGGGTTCCAAAACATACAAAAGGATCGGGTTGATACACGCTGGAAAAAAGTTGAACTCCTGTGTGGACAAGCCTCTTATGCAGCAAAAAAATCAAAAGTGCATTTCGCTACCAAAAAGTCTATTCTAGACTTTGACGCGAATCAAAACATTGTACTACCAAATTATAATGTTCTTGTGTCAACCGACACATGTGATAGTCGCAATCGTGAGGCGGTGACAAGTGATGTGCCAAGTACTGTGCCAAGTACTGTTCCAAGTACATTTGCAAATCCCGTCAACGAATCATATAACGATACGCTCCCTGTATCAGACATCCTTTCAAAAAACATGAGGATCCATGGTCTATGGCGAATCAGAACTGAGCCACCACCTATGAAAGGTGTCGTAACAGTTATCCCTACTCAAGATAGGCGTTGTCTTGTCAATCCCGATATTGTTCACTCCAATATCAAAACCTGGCTCAATATTACATCAACAGTATGTGTTGCAAAATGTTTCAGTTGCAAACAAACAAGACTCATCGAAAGTACAGACGAATCTTGGAAGGAAATTAGGGGGTCCGTCGGAATTATCACAAATGATAAGATTACATTCGATAGTCTCCTCGACCTTGTAGACGAAACGTGTATTCTCAATGGATATCTTAAGAAAGATTCATCCATCATGAAACGGTCTGAAGAATGTCCAATCGAATATGAAGCAATAGACACATTTGATAACTTTCTAGATGATATTTTCCGAACATCACCCGATGATATCAAAAAATACTATCGTAGACCGAATGTCAAAGAAAATCTTACAAAATATCTCACAAACAATCACGTTACGATTCCTCTATTGAAACGAAACCAAAATATTATCGCCTTTAAAAACGGCTATCTCACACTCAGACCCCTCGAGTTCAAAACATATGACCCTGATCCAAAATATACATTCGCCGCAAAATGCCTTCTCCCTCATGACTTTGATATAGCGTGGCTAGAAATGTCATGGAAAGATATCGAATGTCCCATATTTGATAAAATTATCAAAGATCAACCTCAATTCGCTAGCGAAGACGTATCCCTCATCTTTCACGGATTTCTTGGAAGACTTCACTATCCGATCGGAAGTGATCCCACTGATAAGATTCATGCAGTCCCATATCTCGTGGGAACTTCTGGTACAGGAAAGTCCACCATCATCAATATCATGTCACAAACATTCTCACAAGAGTGCATTGGAACCCTCAACTACAAGGAAAAAACCTTTGGAAAAACTGCATTTCTAGACAAGGATATCATTATTGATTCTGATACACCTTCAAATATGATTGTCGAGTTCGGAAAAACTGACTTTCAAAAGGCAGTATCCGGTGAAAAAATATCCATCCCTGTCAAAAATCAAAGACAGGAGTCTCAAAAGAAAATTACACAACCCATGATATTCTGTAGTCAGTACTTTCAAGATGTACGTGATACCGGGGAAATTCTACGAAGAATTGCATACTTCGGCTTTGAGCCCGTCGAAAAAACAGATGGAAGCATGGAAGAAAAATGTATCGAAACAGAACTTCATAAAGTATTTATAAAAATCATCCTCGCACGCAAAGAAATGCTCACTAAATACCACAAAAAACCATTTCATGAATGGGGTGTCGAATACTTTGATTCAAGATCCGAAGATATGCTCTTTGAAAACAACCCTATCTATAGGATGATCAAAGAATCAAAGACTCTCACATTCAACCCAGATAGCAAATACCCATTCAGTAAATTTGTCAAAGACTTTCACGACTATTATGCGAGTCATCCCCGTAAACCCCGTGAACCCAAATGTACAGATGTTATCTTTACCAAGATGAACCACTCTATCCACAAAATCAATCACTGTAAACTATGCTCTAGAGTTGTCAATGTGAAAAAAAAATGCTGTAAAGACTTTTCAATCAAAAACCAAGTCTCCACATACTACATCTCCAACCTCTCCAAAAGACCCTATTGTCCAGAAGCATCTAACGTAGAAGACTCCGATAAAGAACTATAAACAATATAACTAAGCTAATTAGTATAAAAATAAGCACATATCTTTTCTTTTTTTTATCACGGTTAAACGTCTGAAACGTCTGAAACGTCTGAAACGTCTGAAACCCCTCTTTCGTCTCCTCTGGAACACATAAGTTATGGTCCTTTTCTATGGGTTCCTGGTTTGGTATAAGCTGTTTTTCCTTAAAGTCTATCCTTTTACATTTTTTGCCAAATTTTCCCTTTCCATTAAACGCATCTACCATATTCTGTGGATTTAAAGCATGAAATATATCATGTGCAATACCAGGTATCAAACCCTTGGAAGATGTATTATCCAATATTATTGCACGAGGTTCTCCATCACATCCGTCAAAGGAATCGGATCCACATGTACCATTATAAAAAAAAGTTTTATTCCCAAGTCGCATATCAACATTTTTACCTTTTACCTTTTCTCTTCCTGTCATTATAACCGCTTCAGTTCTTCCTATATTATCAGCTACACTGTAAATTCCTTTAAAAAGTCCCTTTTTCGTTTTGTAAGGTTCAGGAAGGGATTTTATCGTAGAATAAGAAGGCAATGTTTCTGGGTCTTTCGTTTCAAAGCTAGGAAAATTAAATCCCGGTAAATCAAAATTATTAGTGAAGGTTACGGTCATTCTTGTTTAATAAATAAATCAATAAATAATTATGAGAAATATGAAAAATACGAAAAACCCCGTGGGACAACAATGTGCACACGGTGGTAGTATTTTCGAAAACGTATTCCTCGATACCGCAAAAGAAATGGAAATCAATACACTTAAATCACATCTAGATAAACAGAATACGATCAAGCATGAATCACGCACAATGATTCACCCGGGACACACTGGATCTTCACCAATTACCCAAGCTTTTCTTGAACACCCTACTGCCACAAGATCGTCACAAGGCATGTCTCTTACTGGAGAACAAATTGACATTGAAAATTTTACACACAACAATATGGTTCCTTTCTTTGGAGGATGTATCAAACAAAATGTAAATGAAAACGCATCTGCCACACGACTAGAATTATTTACAGGAAACTCTTCACTCGATATACCCAAAGAAGAAATCACCCCAATGTTCTCTTCGCAACAAACCAATATTTACGGTCAACCGACTCGCTCAGATGACCTCTCTCAAAGATACAATGCGAGCAATAAACAACAGGGTGTTCCTCTTACTCAACCAACTCGTGTGGGTCCCGGATTAGGGCAAGGATTTACAAGTGAAGGATCGGGTGGATTCCATGACACCGAATCACAACCTTATTACCGCCCTAAAACAACAAATGAGTTACGTGCATCCAATAAACCCAAAGAGACATATGATGGTAGATTTAACCCCGGGTTTTGTGGAACCCGCCGAGGTCTCCAATCAAAAGTCGAACAAAACCGCGTTATCCGATTTCATTCCTTTGATCAACCACGCTTCAATACAACGGTTGTTACCCAGAAAAAAACACTACGTCCCGAAATCTCAGCTCGAGATACCCACCGTCAAAACACATCTACTGCATATTCTGGTACAGCGGGTCCTTCCGTCGTTAAAAAACCAGAAAACTACTCGAGTTATTCACCCGAAGTTGTTCATCGCCAGCATCTCGAATCATCCGGACCAAGAAATGCTGTCTCCACCGGTGCCAAAGAAACAACCGTCAAATACTGTACCGACATCCGAAACGCACAAAAAGAAGTCTCTAATGACTATCTCGGTCTCGCTTCATCGGCTGTTAAAAGAATCATCGCACCTGTACAAGATATCCTCAAAACCACCGTTCGTGAAACAACCGAAGATCATGGTCGCCCCGAAGGTCATGTCGGTGGCATCGCGACCCAACTCACCATGCATGACCCCGACGATATCGCTCGTACAACCATTAAAGAAACAACTGTTCACGATGACCGAATCGGAAATGTTGGCTCCATCGGTCAAAGAGGCTCTACCTATATCCAAGACCTTCCCCAAACCACGAATCGAGAAACACTCAAAAACTTTATCACATCTGGTAATCTTAATGGAAATAAACGCGTATCTAGACCAGATACAGAAGCTATTAAAACCGTCCGAGAAACGACCCTCCATACTCCCGCCATTGGACAAGCCTCCATTGGACAAGTCGGACAAGGCTATATCACTAACCCCAAAGAAGCACCCAATGTCGCTCGCCAATTCATATCCGATAATGAATATACCGGTCAAGCCCAGGGCGACGGTGTTGGTGCATATACCGTTACAGATACAGTTGCACCACCCACATCCCGTCAATTTACTGCTGACAACGAATATACCGGTGTTGCAGAAGGTGAAGTAAAACCCATGTCTTATACCGACATCTATAACGCAGCCATTAACACGGTTCGCCAAGATGTTGCCAAAGGACGAAACCCTACAAAGACCAGTGTTAAAGTGGCTTCAGGACAAGCTGAGATCGGTCAAGTTCTTCAAAAAGTACCCCTCTCAGAACCCGATGCCCTCCAAAAAACAAAACTCACCCAACTCCCTCCCAATAAAAACGAACAAGGCATTACTACCCAAAAAAATAGTGTATGTGATTCATCCATCGCCCAACGAATTGAACCCGAGAATCTTGCCGCCTTTAAAGAAAACCCATTTACCCAATCATTATCTAGTGCGGTTTAAACATTTATACATTTAATGAGAAAAACAAAACGAGCTCATCCAAATATAAAATCACAAAAATCACAAAAATCACAAAATACCTCGAAGAGACAATTTATATATATTCCTGGCAGAGGAAGCAACTCCTCCACCAACAAGATTATCACCAAAATATTTCCCAGAATACCTCATTCAAAACTCCATTTTTTTGATTATCAATCTAAATCAAAACTATCGGATAACATAAGACTACTCTGGGATACGATAGGATTGTCTCCGACAGATGCAGTAAATAGACTTGTCGAATTGATAAACTCCGTTGAACCAACACATATAATTGCCCACTCTCATGGATCGCTAATTTTATTCAACTCCCTTCAGCGAATCAATAAAACTACACTCAAAAAAATAAAATGGATAAGAACATACGGGGGTCGTAAACCAATCCCCAATACCATATCTGACCATCACATAAACTGTATAAACCACTACAATAAATTAGATCGTGTATTACATACATTGCTTAATTTAAATATAGTACCCCAAGAAATTATAGACAAAAATGGAACTACGGAATATGATAATGTTACATACCAAATATCATATAGCATGAAAGATACAAAGGGTGTTGATATCATGCATAAAAACTCAAACTATACTCTTAGGAAAAAAATGCTACGATGCAGCAACGACACAGAAGACTCTCATAAGATAGGGTGTTATATGAATACCTTATCACACGATATTAAAGAATTAAAGGCTCTTTGATGATCGCTCTTCTCATTGTTCTTGTATCACTCCCATTGAAGATTTAAAAAAATAAATTTTTATTTTTCTAATTCATTTGCTCAGTTTGCTCAGTTCGCGGTTTGTCTTTTTGTATTTCCATTTGTTGTAAATGGAAATTTTCCACATTTTGTTTGTGATATTCCTAGGCGATTTCAATTCACATGTATCATGAATCAAAAATCGGGATCATAATATTTTACACACAAAGTCATATTTTACCAGTTTTTAGAGATAGACACAAATATTATATAAAATTTATATTGTTATGTGTAAGAGACAAAGCATTGGATATTTTTTAGTGAATGATTTGAGGTGTATTTGCAAAAAATATTCGGTATGTTGAATGGTCGTAAATATTATGAATATTATTGAAATAAAAGAAAGATTCATTGTACAAATATTCCAGTATTATCATCCATTTCAAAAGCAAATGAATTGCATCATTATTATCCAAGATATATGCTAACTTCATCAAATTTTGAAATTTTAAAGACTACATTAATATTTTTGATTCCAATTAACCTTACTTTTTCCGAATGGGTGGCATATGTCACAATATAAACATACTATTATTTATTTATTTTTGAATCTAATAATGGATGTTACTATTTTGGTATTAATATTTATACTAGTATTGTTAATTATACTGACACTAACTGCAAAATACACAAAGGAAGAATTTGTTTCAGATAATTATAAATATAATAAATGCTCATACTTCTATGACGACGAAAGAAGATTGAGAAAGGTAAAAATAATACCAGGTCTATTATCCAAAACGCAGTGTGAATTTATTATTAAAGAAGGTGAAAACTTCGCATCTGAAAACGGATGGAAAACGTCAAGACACGATAATTACCCTACAACGGATAATGAAATAACCAAAGAATGGGACACATATAATCTTATAATGTTTAAAGTATATGAACATATTATACCTGAACTATCTAAACTATTTGATATAGAAAAATATTTATTGGGTATAAAAGAGATTTTCATAGCAAAGTATACCCCACAAAATCAATCTAAACTCGAAAAACATGAAGATGGGAGTGAATTAAGTTTTGTAATAGCACTCAATGATTCTTATAAAGGAGGTGGAACTAATTTCGTTAAAAATGATATAGGGACAATACAATTAAAACAAGGTGATTCTGTTGTATTTTCAGGTAAAGAAACCCATGAGGGACTCCCCGTTATCTGTGGAACCCGTTATATTCTTACGGGGTTCATAGATATATTCAAGTACGATTATTGTGACAGCGTTTTAGATTAAAATGTAATTTTACTATGTAAATCATGAATCAATCATGGTGCATTCGTTACAAGCCACAACGTATAGACGAGTGTTCTGGAAATACCCATGTCAAACAACGTCTCAAAGCAATGATACAAACAAAACTATGGACCCACATGATATTTCGAGGACCACCGGGATGCGGAAAGAGAAGTCTCGTTTCCGCCTTCCTGAATGATGCTCAAATCCCTGTTTCAAATATACTCCGTATCTTTCACTCAAACACAAAACTTAATGACATTAAAACATACTTATCCTCCTTTCTTGAAAAAAAGACGAGTCAAAAACATAAGTGGATAATTATACAAAATATAAGTCGTTTCCCTATCCAATTTCACTATACACTCTATAATATATTTACCATGGTAGATGTCACCGTTATTATAGTAGAAACAAAGGAAAATATACCTATTAATCACTGGTGTATACTCTTTTCTCTACAACCTCGTATCAAAAAAGACTTTATTGATATCGTACGACGAATAGAAAAATCACAAAATGCTCAAATACCACAAAAAAAAATCACACAAGCTTATGTAACATCTCAAGGAAATTTATATGCATTTCTTCATATCTTACAATGGAATCCAGGCAAATGGTATTCATCTGATAAAATACCATGTGAACTCATTCTCTTCGATAAAAAAATAGAAAAACGATTAGACTCTCTTAACTATCTCATTGATAAAGGCTACTCATGTTTAGATCTTGTTATTCTACTCTATGAACATCTTAAAAATAATAACAACTCTACTATCAATGACATTATTATTATGGGACGTATCCGAGAAACATATAATCTAGACAAGGAAGACTTATTTCATGCGATTCAAAAAATTTGGGAGAATCAAAGGTATTAATAAATATTTATGTCTTTATGCTCTTTATGGCTGCTCCTAAGGATCTCATCGATAAAAGTCCACTTCCAATATTCTTTAACAGATTAAATCGTGTCGTTTCTCCTTCAAAGGTCTCTTCCATCTTTTTTGATATTAATCCAAGATCATCGCAACTCCTTAAGTGACCTGTCCAGATATTCAACATCTTATTGGAAACCTCATCTTGTGAATACATAAAATGTTTCTTGATATACTCAGTTCCTCTTTTATCGTTCTTCCTTTTTCTTTTACCTTTTATGATCTTTCGGAGCTTATTGATTTTATTTGTTGATTCCTTAACATTCCCTTCGATTCTATGAATTAAATCACAATCTGGATACGAATATCCCACATTCTCCGAAAAATAAATACATTCTAAATTCACCAATAAAGCCTCCAAAAATACAACTGGACAATGGTCGAGTTCGGATGTAAGTAAGAAATAGTCTACATACTTATTCAGTATTTCCAATACATGTGGTGTCTGAGGAATCACTGTGACATTTGATATCCCACTCTTATACGAATCCCCCCCTATCCATATAAACTCGCATCCGGATAGTTTCCTCGCAATCTCTAGAAAACCATTGAAATTTTTTCTTTCACTTTGTTCACCTATCATAGCTACAACTGGGTGTAGACTCCATTTAAACCTCTTCCAAACACTAAATGATGGTCCTTTATACATTCGCACTCTATCTAAATGACTATTCAATGTTTCTTCTCTAAACTTGGGTGGATACACAATAACCGGTAACAATGAATTCCTTTCCTTTGTTTGAATAGCGGTTTTATGATCCGCACACCATATCTCATCTACGTGAATCACCTTGTTAACTTGGTTTGGAATATAGTGTTTAGGATCTTCATGTGTATAATAAATCAACTTAATCCCAAGAGATTTCCAACTATCTTCATCAAACTCCAAAAACTCGGAAGCAAACGAATTTACAAGTATGGTAGTTGGTTTAAGTATCTTAATCCACTCAATAATCGCATAAGGATTATGATAGTATTCTAATATGTTATTGATAAGAGATTTCTTGTTGTCCATGTGGTCTACATTGTCTGCTATGGCGAATTTCTGAATCATCTTCACATTTATTTCTGGGGTGAACATATAAGCGTCTACATTTGCATCATTATACATCTCCATAAACATATTATAAGCCACCCACGGAGCACCCGTCAATCCACTCGAATGATTAAGAATTATAATTCTTTCACATTGACACTGGTGTTTCGATATCGGCTGTATTCCCACAATACTCGTTGTTTTTGGATAAAAAAACAACCTCCTTTCACGCAAATAACCATGATCTATAAAGTGATTAAATAAATCGTGTGGAGTCATACCCCTCAAATCAAAATTCAAAACTCTATAAGCATTTGTATCAAACTGACATACCTGATATAATCCTCTTGAAGAAGCCAAAGATAATGTAGTGGGGAAGTCCCGTCCCCATACCCCTGGGAGGTTTGCCCCTGGGAGGTTTGCCCCCCGGGTACTACCGAATGAAGGAATAAAACATGGGTATTTTTCATTAAATTTCGTTTGTTGAATCCATAATTTATTCCCTTTCATGTCATCAAAAGATAAGGCAAGTGGTGCAGCAATATCCAGAGTACTCTTATATTCCGTCTTATCAAACATATAAATGAATCCGGGTACCAAATTAAATTTCATAAGTCTACGAATCGACTTTATATGCCATTTAGGATAAGAAATAAGTTGATGAATCGTGTTCTCCGATAATATACATACATCAGTATTTATAGTATTTATGTGTGATTGTAATAACTTTACAGGAAATTTGCGGGATTTATACCAACGAATAGATACACTTTCCCATTTACGAAACGTATTATTTAATACACGCTCCGTAGCACTTTTTTCCTTGAATCCCATAATTGTCTCCCATGTCCTACCATAAATTATAACTGTGACGCTCCGAAACAATTTTGAATCCCGTTGCCGGAACTCCTTCAAGTCTGATTTTGCAAATGACACAATATTCTGATCCTTTTCTCCAACAATATCCTGATATTCCATTAATCCTCTATTTTAAAAAACGTAGATTTCCTCAATTTCAAAATCATTGAAAAAAAAATAGCAAATTTCATTTCTTATAGTTTTGTATCACTCTGTGAACCACTCCGTGAATCACTCCGTGAATCACTCCATGTATCACTCCATGTATCACCCCATGTATCACTCCATGTATCACCCCATGTATCACTCCATGTATCACTCCATATTTATCGACCAGTGCTTCCAAACCCTCCTTCGCCACGCGAGGTCTCCTCTTCCCATGTTCCTTCAATAATATTCACATTGATAGGAGATGCATCTGGTGCCACAATCTGACATAGACGTTCCCCTGCTTTTACATTATATTTCATACCACTTACATTGTCAACCACCAACATGCACTCCCCTCTATATCCAAAGTCAATCAAACCCACTGAGTTCGCTTGGCGAAGAGGTGTCTTACTACCCATTGAACTACGTGGCAATACATAAAACCCCCTGGGTTTATTATCTTCAAATTCTACCCGACACTGAATACCCAATGGAATCTTATAACCAATCGCATGTGCAGGAATCTCATGATCCCAAGGACAAATTACATCAACACCTGAATCGTGACGAGTCTCATTCACCGCATTTACACAACTGTATAGATCAATGCGTTCCTGCTTATTATCACTCGGAAGAACGCGAATAAACAACTTCATCATTGTTATGTGTGTAACCTTGTGTTGTTAACCTCATTTCATTTTTATAAAAAAATCCACATTTCTTGATACCCGAATATCATGTGACACAACTATAATCGTCTTGTTCATGCGACTCATCTTATTCAGCATTCTTATTACATCTCTCGTGCTATCATCGTCTAAAGATGCCGTTGGTTCGTCAAACAAATATATCTTCTTATTCATAACATACTCGCGAATAATCGAAAGCACTTGACGTTGACCCCGAGAAAGTTTTGATCCACCAATACCTATATTATTTTCTCTATTTACACCACGAAATACATTCGTAACTCCCAAGTCCTTAATCGCATTATCTATATCCTTCTTCACATAATCATCATAAAATGACTCGTTGTTTAATGTAACATCTTGATGCACAACCGATATATGTGAAGCTAAATATTCTTTCGTGCTATCATCAATACAAACTCCATCAATTAATATCTCGCCAGAATCAACCTTATATACATTGGATATCAAGTGTAATAACGTTGTCTTTCCACTCCCAGATGGACCAAATACACCATTTATCTTTCCCGGTAAGAATTTCATTGAAAGATTCTTATGTATATACTTATCGTCTCTCTTGAAACTTACATCTTTTAATTCTATCATGCCATCCCTTATAAAATCCTTCTTTAGATGATTGTTATCATTCTGATTACTCTGATTACTCTGATTACTCAAAGACTGCTTATTATGTTCGTTTAATATAGAATAATCGTTCATAAGTTCTATGAAATTAAACTTGAGGCTCGTTATATATGAAAGAAAACTAAAAAAT
>MDSX01040121.1_pt1 | contig 12755 bp, 4 predicted proteins | sample 811141 | NCBI WGS metagenome assembly MDSX01 (sample SAMN05326642, study PRJNA326480) | marine metagenome | isolation source: seawater | place: Atlantic Ocean: South East | collected 2010
ATATATTTTTTCCTTTTTCATTTTTTGTAACTAAAATTTCATTTTTTATTTCACCAATATCATTATTCTCAGTTAATGTTCTATCACAATCGTAAAATAATATACTTGTATCATCTTTATTTTCATATGTTTTACATATTTTTTTACCATTTATATTTGACATACTAAATCCACTACATGTGTCATTTATATTACAAGATTCTCTACATTCAAAATAACTTACATCATCTTGTGTTTCTATTGTATTATAATTTATGAAACTTACATTAGTATTATTATGACATAGATCTTTAAATTTAGAGTTTTGATTAAATTTTTCATTTATTTTAGTTAAATAATTATTTTTTATATTTGTATCACTTATTATTTTTTGTCCTCCTAATAAACATTTTTGACTTGTTTTTAAAATATTTATAGTTTCTATTTTTTCTATATTATTTTTAATAGTAAATAAATAAGAGCTATTTACAATATTTGTTTTTACAAATTCTAAATCAATCCTTAAAGGTTTTTTATATTGAATTAAATTTTTTGCTTGTAAATATTCACCATTTTTATTTTGTATAACAAAATAATCAGAATTAGGAGAAATAGATTTTAATGATAAATTTAAATCAATATATTTTGCTTTTACATTATCATTTTCTACTCTTTTTTCTAATATTTTTAATTTATTTATAGGTTTAATAGGAATAATATAAAATATTTTTTCTTTTTCAGGAACACTTTCATTTTCTTTATTATAATATTCATCTAATAAACCGGTTTCTAAACCATTTTCCTCATTAATTTTATAAATAAAATATTTATTTTTAGCTGCTATTTGTTCTGTATCTGATACATTTCTTATTTTAAATTTATGATTATTTTTTCTTTTTATACAATTATCATCTAATTCTTCAAATATATTTTTATCTAAAGAATATTTAAGATTAATAACATAATTACTATTTACATTAGAATTGTTAATTAAATCTGATATTGAAATATTAGTATTACTTATTTTTTCAAATTCAAAATTTTTATTTAAAATTATTATATCATCTGAATTATAAGACTCTGAATATATTATATATTGAGTACATTCTTCATTAGTTAAATAGTATTTATAATTTCCTATTTTATCATTTATTTTTCCATATTTATCTTTTAATATAAAATTAGTATCGGCATTATTTAAACACATATCTAAGATTTCAACAATATTATTATTATTAATAATTTTATCAAAATTTTTATTGTGAATTGTATAATATGTTTCTAATAAATTACAAGTAACATCTTCATTACTTATAAATTTATTTAAATGAGAGAAGGCTAAACTAAATCTATTGACATAATCTAATTCAATCATTTTTTTATTTGTTATATTTGTTTTTTCTGTAGTATCAACTATATTTTCTTGAGTGTTGTAAATAAATAATAATTTATTTGTCAATCTATCTAATAAATGTGGTTCCTCTTTTACCCATATATAATTGTATATTTCATCTATTTTAGTATATTCTACATAATAATTAATGTTGTGTAATGTTTTATAAATTAAATAAAGATTACTATTTATTAATTTTCTTATATTTACCTCATATTTATTTTTATTCAAATACAAATATAATTTTTTATTTTCTAATTTGATATAACATAAATTTTCTGTTTTATTACTTGAATAATCATTTTTAAATGGTAATATTTCTTTTAATAATAAATTATTACTAGAAACATAACTATCAATTAAATCAGATTTAAATAATTCATTATAATTTGAAATACCATATATTTTTAATTTTTTATTTGTTATTTTATTCAAATCATTATTTAAATAATTTATATCCATTAATTCATCAAATCTTTTCCAAGTATTATCTAATATTTTATATGGTAAATATAAATTTATAGTATTAAATAAATTATTTTTTTGAGTATTTCTAATAAATTTAAATAAAATAACATCACCTTTGTGAAAATTTTTTGAATTATCATTTATATTAAAATTTATATTTTCATAATTTAAATATTCATTTGTATCATCTTTCAAATATTCTATAAGTTTATTTTGAATTTCATTATTAGTATTAGTTTGTCCTGTTGATTTTTTATTTATTTTAATATTAAAATATTTAATATTTAATAATTCCTTAAATATATTTTTAATGTTGTTATTATAATCTTTTAATATTTTCATATAAGGTTCATTTAATTCTTTGTTTAATATATTCTTTTCTGGTAAATTTTTCTGTATTTTATTATAATTTTTTATAATATCTGCAAATGAAATTAAAAAATCTTTTTTAATATTACTTATTCCTTTTGTTTTAACTAAATAATTAACATAATTACCTTCTTCATTTTTAAAATAAAATCCATATGATATATTAAAATAACTTAAATCTTCACTGTTAAGTGGGTCAGTAAAATAACTTATCATATTATATAAAATATCTACAAGATTTGCCGGTCTATAAATACAATCTACAAAACGTGTATCTTCTTTAAGTAAAATATTTATTTTTTCTGAATATTCATTATATTTTGCCTGGATTTGATGAATTATATCTAATACTAAATCAATAGTATAATATGTAATATTTATGTTTGAATTTAATAAACCTAATAAATATAATTTCATTTCATTATTAAAATTAGAATTTTTATCAGAAGTATTATCAGAAGTATTATCAGAAGTATTATCAGAAGAGTAATTACTAAAATAATAATCTATTATACCAATCAATGCTGTTTCAATATTGTCAATATTATCTGGACTCTTATTATTTTTAATATTTGCTATAAACTTAATTATATTTTTTATTTTATCAATAAAAATTTTATAAACTTTACCTTGTTCTTCTGAAAATGATTCTAATTTTAAGAAAGGACTATTAGGAATTATAGTAAATAAATTTGAAATATGAATAAAATCGGTATATTTTATATTTGTATGAATATATTGACCAGTTTTTCCTTTGTGAGGGTTATTTATTATTCTATCAAAAATTAATGTTATTTTATTAGGTATTTTTATAGTAGTCATAGTATTTTTAACTTCATAACTATCAATTACATTTTTCATATCAATATCAATATGTATTTTATTATTTTTCAAATCTATTTTAAATCCCTTACTACCAACACGTTTTGTAGAATTTAATATATCAGCTAGTTTTTCATATTTATTATTTTTGTATAATATAGTAATATAGTCAAAAATATTATTAATATTTTTTGATTTATTTTTATTATTTAATATTTGTATATGTGAATAAATAGATTTACATATAAATGAATATATTTCCTTGTCAGTTATATTTGTTTTTTCTAAAATAGAAGAATAATTACAAGGAGCTTCATAAATTTCATTTGTATTATTATTATTATATATTGTAATATATATTACTTCATTATCATTTGATATATAAAATATTTTACTATTATAAAATTTATTATTTTCCAATATATTTTTTTTAATATAGAAACTTCCTATTTCATTATTAAAAGACTTAATATAATCTGTTATATGATTCTTATTTATATCGTTTATTTTTTCATCATTTTCTTGTAATCGAATTGAAAAATCATATATTTTTTTATTTTTTTTACTTAATCCATAATTATCCAATATTGTAAATATAGAGTTTTTATTTGTATTTTTTAATGGTTTTAACCATTTACCTCTATTAAATATAGGTTTACTATTATAATATACATAAACATCTGTTTTTTTATTATTTATTATTAATTCGGCAATTCCAGGTAAATTAATTATTATTTGAGAAAAAGTTCTTAAATCATTTCCTATATTACTAAAAACTATACGAATATTATTTATTTCATTTTTATTATTGTTTAATTTAGTTCTATTATTAAAATCTATATCATTAATAAGAATATTATTTTCAGGATAACTATCACTATCTATTTCTACACCAATACTATTAAAATTAAATACTTCATAAATATTTTTTTGTATTTCATTTGTTTTTACATAAAATTCTATACTTTTAAAATTTAAAATATCTTGTAAGTTACATTCATATTTTGTACTTCCTTGACTCATTTGATTAAAATAAATATATTGGGACATTTCTGTTTGAGAAATTGTATCAGTATATACTAATTTCATTCTATTTGATATTTTGTTAAATCCGAAATTACTTGGTAATGTGTTTTTAGAATTTGTTTTTATAACATTTAATTGATTTAATAATAACTTATAATCATTATATTTAATAAATTTTAATTGTTTTACTAATTCATTTATTTTTGTTATATTTTCAGTACTTATTTTTAATACCCCTCCTTTTTGCCCACCTGTTTTACCACCTGTTTTACCACCTATTTTTTCTGATAATTTTTTTTTAAGAAACGCTTTTTCTATTTTTGCTTTCTCTATTTCAGATTTTCCTTCTGTTTCTTTTTTAGTCATTTTTTTTACATAATTCATAAGTTCATTATTAGCATTTTTAAATTTTGTATTATCTTTTATAAATTTTTCATTTTCTTTAGAAGTATTTAAATTTTTCTTATATATTTTATTTGTTATATTATCATTTATATTTAATATACTTTCATTTAACATTTTATTATACGTTGTCTGTTTTTCTTTTATTGCGTCCATTATTTGTATATCATTATATTTACTATCTTGTACAATCCATAAGAAATTATCAGGTAAAATATCTTCATCTGAAATTTTATAATTTTCGTTTTTAGTATTTTCGTCATATAAATCTGACCAAAGTACCTTATTTGTTGTAGTATCTAAAAATAAATATTTTAATGTATCAGGATTTTGAATTTTATAATAAACTAATTTTTTATCTTGATCTGCTCCTACTATTCGAGGGTCTAATTTAACTTTTGTATTTATTTTTGACATAGCTATTTTTTGTTCATATTCTTCTTGTGTTATTTCGCCATTTTTCTTTTTTTGCTGATATAATTTTTTCTGTTCATTATTATAATTTAAAAATAAACATCCATCAATATTATTAAATATTGAATTTTTTGATTTTACATATGTTGTTATTTTATAATTATTATTATATCCTTCAAACTTAAATTTAGTATTATTTATTAAATCTTCATCATTATTAAAGAAATTATTTAATAATGTTGTATAATTATCACAAGTATTATCTTTTGATAATAAACCACGTATTTTATGTGGTGGAGGTTTTTTAGGATCATCATTATTTAAACTCTTATTAAAATATATTTTACTTCTAATATTAAATAATGTTTTCACATTATCAAATATATTGTCAATATAATCATCGGTTCTAATAAAACGCCATTTAGCATTATTTATTAAAAAAGGTTCTTTATATCTTGAAGTATTTTCCCTAAATACAATATTATAATAAGATTTATTTTTTTTAATATGTAAATACATATAATATTTTATATCATTTTCAATAAAATATACATAATAAAAATTTGACTTTGACGGTTTTTGTATATATAATTGGTGTGAATTTGGAAATTTTACCCATTCCTCATTTTTTAAATCTTCTAAAAGTATATTTTCAATATAAAAGTTATTTAAATAAAATTCATTATCATTTTTTGCTATTTTATCCAAATTTTCAGTTACCATAATTGTTTTTTTAGGGTGTTCTTCTTCTCCATTATTTAAACAAGCCTTTATTATAACTGTCTCATCTTCATTATTATCTGTTTTATCTAATAAAATATAATTTTTATAGCCCTTGTTTACTTCCCATACATAAGAATCATTTCTACCTCGTCTACCATATTTTATTGCACTATTATTTTTATATATCAATTCTTTATTTGGCTCAGAAATAAATGACATTATTCTATATGTATCCTTATTAAAACCTAATTCTGAATTTATATGTGAATCGGCATAAGTATCTAAATTATATGGTAAGTTTGGTGGACAACTATTTGCTCTTATTTTTAATAATGGATTTCTATTAGTATTATCACAAGGAGCACATTTATATTTCTTATCTTTTGTCAAATCTATACAATATTGTGTACTAGGACTATTATTTGTAATAGTGTAATAATTATTTAAATTTATAATATCATTAATATTTTTATTCATATTTACAATATTTATTTTATCTTTTACAACAAAAAATTTATCTATTATAGAATAATTGCCTCTATTTGTTGTTAATTTCAATGTATTTATATCAGATTGGGTTTCAAAACCTATAAATTTTTGAATAATAAACAATTTTTTTCTTATATTAATAAATCTGTTTTTTTTTAATTCTTCAATTAATTGTGTTTTTAAATTTATTAATTTATTTTGGGTTTCATTTATATTATTTTTATTTAATGAATGTTCTGTAAGAACTATTTCCCCTAAACTTGATATTATTTTAATATATTTTTCATTAATTTTGCCTATTCCAGTGGTAATATTGGTATTTGTAGTTTTATATAAATATATTTTATTATGAAGAACTTTATCAAATAAATTTTTTACGTCTTCATTACTATCATATATATGAAATAAAATATCAAAAAATTTTGAAGGATATTCAGATAAGACAGAAATACATAATGAATATATTATTACAATAAAATCATCTATTGATTGATAATCTTTTTCTTTTTGAATAAAACAATTTTTTAAATTAAAAAATGTATTAATTAAATCCAAATCATCTATTAATAAATTTTCGTCTCCTATTATTAAACTAATAGTTTTATTAAAATTATTACTTGCTACACTAAAAATATTATTTGAAATATTGTAAGTTTCATCTGTTAAATATTTACTTGTAATAGAAAATAAAATTTTATATATATTTATAAATTCTTCTATACCTTTACGATATGTTAATGGTAATTTATCTAAATTTTTTGCTTGTCTTTGTGCTTTTAAACTATTCATTTCAAATTTAGTTGTTTGTATGAAACTTTCTATATTTTGTTTGTATTCTTCTACTATTTTAGTTGTTTTACAAATATTTGTTATTGTTTTTTTACTAAATACTATTTTATTTTTTACAGTTTGATAATTTTTTTCTAAATCTGATAAAATTTTTAAAGAAAAATTATTGCAATATTTATCTATATTCAATATTTTTGAAGATTTACTTGTTTCTTTTATATTTTCTAAATCTTTATTTTTATTATTCTCTAAATATTTCATTTGTTCGTCATTTGCTGGTAATGTTTTAAATATTCTATTATAATTTAATTGTTTCTTTTCACCTGTTTTTGAAATAAATTGGTCTACAAATGGTTTAAATTCTTTATGAGGTTTAATTAAATATTCTTCGTATGTATTTCTTTTAATAAAAAATATATCATATAGAGTTTTATATATTGGTAAATCCTCAAATGGAGTATCTAAATTATTATAAAATATATCAATATTATTATATATTTGAGTTATATTGTTTTTATTTATTTTAAAGTCTTCTAATGTAGTTAATAAATTAAATATTTCAGGTATTGCTCCTATTTTTAAATTATTATCCATAGTTGTATTTTTTAAATATTTTGTTAATATTTTACTTTTTACTACTGTACATATTTTATCCTTAAAAGTCATAAATATTTCTAATTTATTGTTTTCAGGTTTATTTTCATTTACTTTAGTCATATCAACATTTAATTTTATATATTCTTGAACACTACTTAAGAAATCCTTAATAATACTATTATTTTCACTTACACTATTTCCTATTTTAGTTTTTAATGCTATAATATTATTATTTAATTCACGTATATTTTCTGATATTTCATCTAAAATATTAAATATTAAAGGTTTTAAACCATAAATTGTCTTTTCTGAAGGTGAATTCTCACTTCCACGAAATTCTATTACAGTTTCAAATATTTTTTTATATTCTAAAAAAGTACTATCATCATTGGGATTTAATAATATTTGTGAAAAATCAGTTAAATTATATACGGAATCAAATATTTGTTTATATTTTTGATTTACTATTTCTTTATAACGTAAAAACTTAGTTAATTTATTTATTATACTTTTAATTTCTACTAATATTTTTTCAACTTTTATTAAATGTTTACTATATATATTATTATTACAATCTAATATATTATTACTATTTTTTTGTGTGATTTTTGTTAATAAATTATGTAATGATGTTGGTACAGTTTTTTCAAATGTGATATTTTTTAAATTTTGTAATATAAATGTCTTTTTTCTAGTATTATTTATATTTAATATTATTGTATTTGTTTCATTATATATTTTTGTTTCTATTGTAGTTAATAATCTAGAAAATTTAATATCTTCTTTTTTATTAAAATAATGATATCTTAACATATTTTTAAATTTATCTCTAATAAAATCATTATGATTTATATTTTTATAATATATATAACTTAAATCATAATTAATATTATTTATTAATGTATTAAAAAATACAACATCAATAACATATTTTTCATTATTTTTATGTTCTATTTCTTTTTCAGAATCATAAAGCATGTTTGTTTTACATTCTGTTTTATTTAATAATGCCTTATAATAATAAACAACTCCAACTATATTTAAATTTAATGGAATACTATTTTTTATTACAATATTTGTAAAAGTATTATTAGAACATATTGGATTTTTTTTTGTCTCAAAATTTGGTTCAGAAATATATATATTATTATCTTGTTTATATAGATATGAACAAAAATAATAACCTTCCTTCAAAACAAATTTATTATTAACAATTTCTTGGTCATTAATGTTTTTGCTTTCTAATTGAATATCAAATTCGTTATTTTTATGATACGCATCTAATTCTATATTAATTTTAGTTACTACATTTTCATCTTCTCGTTGTAGTATCTTAAATTGAGAATCTATTTCGTTACAATTAAAGATTTGATATGAATTTTTAATCATTCTATATATTATATAGATTAAAAAAAAATATATATAACATATTTAAAATTGATTTAAATTTAATTGTTAAATAAATAATTATGGAAAAATATTGTGCTGTTACATTTAATTATATTAGTATAAATCAAGGAGAAAAAATAAATAGTTTGATTAAAAATAATCAACTTACATATAATGTTAATAAAAAAAAAAATTGTTATGCGGTAGATTTTCTTATTAATAATTATGAGTTAGATTTATCTGATTTAATATATAAAAATTTATGTCAAACATTTTGTATTATTTTAGAAGATGATTATACTTCATTAATTCAATTATTATATAATGATAATAAACAATTAGTAAATTATGACGATAATTATTATATCATAGAAATTCAATCTCATTTTAAATTTAAAGGAAATGAAAATATTGTAAATAATGCTCGTAAAAAATTTTTAGATACTATACAAAAAAAAAATATTTCAAAATAATTTATAATATTAAAAATTTATAATGCTGAAAATTCATCTTGATTATCATATCCTTCTACATTAAATTGTCCTCCTTCTTGTCTTTGTTCTTCTTCTTCTTGTTCTTCTTCTTGTTCTTCTTCTTGTTCTTCTTCTTGTTCTTCTTCTTGTTCATCTCCACCCTTAAATTTTTTCCCTCCTTTAATTTTTTTTTCTGAAACTAATTTGTTAAATTGACCTCCAATTTTTTTTAAATTATTCATATGTTTTTCCATTTCTTCTTCTATGTTTTCCATTTCTTCTTGAATTAAGTCTTCTTCTTCAGGTTCAATATCGTTATAGTCAATTACACCGTCTTTATTTGTATCATATTTACCAATATCTTCTATAATTTTATTATATTCTTCTTCACTTTTTTTATATTTATCAGATTGTTTTTTAAGTTTATTTGTTGCATGTGTTAATGAATTATTTAATTTATATTGTTTTGCTCCTAATTTTCTAGCTTTCTTCATTCTATTATCATATTCTGATTTATTTAGAATTATTTCTTCTTGAATAATATTATCTATTTTAGTATCTATATCTTGTTCTTCTTCTGGTTCCTGTTCTTCCTCAGGTTCTTGTTCTTCTTCTTGATTTGAATTTACTAATGATTCTTCTTCTGAAGATAATAAATTATCTTCTTCTTCTTCTTCTTCTTCTTCCACTGCACCACCAATTAAATTATTATTTATTAATTTTCCATAAGAAGTTATATTATCTTGTGTATTATTAGTATTTAATAAAATTATATATAATAAAGTTAATAGCATTGATATTTGAAGTCCTAATTCTTTATTATTATTTGAATAATATACAATTAATAATAATAATATTATTTTTCCAAAAATACTATTATAAAAAGAACTTATCATTGAATTTAAGGGAGGATTTACAGTTGAAATATATAATATTAATAAAATTATTATTATATATTTTACATTTGTATTGTCTAATATCATATTTACAAATTCCATATATATATATATATTATATAAAAATATTATTATATAAAAATATTTTATTAAAAAATATGTAAAAAAAAATATATAAAAAAAAATTTAAAATTATTTTTAATAACTTATAGTTTTTTTTATATATTTTTAGAATTTAAATATTGTTTAAAATCTGCATATTCACGCCCTCCTTCATATGATTCTACTTTACCATTATGAGTAAATAATATTGTAGGAAATCCTTCAATATTATTTTCCCTAGCGGCGGCTTCATTTTTATCACAATTTACTTTTTCTACTGTAATATTATTCAAATTAGAATCATTTTCTAATTTTTCCCATTCAGGTTTTACTGTTTTACAATGAGGACACCAATCAACATAATATAATACAAAAGTTGTTGGATTGTTACCACCTATTATACTTTTATTATTTTTCTTATTCATATATAAAAATATAATTAATAAAAGAAATCCACCTATTATCATAAACATTTTAATATTTTCTTCACCTACTTTAATACACGAAAACCCTGGGCTTGACATTATAATACTATACTATATTTTTTATTCAAATATATTTTTTATTCAAATATATTTTTTTTTTCATTAATTATAATTTCATTAATATTACTATTTATAATACATAATTTTTCCTTATATTTTTCTTTATTTATATTATTTTCATTACGAAGATTTTCATAATTTTCTTCTAAATTTATATATTTTTGTTGTAAAATGCTTTTTAAATTAGTTATTTCTTGAATATTAGTCTCAAATGCTTTTATTATTTTTATATATTTACTATTTTCTATCTCTAAATTTTTATTTTTTTCTTCTAAGTTTTTATTTTTTTCTTCTAAGTTTTTATTTATTTTTGCAAGATCATTTGAATGAATTCCATATAGTTGTTTTATATGACTTCGTATATAGGAATTTTCTTTTTCTTCTATTACATCATATGTTTTATAATTAATATGAGTATTATATTCTTGACTACATTTAAATTCTATTTTTGGATTTAGTATATATAATTCTATTTCATTATATTTTTTAAAAACAGATAATAATAACGGTAATTTTATCATATTATATTTATTTTTAATTAAATTTAGTATTAAATATTGAAATGTATATTGATAATTTGTATTATTTATATTAAAACCTGTATTTAAAAGAATTTCTTTAGATAATAATAAAAAATCACAAGAATTATTTAAATAATGTAAATTATATTCATTTATATTTTGATTTGAAATATTAATAATATTATTATTATTATTATTAAATTCTTCAATATAATCTTTTTTTTCTAATATTTGACGTTCATTTTCATTACATATATATTTTATTTCTTCTGAAATACTATTAAATATATCATTTGTATAATTTTCAAAAAATTCTACTGGTAATTCATTTAATTCAATAATATTTGTTCTTACATAACTATTATTTTTTATTTTATTTAATGATATATATTCTAAAATAGGTTCTGTTAAATAAGTAGTTAATGTAGTATATAAAATAGTGTCATATGAACAATTATGTAATAATTCATTATGTAAAGAATCATTATAGTCACATTTATAATTATATAATTTTATATTCAAATTTGCTATATTAGTTACGTTTTCTATATTATTTAAATCTATATTTTTTCTTAAATTTGATATATCCCAATTCCAATTATTATTTATAATTAAAATTTCGATTAATAGATTTATATTTTTGTTTATATTATTAATATGATTTATGTATTTATTTATTTGATATATATATTGTTTAGTATTAGTATTATTATTATTAATAATAATAGATAACATTTAAATAAATAAAATAAAAAAACAAAAGAATTTTATCGCATATAAGTATGAAGTCCAAAAAAAATAAATTTATTTTTATAAATGATACTAATATTACTAATGATATTAATACATCAAATATAATAAATAATAATAGTGAAAATGAACACATTATATTAATAGATTATGATACTTATATAAATAAAATTTCTTCTAGTTATAAAAATCATAGTAGTAATGTAGTAGATCAATTTAATAAGGATTTTATGAGGGCAAAATATAAAATAAATAATGTAAATGAAAATAATGTTTCATTGTTTATTGATTATTTTGAATTTTTAATGGTACAAAATAATCTTAAATTTTCTGAATTTTTAATGTTGTGTACTCAAGCCGTAATGGGTTGTCCTTTAGAAATATTATATAAAACACTATATAATAAAAATATTTACATAGGAGAATTAAAAAAAAATACACCATTATGTTTTAATATTTATAATAAAAATAATGATATTTATTTTATTATAAAAAAAATATTACGTTATTTTTATATAAATAGTAAAGGTTTAGATATTACTATAAATCTAATTAGTATAAGTATTTACGTACCCTTTTCCTCAAAAGAAAAAGTTATAACTACATAT
>MDSX01007585.1_pt1 | contig 12741 bp, 11 predicted proteins | sample 811141 | NCBI WGS metagenome assembly MDSX01 (sample SAMN05326642, study PRJNA326480) | marine metagenome | isolation source: seawater | place: Atlantic Ocean: South East | collected 2010
AAAAAAATATATTTTCTTTAAAATATCTAAAAATAACCTCATAATACCTCCAATATACATTTGTTATAATAAAAATTACCTATGTAAAAAAATGTCGAAAAAGTGGAAAATTCTACCTATGTATAGGAAAAAAATGGACTATTATGGTAAAATTGTGACCTGAAAAACAGCCGAAAAAACCCCAAGTGGAACCAAATGACACCAAAATCCCAAAAAGTGGAACCAAATGACACCAAAATTATTTTGCGGGAAATCCCGTGTCTTCTTACACAAAGTCTCTTATCCTTCAAATTTGTTACAAAGAATCGTGTAATGAGATATGGAAAAAAAGTGTCATCATTTTGAATTCCACGTATATATTTTCCACTGCGTAGACACTTTGTATCACTCCATATCCATTTGACTCTTACGAAAAAATCAATAAAGTGTCATGGGAGTATAAGTAACTAATAAAAGTTGCGGAGATTCATGTAATGAGATATAGAAAAAAAGTGTCATCCTAAGACGGGGGGTCTTTTTTTGGTCTCAAATTGTCATCATTCATAGGTTTATGTACTGAGTTATGAGAGTTTTTGTAACTAATAAAAGATACATAGAATTGTATAATGAGATATGGAAAAAAGTGTCATCCTAAGATGGGGGGTCTTTTTTTAATTTTCAGGGGTGTCTGAGATTCTAGAAGAAATTCTGATGAACCCATGTTTCCAAAACTTTGAGATTTGGAGACCACAAAAACGATTTTAAGTGAAACAAGATTCTTTTAAATGAATCTCTTATTATTTAGAATATTTTACATAATTATATGTAACAAGATATGAGAAAAATGCTCATCATTATGTAACACTTTGTTATTGCATGGATTCAGATTTTTATATGAAACCGTGGACTTTATTTACCCCCCCTTGTTGAGTTTTCCATTCAAGTTGAAGCCGTGGAAGGACTAATTTGTTTCCGGGTATATCTTTGATCCTTTCTTTATATACGTTTTCAATGAAATCTTTAGTTTGATTAGAAGGAAATTCAAAGAGTTTTCCAATGAATTCTGTTTTACATCCAAGTACCATGCATTCATCTTGATTGTTTTGAACAAGTATGGACGTATCTTCGTCTAAATTTCTATTCAAAATATTTTCAAAATTGGGTATATAGTATCTTCCAGTAATCTTAATGATAAAATCGGGGTGTAGTTTGCGAATCAGTATCGACGAGGTGAATACTTTGTTAATAGCGTATAGTTCGTGCTGACCTTTGGATCTTCCTTGATGTGGCTTTCCGTTATTTAAAAAAATGTAATCGTGTTCATTTAAAAACTGACGAGAGTTATTGAATGTTATGAATTCCAATCTATCTGAATATGCGTCCTTTAATTCATTGAATTCATCGAAAGGATATCCACTATTTTCTACAACGACAATTGAAACATTAGTTTTTTTTATCCAAAATTCGATTGATTTTAAGTATGTTTTCAATCTCTGTTCCTTTTTTTTCTGATACACACAACATACATTCGGGCTTGTATTAACGGTTGTTGTTAATATAACTACAAAATTCAGAGATTTGTTGTTCATACTTAGTTAATAATTAATTATCCAAATTAAAAATTTAAAAAGTGTAGATTAATATACGTAGTAAAAAATACACGTTCGAATAATGGAAAACAAATGTATTGTGTTATGTGGTTGTACCAAAAACAGCTCTGGATATATTTATCGCAATTTGGAAAATCTGTACAATATAAAGAGTTTATGCAAGGAGTTTCATGTAGTTTTGTTTGAAAATGACTCATCTGATACGACGAAACATGTTTTAAAAAAGTTTAGAGACTCGCATCCTAATGTCCACTTAATCTTTGACACATTAAATGGAAAGATATCCACCCCAGAGACTACGAAGCCTTATTCTAGGTATGTTCAGAAGCCTCTGAATTTGATGTATTCGAGGAACGCCTTGTTGAGTTATGTCAGAACGCATTTTTTAGATTTCGACTATATGATCATGGTTGATTTGGATAGTGTTATACGGGATTTCAAAACAAGCATTATAAATGAAGTTATAGAAAAGTACCAATATGATTCTTGGGATGCATTAACTGCTAATAGTGATAAAAAATATTACGACATATGGGCTCTTAGAATTCACCACGATGTTTGGAACCCCGATTTACACGGAAGATTATGGAAAGATCCGATTGACTACGATTGTTGGATGATGAGAGATAAGAATAAGAGTGTAAATGCGAATCAGATATGTGTTCCACATAATTCACCATTGATCCCTGTAAATTCAGCTTTCGGTGGATTAGGTATATACAAAATAAGTTCGATAGAGAACTGCATGTATAATGCAGAGTATGATGGTAGTTTGACTTGTGAACACGTGTATTTTCACAATGAAATGATCAAAAAAGGATGCAAAATATTTATATGTCCATCGCTTATCGTAAAGTCCCAGTGTAGAAATTAGATCCCTTGATATTTTGATATTTTGATATTTTGATATTTTTGATATTTTTGATATTTTGATATTTTTGATATTTTTGATATTTTTGATATTTTGATATTTTTGATATTAAAATTTGATATTTAAATGAATAATAATAGTTTCAGAAAATAAGAGTAAATGGCAATAGAATACGTGTGTAAGAGGTGTGGATACAAGACACATATTCGAAAAGTTTATTCAAATCATCTGAATAAGAAGTACCCTTGTAAGACAACAATATCAAATGTAGAGACGAGTTTTCTCATTGATGAATTGAATAAATACATAAAATTTAATCTGAAAACAGGTATATCAATAGAAAGTGGAACCAATGTGGAACCAAATGGAACCAAAGTGGAACCAAATGGAACCAAGATCAAAAAAATACCCGATGATGTCATCCAAGATAAACTTAAACATCAGTGTGGGTCATGTAAGAAATTTTTCAGTCGTAACAGTTCATTAAGAAGACACGAAAAGGGTCGTTGTAAAAGGAGCGGTGATAAAGATAAGATAGTAAAATTAGAAAAAGAGATTGAGCAACTAAAAGAGGAGAACTATTCTTTAGTTAAAACAAGTATTCAACCAAAGAATATCAATTCTCATAATAATATTACAAATACGAATAATATCACTCTAAATTCATATGGAACAGAAGACTTTACGTACATTACTCAAGACCTTTTAAAGAGTTTTTTGTCGAATCCATATGAGAGTATTCCTCAACTTGTTGGATTGATTCACTTTAATCCCGAACATCCTGAGAATCGCAATGTGAAGTGGACGAATGTGAATCAAAACTTTCTTCAAAGATATGAATGGAAACAGGGGTGGATTAGTCGTGATAAAAAAGAAGTGATACGTGACCTGAACGATCAAGCATATATTGCCGTTGATATGGAATACGACCCAGAAACAACAAAACTCAATGATTCTCAAAAGGAATATTATGAAAAGTTTCGTAAAGAATACGATACTGGTATAGAGAAAACAATAAAAAGACTTGAGAAGCAAACGGAAAGGATGATACGCGATAAACGTAAGTAATATACAAGAGGTGCGTGATTTATAAGTATGATATGAGTGTGATATAAGTATGATATAAGTATGATCTTATTTTTCTAAAATCATATGATTTATACCACAATTGAAAACTCTGAACAGAAAAATGAAAGAGAATGGACTAGTTACATACACACAGCATACAGCCATGTCTTCTGTTTACTTCCCTCACGAGATTAATGCTTCTTCTATCTCTTTCTCTGAGCCCAAGCCATTTGGCGAAACGGGTGCAAAGATCGTCTATGCGAACTGTGACAATAAAGAGATTAAGATCCAATGTCCGGTTATGACGAGTCCGTATGGACTTGGAGTTTATGACGATGGGTCTCGCAAAAAGTATTCAATTGACTTGTCATTTCGTGGCGAGGAGGAAAATACTCGTGTCGCGAAACTACACGAAGTTCTTAAAGAAATTGATACTCATGTTCTTGAACATGCGGTGAAGAACAGTGTTACTTGGTTTAAAAAGAAGATGTCTAAGGAGGTTCTTCAAGAACTGATGACTCCTTCTGTAAAATACGCCAAGGATAAGGAAACTGGTGAAATCACAAATAAATATCCTCCCACATTCAAAATTAAAGTCCCGTTCTATGAAGAGCGATTTACCAAACCTGTCTTTCACCTAGATACTAAGGAGCCAATTGAGAACGCAGATTGGAATACTCTTGTTACAAAGGGTGTCAAGATTCAGGCTATTGTACAACATAGTGGGATCTGGTTTGCCGGTGGCAAATTTGGAAGTATGTGGCAAGTATATCAGATGAAAATTCAACCATCTGAGAAACTAACTTCTTACTCTTTCCGTGATGAAGATGAACCGGATTCTCCCGGAGAATCTGGCGGAGAATCCACAGAGGAACGTGAAAAACAAGAAGAACAAGAAAAACCCGTGGAGTATGTTCTAGATTCGGAAGATGAGCTTTAGTTACCTATAAGAACAAACATATTTTTTGTCATTTTAGAAAAATGAAGAACTCGTCACATAATAGACTGGAATTCTAATAATGAAAAAGGTTGCATTGATATTGCTATCTACTATAATTGTCATGATTTGCCATTATGTCATAACACATGTCTATGTAGAACATTGTCTTCCAAGGGGTAGATTTTATATAGATGGATATATATCATCTCTTATTAAATCTACATCAATTTACTGCCGCACACTGTATAAAATAAATACTTTGTTACAAGATATGCCGTTTCATATTTTCTCACATGGAGACAAATACGTTACGGATATGTCGAGATGTTTCGCAAACAGACTTTATGCACAAACGTGGTAATTTGGCTCACTGAAAGTATTTGCATGTAAGACATTATTACCCGATATTAAGTCCTGAACCGTGTCCTGAACCGTGTCCTGAACCGTGTCCTGAACCGTGTCCTGAACGGCATTTTTTTGCAGCATGTTTTCTGAATGAATCATATTCATAATAATTTGATATATTCTTGTAACTTCATCTTGGTCGTTTTTCTTTACAGCTTCTTTGAGGTCATATATCCACGCATTCATATAAGGTGTATATTCATTGCTTGACGGAGGTTTCGTTTTTTTAGTTGATATTAGCATAAACAATGCAATAAACAAAGTGATACCCAATAATTTATGATATGAGTTCATCAAACATACACTGATAAAAACAATAAGGGACAATATGATGATATTGCGAAAATCACGAAAATCACGAAAATATTCCACCATTATAATATATGGAATTTAGTACTTTTGCTCAAGTTTCTGCAATTGATACATATGAACAAACAAAGAAACTTAATGAATTAAAGGAAATGAAAATTACCAAGCTTCCCTCATCACCTAATGAACATACAGAATCAAATGAGTCCAATGAGTCACCTTTCTTAGATATTTCGGTACGCACACTTCTTGACAATTTCGTTATGACATGGCATAAAATCATTATCGACCTTCTTAATCTCGAGTTATATGCTCAAGATGATACAAAGGAATGGTGGGATAGATTCTATGCTATAATTATTAGAGTATTGTCTGTTTTTTGGGCACCCGATCGTATATTTTATGTAGGTGTCGGGCTTGTCGTTGCATCCTTCTTTACATTCTTTATATTTGCAGCATCATGATGTATCACGATGTATCACGATGTAACTCGTTTTACGTTATCCTTTTACCATAGAGTTCTTCCATGGAATTTTTTTGTTCTATATTACCAACAAGAGAATTTAGAGGTGTATTTTTATCGGGTTGCATAGACGCCATTCTTGGTAAGCGAAGTCCATTATAATAAGCACTTTCGAGTTTATTCATATAAGCATAAAGTTCTGAGAATCGTCTTTCGTTTTTATCTTGTTCTTCTTCTTTTTTCTGTTCGAGTTCTCGTATGGTATTCTCCAATTTTGTAATCTTTTCCACATTCTGCTTATGAAGTGTATCTAGCTTTCTTATTGAGCCTTGCATTATTATATCTTTCTTTTCATTCCGCATAATGTCTTCATATGATGTCATATTATATAATGAGAATATTAGGTATTTAATTATTTTGTGTTTATTGTAGCATACATAAGAGTATCAATAATCTTTTCAGGAGTAGCATTACCGTTACGCATCATACCTTTTTTCGTAAGAAACTCTCTCTTTTTTTTAAGAGAAATTTTTTTGATTTGTTCTTGTGACTTTTGTATGCTTTTTAGTGTTCTATTTTTGTCTTTTTGATTGGGCAGTTGAATAGTGAGATGGCTCCCTTTTTTAAATTTTCGCGTTTTTTTTTGCACTCTCTTTTTTGCTGCACGTCCACGTGTTTTTCCACCTAAACAGATAGTGTATAAAGGCATCTTACTATATAATATTAATATATTATGGGTATACCTTCTTTCTTTTCATATATCATAAAACGCTATGATAAAACAAGAATCATAAAAGAGCGACTATCGATAAACCCAACACATTTCTTTTTGGACTTAAATGGAATGATTCACCCGTGTAGCCATAAGGTCCTTCAGGAATTATACGAGGAAACAGCGGATCCAATGAGTATACCTCTAAATGTAATTGAGGATAGAATTTGTAAGAAGACTATAAATTCTATATTAGATTGTGTAAAAAAGGTAAATCCAAGCGATGTTCTTTATATAGCGATAGATGGCGTAGCTCCTCGTGCAAAGATGGAGCAACAAAGGAAAAGGAGGTTTAAATCCGCTCAGGATAAGAAACTTGATCCATCGGTACAAAAAACGACACGATGGGATTCGAATGCGATTACACCGGGGACGTCCTTTATGGAAAAATTGGGTAAAATGCTAAGACATTCACAAGAAATAAAATCTATTCCTGTGAATGAGATTATAATTTCGGATGCATTTGTTCCTATGGAAGGAGAGCATAAACTTATGAATTATATTCGTAAAAACTTGGGAGAAGACGCGGTATGTGTTGTACACGGTCTTGATGCAGATCTTATTATGTTATCTATTTTACTTTCACCGACCATATATTTATATCGCGAGGATGCACAGAGAAAGAGTACGTATTATATGGATACATCGTTTTTTTCCGAGTGTGTGGTACATCATTTTAGTCAATTACTTCACTTTATACCGGAAAATACACATGATTTATTGCGAGATTATGTATTCCTTTGTTTCTTTATGGGAAACGACTTCTTACCCCATCACTATGGATTGGAGATTCGCGATGAAGCTATTGATCTTGTTTTGGATATTTATGCGGATATTACAAATAATGTCCTACCTAGAAAAGCACTTACATATTCGAATGGTAAGATAAATATCAAATTTTTAATGCATTTTATCGAGCGTCTTTCCATACAGGAAGATGATCTTGTTATTGAAAGGACTGGGAGAATTGTATACAAGAAAGCTATTCGTCACGGACATACGGATCAAGATAAGTTTACGTACTTTCCCGACTATCATAGAAATATTGAGAAAAAGATTAATTTTGGTGAGGCAGATTGGAGGAAACGGTATTATGACTATGTTGAATTGACGGCTGGAAAACGAAATGTATCAAGGGATCATATGATAAATGATATGTGTATTATCTACTTACAGGGTCTTGAGTGGAATTTGAGTTATTATCTTGGTCGGTGTATTTCAACAACATGGTATTATCCATATTTACACGCCCCATGTCTTTGTGACTTACTAGCCATGTTAAAAAGTGGGGGATTTAAGGGTATAAAAAGAGATTCACGTTCGTATAGTCCTTTGGAACAACTTCTTTTGGTACTTCCACCACAGAGTTTTCGTTTACTGCCTCGTTCTTGGCAGCCTCTTATGAAACAGAGGGATTTATATCCTTTAAATGTTCGTCTAGACCCGGTGGGATCTATTTTTAGATGGCAATGTCCGCCGATTTTACATATTCACGATGATGCGGAGTTTTTGACGAGTTGCCATAGTCTTCCACTTAGTGCTGTAGAAGAGAGACGGAAGAAAATTTTTACATCTCCGTTTATCATTCGTAAAAAGGCTTAAATGCGAAGTATTTAATGTTCAATAACATGGATAAACACCCAGAACGTATCATTGGTCGTGTCAAGTGGTTTAATAACAAACTTGGCTATGGATTTATTAGTTACAAACAAGATACGACAAAGTCTTTTGAGAAGGATATTTTTGTACATTGGTCGCATCTTATCATTCCGGAGAAAGAGTTTCATACACTATATCAAGGTGAGTATGTAGAATTTGAGATTATTCCTTGTGAGGGGGACGAGAGGAAAAAGCATATGACACAGGCTCATAACGTTACGGGACCGAAAAAAGGACCGTTAATGGTTATGTCTAATAAGACGATGATGAGTATTGCACAGGGGACGTTTATTACGAATAGTGTTTTTAAAGTCCAACAAGTTTCACCCGATGAGATTTCGGAAGAAAAATGACTGAGAAATAATTTATTAACTACAATTTACGATAAATAGTATCATGGCGACTGTTCTTAACAAATACAAGTCTCATACACACAAGGAGCATATCTACAAGATTCCCGACACGTATATTGGAAGTGTTGAACCTTGCAGTGATACTCATTATGTCTTGGAGGATGCAAAGATGGTCCGAAAGACGGTAGAATATACACCTGGATTGTATAAGATTGTGGATGAGGTTATTGTAAACGCTTGGGATCAGTTTATTCGTAATAAAGACTCGGAAAAGGATCGTGTAAAGAATATTGATATCACGGTGGATAAGGAAACAGGGAAAGTTTCTGTGAGAAACACGGGTCGGGGTATTGATATTCTTATGCATCCGGAGCATAAGATTTATACGGTCGAGCTTATATTTGGAAAGCTTTTAACGAGTACAAATTATACGGAGGACGAGGAGAGGGTAACTGGTGGAAAGAATGGATATGGTGCCAAGCTTGCTAATATCTTTTCCAAGGACTTTGAAGTTGAGACGGTAGATTTGAATGAAAAGTTATACTTTTCACAAAAGTTTACGGATAATATGGATGTTCGTCACGAGCCCGTTATAAAGAAGATTAAGAAATCGGATTATAAGCAGGAATATACGTGTGTTTCATTTGTTCCCGACTTTGAGCGGTTCAAACTCAAGGGATGGTCCGATGATATGATTCGTATATTTGAGAGACGTGCACATGAGGTTGCAGCGTGTTGTGGATCAATGGTTTGTGTAACTTTTAATGGGAATCCGATTATGGTAAATTCCTTTCAGAAGTTTACGGGTCTTTTCATGAACGATACGGTGGTTTATGAGAGATATAGTTCGCGGTGGGAGATTGCGATTGGTCTCTCGGATACGTTTCAACATATTTCATTTGTGAATGGAATATTTACGTCGAAGGGCGGAAAGCACGTTGAATATGTTACGCAAATGATTTGCAAAAAGGTGAGCGAATATCTTATGAAGAAACATAAGATTGATGTCAAGGCTAGTTATATTCGCGAGCATATCTTTATCTTTGTGAATTGCCTTATTTCGAATCCGTCTTTTGATAGTCAGACGAAAGATTATCTCACAACACCGAGTAACAAGTTTGGCTCAAAGTGTGAGATTACCGATAAGATGATAGATACGATTTGTAAGAAGGGTCTTGCGGAACGGGTCATAGAAACGTATAACTTTAAGGAATCAAAGTTGTTAAAGAAAACGGATGGTAAGAAAAAGGTTCGTCTTTTGGGTATTCCAAAGTTGGACGATGCGAATGAAGCTGGTGGAAAGCTTTCTCAGAAGTGTACATTGATTCTTACCGAGGGAGATTCCGCAAAGGCGATGGCGGTGGCGGGATTGGGTGTAGTCGGTCGCGATTTATATGGTGTATTTCCACTTCGGGGTAAGGTAATTAATGTAAGAGAAAAGATTACAACAAAACAGGGACGGACTCAAGTTATGAATAACGTTGAGTTGAATCATATGAAACAGATTCTTGGACTGGAACAAGATACAAAGTATAAAGATACATCAAAGCTTAGATATGGGCATATTCTGATCATGACGGATCAGGATTATGACGGTTCTCATATCAAGGGTTTGATTATGAATTGGTTTGGGACTTTCTGGCCTGAGCTGTTACAGATAGAGGGATTTATCCAATGCATGATGACACCAATTGTAAAGGTAACGAAAGGTAAAAAGGAGGTTAGCTTTTATTCAATTGGTAAGTACGAGGAGTGGAAGGAAAATGCTGGAGGGGGGTGGACTTCTAAGTATTATAAGGGGTTGGGTACGAGTACTACAAAGGAAGCGAAAGAGTATTTTAAGAATTTGAAAAAGACGACATATACTTGGAATGAGGAGAATGCTTCAAACGCATTGGATATGGCATTTAATAAGGACCGTTCCAATGACCGTAAGACGTGGCTCAAGAAATACGAGTCGTCGGAGACGATTGATGATACGAATACTCATATATCTTACGATACATTTATTGACAAAGAGATGATCCACTTTTCAAACTATGATCTTAAGAGGTCTATTCCACATATTATGGATGGATTGAAACCTTCTCAGAGGAAGATTCTCTTTGGGTGTTTTAAACGTAAATTGACTCGAGAGATTCGTGTTGCTCAATTGGCGGGTTATATTAGTGAACATAGTGGGTATCACCATGGAGAGGAGAGTTTGAACAAGGCGATTATTGCCATGGCTCAGACCTTTCCTGGTTCCAATAATATTAACCTGCTTCAACCGAATGGTCAGTTTGGTACCCGATTGATGGGTGGCAAAGACGCTGGTAGTCCGAGGTATTTGCATACGGCACTTTCGCCGATTACGATGAAGTTGTTTTCGAATCACGATGTTGCTTTGCTGAATCACTTGGATGACGATGGTATGAGTATTGAACCCGAATATTATATTCCATGTGTTCCTCTTGTGTTGTGCAATGGAGCACAGGGTATTGGCACAGGATATAGTACTTCGATTCCATTGTATAATCCCAAAGATGTAATGCAGTACATGAGACATAAACTAGAACCGGAAAAGACTCCAAAGCCGGAACTTGTGCCTTATTATAATGGATTCAAGGGTAAGATTATTCAAGATACGGATGGGAGTTATATCACCAAGGGTGTTTATAAGATTTTGAACTATAAGACGATTCTTATTACAGAACTTCCCATTGGTGTTTGGATTGATTCATACAAGACATGGATTGATGATATTTTGACGCAAGTTACAAGTAATACAAAGACTACCGCGAAATCTACAACAAAGTCGGTGACATCAAAAACGACTAAAAAATCACCTACAAATAGTAAGACACAGGAGGATTGGTCGTTTTTGAAGAATTATAAGAGTCAAAGTACAGAGACAAGTGCACATTTTGAGATTGAGATTGATCCAGGTGTATTGAGTGATTGGTCTGCACGTTTATCAAAAGAAAAGAAGCTTAAACATACGATAAACTTTATTGAAAAGAAATTCCGGCTCACTTCGAAAATTTCAACAACAAATATGCATCTCTATGATATTCATGGTAAGATTAAGAAATACAATTCGTGTTATGATATTCTCGATGAATTTTACGAGAATCGTTCGCCCCTGTACCAAAGTCGCAAGGACCATCTCCTCTCGGTCCTCGATGTAGATATGTGTATCCTTTCTAACAAAGTGAAGTTCATTCGCGATATCTTGGATAATACACTTGATATCCGCAAGTATACCAAGGGTGCATTGAACGACTGGCTTTCGGAAAATGGTTTTGACTTGGATCCACGTCAGACCAAAGAATCAAAGGACTCTGCATCGTACCAATATCTCATTGGGATGCCCATGTCTCAGATGACAACGGACATGGTTGCCGAATTGGAGAAGAGCTACGACGATAAGAATAAAGAACATGGTGCACTCGTCGCGACTACTCCTCAGAAACTATGGAAAGATGATCTTGACTCCCTTGGCGGAGAATTTGCCAGATGATAACGAACATGAATGCACTATACCCAGGGATAAGATGATTAAACATTAGGATTAAGGATTATACTATCTGACATTATCAATTTTTTTACATATTCAACGTTGATTACAATCTGGATCAAACATGTGTTTCTATAGCCTTTCTAAACAGTATCCATAATCAGGATTCTTGAGTAAAATCTCTTCTTTGGGTGCAAGAGCATGGCTTCCTTTGATACACAAAACATACCATGGTAGTTACATATAGTATGTCGGTATGTTTCAAACTTATCAAAGAAATTAAATATATAATAATATTATGATATACAATTTTTATTTGATTCATAATGGTGATCCAGACAGGTATTCATTTATGATGAACCAATTTGAAAAATATGGAATAGACAAAAAAAATGTAGAGGTAATATTATATCCCAATAAAAACGATGTTACCGATGAACTTCATAAAAAAATATCAGTGAATCCAGGAAAAACTACCAAAGGACAAAGTTGTGTTACATACAAGCATTTTTTGGCATTGGAAAAAATTGCCGAATCCAAATGCGACATAGGAGTCATAATGGAAGATAATATAGAATTCAATGGAAATGTTTATGATGCCATGGAAAGATATATAAGAGACATGGATGAAAACTGGGATATTTTATTCGATAGCGACATATTATCAAAACAATTGGATAGATTCACCCCCCCTCCAGATAAAAATGGTAAAAGTGTTATAAGATCACCAAATAATACTTATAGTAAAGGTGCAAACTTTGTTTTGATTAATTCAAAATGTATTCATAAGATTTTAAATAGTTATTTACCATA
>MDSX01051914.1_pt1 | contig 12740 bp, 4 predicted proteins | sample 811141 | NCBI WGS metagenome assembly MDSX01 (sample SAMN05326642, study PRJNA326480) | marine metagenome | isolation source: seawater | place: Atlantic Ocean: South East | collected 2010
CAGTGCTACAACAGGAGAAGCAACAGGATTAGTTGCTAATGCTAAGTATATCCTTAAGCATGGATTATCTGCTCATGATGCCGTTTCTGGTAAGTCTGCCGAGAATCTTGGTATAAGATCATTATCTCTCATGGGTCATGATGCAATGATCGCAGATGAGTTGATTGCTGCTAGTGCTTCTGAATTTAAGGTAAATTTATATGATGAACCAACATTTGATACAACAGTTCAAGAATCAATACAGGCTAAGTTCCCAATAGGATCTTATATTCAGATTGATGATGAGATAATGAGGGTGAATAAGAATGTTCTACAAGGTACTTCAAATAATAAATTATCTGTTATTAGGGGTGTTTTAGGATCAATCGTACAAGAACATAAAGATAAGTCTATAATTAAGAGTATTAAACCTCACGCAATGGAGGTTCGTAGACCTTCTATCTTGAGGGCATCTGGTCATACATTTGAATATCTTGGTTATGGTCCAGGTAACTATTCAACTGGTTTACCACAAATATCTGATAGAACTCTTACTGAAAGAGAGGAGTTCCTAGCACAATCACAAGAAACTTCTTGTGGTACTGTTGTTTACACAGGTATGAATGATAAGGGTGATTTCTATATTGGAAACACTAAGATCTCAGCAGATAGTGGACAGCAGACTACATTTGATATTCCAATTCCAACGGTAACAGGTGAAGATCCAAGTAAGTTAAGTGTTGTATTTGATGAAGTAATCATCAAAGAGAGATTACTTGTTGAAGGTGGTAGTTCTAAACAGATTCTGTCTCAGTTCAATGGTCCTGTAACCTTTAATGGTATTACTAGGGTTAATAATCTATTCCAATCTCAAACAATAAAGGTTGGAACCAGTCATACTGTTTATATAAACAATGATGATGAAGAATCAGAATCAAATTATGATGAAATAGTATGTGGATCAACTTTACAAGGTGCTCTCCAAGTTAAGGGTGGGGCAAGTATTGGTAAGAACCTTAATATTTGTGGAAAATTAGGTGTTAAGAATAATACTGCTTCAACAAACACTAATAGTGGTGCTATTGTTACTGCTGGTGGAGTTGGTATTGGTGGTGCTTTAAATGTTGGTGGTAGTGGATCCTTTGCTGGTAATGTAATATTTAATGGTGGATCTCATTTCCCAAGTAATAAGTTAGTGAGCTTTGGTGGTGCTACTGTTGCGAATAAAAAGGGAGCAATTTATCATGATTCTGAATCATCTAATAATAATCTTAGAATTACTGCTACCGATGATAACACACACCTTTATCTACAAAGTAATAATAGAGTTGTTATTGGTAATAAAGATAATACAGAACAAGGGTTAGTCTATACTAAGTCTGATGGTGCTGTTAAATTGTACTATGGTGGAAGTGGAGCACATGTATTTGAAACTGTTACTGGTGGTGCTAAAGTAACTGGACAGTTAGATGTTACTGGTGATATTATTGCGTATAGTGCTTCAGATCATAGATTAAAGGATAATATTACACCTATTGAAAATCCATTAGAGAAAATTCTTACAATTAGTGGTAATACATTTAATTGGAATCAAGCATCTAACTGGGAAGGAAAGGCAGATACTGGTTTGATAGCACAGGAGATTCAAGGACTTGGACTTCCTGGTTTACATACTATCAGAGAAGATGGTACTCACGCTGTTGATTATGAAAAAGTTATTCCTCTTCTAGTTGAATCAGTTAAAGAATTAACTAAGAGACTTGAAGGTTTAGAGCATGATCTGAGGTTCAAAAAATAAAGACAAAACTAACTCATAAATAGTAAAAAACATATCTCAGATGGCGAATATCAAGAAATCATTTAATTTCCGTAGTGGTGTTCAAGTTGACGATGATAATTTAGTCGTTAATCAATTAGGAGCAGTTGGTATAGGAACTACTATTCCTACCGAACTATTGGAAGTTTATGGTGGTAATATAAAAACATCTGGAAATATAACTGGTACAAATGCTAATTTTGATTCAATTACAGCGACTAGTCTGACTGTTGAGAATACCAGTATGACTGGTTCCACTAGTGGATCTGGTGTTAAAATAGGAGAACCTGTTGGTGTTGTAACTGCTGAGAATGTTGGAGAAACAGTTACTTATTACGGAGATGGTCAATATTTAGAAAATATTCCAACATCTCAGTGGGTTGATAAAGATGTTGGATTGGGATTTATTAGCATATATGCTGCTGGTAATGTAGGTGTTGGAACTGATGATCCTAGACATACTTTGCAGATCGGTGGTAATAATAATTCAAATGCTTTTGATAAAGGGGTAGGGATTAATTCTGAAGGTGGTATTGTAGCAACTGGTGTTGTTACTGCTACGACATTTAAAGGAAATGTTACTGGTGATATTACAAGTTCTGAGTCTACTATTACACAAGTAGAATCAACCTATGTCCATAATACTGGTATTGTTACTACATCAAATCTTCATGTAACTGGAATAGTAACAACACCTGCAATTGAGGGAGTAACTCTTGCTAGTTATCCTCATGGAGCAGTTACTAATTTAGTTACTACTGTTGTTGCTAAGACAACTAATCATAGATATTCTGGTCAGGGTAATGCTAATGGATATTACATAGATGGAAGAGAATCACCTGTATTAAGTTTTACTCCTGGTAGAACATATAGATTTGATCAAAGTGATAGTACTAATACTGCTTATCCACTTAGATTTTATTATGATGAAGCAGGTACTAAGATTTATGGTGGTGGTGTAAATGTTGTTGGTGCTCAAGGAACTGCTGGAGCATATGTTGAAATAACAATACAAGAAGACTCACCTCAAGAGTTATATTACTTATCAGCTTCTGGAGCTACTTTAGTTGGTAATGCTATTATTACAAATGCTACTGCTAAAATTAATAATTTACAGTCTGTTGGTGTTATAACTGCTACTAAATTTGTTGGTGATATTACTGGTGATGTTACTTCTGGTACATCTACATTCGCACAAGTAACAGCTGCAAATGTAGAGGTTACAAGTGGTGTAGGAACTATTACTGAATTAGAATCGAGTAGAGCTGTACTTGGTATTACTACAGTAACCACAGGACATGTTACCAATTCATTAGGAATAGGTGTTAATAATCCTACAAGATCACTTGAAGTTTATTCTAGTGGGATTTCAACAGTCCATATTGTCGGAAAGGAACATGCAACAATAAGTATAGGACAAAATCAAAGTTCATTAGCTGGTATTGGTGAAAGTACAGCACAGATAAGATTTGGAAATGAAGATAAGACACTTGATGTAATAAATGGTGATCTTGGTGATATTAATTCATATATCCATGCTGGTAACTTTAATGGTATTGGTACTGGTGGATTCAACTGGTTATATGGACAAACTAATTCCAAATTAATGACTCTTTCTTATAAAGGTCATTTAGGAATTAATAAAACAGATCCTGAAGTTCAATTGGATGTAGTTGGTGTATCTACATTTACAGGAAGTGTTAGGGTTATTGGTAATTTAGAAATAGATCAAGGGCAACTCATTGGAGGTAATGTACAACCACCAGCACTTTTAACTAATTCTGATATATATCGACCCTCTTCTGGTATATCTACTTTTGCTAATATTGATGTTTTCAATACTGTAGAAGTTGGTGCTATTGCGATTGGAACTGCACGTGAGAATATTATTGATGCTGGTAATGGAGCAATAGATGCTCAATTTAGTAGAGCATTATTCTCTGCTGTTGGTATAGGAACTTCTGTTACCTCTTCTACTTTAACTGTTGCTGGTTCCATTGCTGGTACAGGAAGTGTTGGTATAGGAACTACAATAGCAACTTGTGGTGCTGATTTCGCAAGAGCAGGTGTAAATATAACTAGATTCTTGAAATTACCACAAATTACTACTACTGAACGAGGTAATTTAGTGAATCTAGAACCAGGATCCATAATATGGAATAGTTCGACATCTCAAATACAATATTATGATGGATCGTCTTGGAACTCTCTAACTTAAGGATAATTATTGATGGCAAGAAAAAACTGGGAAGTAAAGGCTAGATCTGCCGAAGCATGGCAGAAAATACATCAAGAATTACTTAGTGATGGAACTCAAGAATCTAACATACCAACAAGAGTGTGTTCATGTAAGGATTTAACAGATCATAGTGAGACTAGAGGAACATATCAATTATCTCTGTCTGAAGTTGAGGAATTAAGAAATCATCCAGATGTTGACTATGTTGAATTAAATCCAATATATCATGAAGAAGTTAGATCTGAAATAAATTATAATACTGATAGATTTACTTCTGCTGTAAAGAATTATAGGTCTTTACATACACTCACTCCTCCTACAGAAGTTGCTAACTCTTTAGTTGCTACTACTGGAGTGGCTAATGGAGATGATACTGTTGATTGGGTTCATGTTAGTGCTGGTTCAGGATCTAGTCCAGCTATGACTTATTGGGCAACTTTACCACTTCTAACAGATTATGGTGTTTACCCATCAATTCCTGCGAATCCTTCTACTACTGGAGATCCACTTAGAGGTTCTACTCAAAGTGCTGAGAATACTATAACTCTATCTTCTTCTGCTGTATATCAGTTGGAAATTATTATTGATGGTGAGTATGGAACTATTGACTGGACTAAGCAAGATGGATCAACAAAGGCTTATCCTACTGGTAATTTTACTAACTTTACTGATGCTAATGATAATGAACTACCATTAGATACTACGCTTGCTACAAGAGCTCAGGTTATCAATTTGGGATATCTTACTGCTGGCGATCATACAATAGAATATTCAGTTAGAAATGGTAATTTTTTAACTAATGATGGAAATCCTCATCCAGAGAAAGAGCAATGGGACTATAATCCAGGTGCTGTAGCATGGAGATTGATGAGATATGACACAAGCAATAATGGAGGTACTGGTCAAGGTCAGATCATAAATTCTGTTGACAGTAATGTTACCTTTAATATACCCAGATCAAATCCAACAAACGCAGAGAAAAATAGAACTGGATATCAATTATTAAGATGTCAAAGAGGTACTAGTAATACGTGGACTACTAGTTCCGATGAAGTAAAAACTTCAAATGTTGATTATACTAATGATGGATATGATACAGACATAATTATTTGTGATGATGGTGTATGGACTGGTCATCCAGAATTTGTTACTCATGATGATGATCCTCCACATTACATTCCAGGTAATGTTTTAGCTAGACATGGTAGATCTGGTGTTTTGGATCTATTTTTAGATTCTCCATATTATCTTGATCCAGATTGGTTTGATGCTGATCCTACAAATAGATTAACTTACAGATGGGATGGAACTCCAGTTCCTGTTGAGTCTGAGGCACGTAATTGGTGGTGTAATGGTATTACCCATAGATCAACAACATTTAAAGAAAGGATTGGTGGTACAAATAATCCTGAGAAAGGAGAAGTTTCATTATCTCAATCTGCTATTAATCAATTATATACTAGATCATATGCTTCTGGTAGTGAATTTTTAACACCAGGAGCTAATACTGCAGTTGACTGGTTAGGTGGTCATGGAACTCCTGTTGCTTCATTAGCATATGGAAAGAATTTCGGATGGGCTTTTAATGCTAATAAGTGGTCTGTAAGTAATCCACTTATGGAGAGATCAACTTTCTTTAATTTAGAAAAACTATTTCATAGATTTAAACCAGATAATATAAAATTCTCATCATCAACTGATCCTAAAGAGAGAAAAGACCCAACCATAGTCAATAATAGTTGGAGTGATTGGATAGATATAAATTCTCCAATTGGTCTTTATGGTGGTGTAGGGGTTTATGTTCCTCAAGCAGGAACTTACGTTTATAGAGGAACATCTGGTACTTTTGATGCTCAAGTAGATGGGCAACCAATGAAAGAACCTGCTTTTAGTCATAGAGGAGTTAATTCTGGACAAACTTCGCAGGGCAATGCTCGTAAGCAATATGTTCAAAACACAGGATGGGTACATTATTTAAGTAGATATTATGAACCAAATACAGATCCTGATGATCCTACAAAGTATAGGTACGACTCATTAAAACTTCCAGCATGGGCTTCTGGAAAAGCAACTGAAAATGCTGCTATAAGAGAAGCTATATCAGAGGGAATTGTATATGTATGGTCTGCTAGTAATGATGGTGAATATTTTGCTGCTGAAGGTCATCCTGATTATGATAATAAGATCAATGATTACTTTGTTAATAGGGCTGCTTTCCCACAACAAGTAGGATATGATCCAGATACTCAAATATTTGTGATTGGTGCTATGGATGATGCATTCAGAACCAATCGTTGGGATAGTGGAAATGATATGTCACTTAAAGAAGGATCAACTAGTGATTTTGATATAAATGCTGAAACACTAGCACAGGGTGGTCAAGTAGTTAGAGGTTCAAATCCTATTGGTAAATGGGATGATGCTTGGTCTAAAGCAGGAGATTATACTAATACTGGAACATTTGTTGACTTTTATGCTCCTGCGGATGAAACTTTAGCAGCATCAACAGATGTAGATGATAGTTCTCAAGGAAATGTTGGATTTAGTGGATATAAAAGATTAGAGAATAATCCAACATCAGGAGAATCTTATCATGATGAGTCATTTAGCGGAACTTCTGCTGCTGCTCCTGTATCTGCTGGATTAATTGCTTGTGCTCTACAGCAAAATAGAAAATGGGATGCTGCCACACTAAAATTAAATATGAAGGCAGGTAATGGTGCTATTAGTGCTGAAGGAGATACCTTTTATAAAGGATATACTCCTAGTGATACAGATCCTAATGATCCAAAATGGATGGCATCATATAGTGCATATGGAACTGACATAAGAGTAATTAAAGAATATACTGGATACTCAAACACACCAAATAAATCTTTAACTTCTAGTGGTGGAATAAGTGCTGTCAGACCAATAAATGAGAGATTTACAATTGCTCATAATAGTCCATCAATTGTTCATAAAGTAGATATTCATGGTATAAGAGAATTTCAAGAGTCTGATTCGAGCACACCAGTTGAATTAACATTAGCAGATGGATATTATCCAATTAGAGTTTCTACTAGTGAATTAGTTCCTGCAAATTTAAGTGATTATAGATTTAGAGTTGATCCTACAGACAATCAGATTCTAGAAATTAGTGATGATGATGGAGTAACATGGGGTGACTTTAAAATTACTGTTGTAAATGGATATTTTATAATTGATGAACAGAGAGCTTTCTATCGCTTAAATTTAAATGATAATAATCAAGGATTACCTGGATCATCTGCTAGTGATCCTAGTTATACTTTAGTACCTAGTAATTTTACTGTTAATGAAGGATCTACTCTCACAACTACAATTGCTTCTACTAATGTAGCACAAGGAACTAGTGTATATTGGTCATTAGTTGGATTAAGTTCTAGTGATTTAAGTTCTGGTGATCTTCAAGGTACTTTTACTGTTGCTGCTGATGGAAGTATTGGAACTTTAACTCATACATTTACTGAGGATAATCTAACTGAGGGTGATGAAACATTTGAGATAAAAATACATTCAGATTCTGCTAGAAATAATTTATTAAAGAAAATAACATTAACATTAAAAGATACTTCTAATTCTGGAGGAACTGGACCAGTTACAGATCCATTTACACCAGGTACTAATGGATATGATAGTAAGAATTTTCCTGATAATATAAAGAGAACTCATACTAATGGTAATACTACAGTTGAGACTGCTGGACCATATTTCTCTGGTAGTGTACCAATTAAGTTTAGTGATATTGGAAGATATTTTAAGAATGGGTATTCTGTTGGTAATCAAGTAAAGGCATCTGAGTATTTTAGAAATACTAATGCTACTACAACTAGTGCTAATGTTCCAAATGCTACTGAAAATGAGTTTGAAAGTGATAAGACAACAACTAAAATATCTCCTGATTCATATCCTAATGAAGTTTTCTCTGGTAGTGGAACCAATCTTAAATTGAGTGACTTTAGAGGATCAGTTAAGAGATATTATGCTACTGTTGGTAGTATTAGTAATGTTGGTGGAACTATAATTAAAAACTATAGTATGAATAGGTGGAGTGGATCGGAAGGTATTGACTGGGATAATAGAAATCATAGAGATACTACTAGTAGATCTGATGGTAATTTAATAAGAAATGTTGACAAAAGAATATTCATAAATGCTACATGCTATTCTGATGATACAGGAACTGGTGGAACTCAAGGATCATTAGTTAGTGGTTCTTTTGATAAAACACCTGGTGCTAGGTTAGAAGAACCTACACTATCTATTCGTAACTCTGTTATTTTTGTTAATGGTAGGGTTCTTGGATCTGGTGGAGTTGGTGGATATAGAACTAGTGGACCTAAAGGATCAAGTGATCCAGGTAAGCATGGTGGAACTGGTTTAAAGGTAAAACATACTGGATCTACAACTTTTGTATATGTGTATAAAGATGCTCAACTTTATGGTGGAGGTGGTGGAGGTGAATCTGGAGCTATGGGTGCACCAGGTTCAGCAGGTTCTTGTGGAGAATCTTGGACAGAAACTATGACAAATTCTTTCTGCCCTATAAATTCTACTGGTGGATTTGTTTTACAAGGTTGTCCTGCTGGATGGCAGAGTTCTGGATGGGGTGGTGGTGGTTCACCATGTTCTTTTAGAACGGTTACAGATCCAGTAACAGGAGAAACTACAACAACAGTTAGAGCATATACAGTATCAGTAAATTGTTCTAGAGATAGGTCTGCCGATTATGGATCTTCATCTACTCCACAACAAGGTGTTGGTGGTGCTGGTGGAAATGGTAAAGGATTATATCAACCCAAGAGTAGTGGTCAAGGTGGAACTTCTGGTACATGTCCAAGTTGTAGTCAAGGAAGTTTGAGTGGTGGATCATGTGGTGGTAATGGATCTGCTGGTGTGGATGGTGGTGAATGGGGTCAACCAGGTCAGAATAGTGATGGAGAAACTGGAGATGGTGGTAATGGTGGACCTGCTATTTGTGGATCACCATTTGTTTTAATGGGTGATGTTAATAGTAGTACCGTAAAAGGTGCTAAAGATGGAGAATGTAATGGAAGCGAACAAACTATACAACCAGAACCCAGACCAGATCCTCCTCAAGTGACAATAACTCCATTACCAACTTATGTAAGATTTAAGTTTGATGGAATGAAGTTGTTGGTAACTGCTCCTCAAGGACAAACTTGCGACTTTAGAATTCGTACTGTCCATAGAGATAGAAGTAGTATGGATAGTATTCCATTTTCTAGTGTTGCTATTATGAAGGATGGACAAACTTATGGAACAATAAGTAGAGGACAATCATCTGCTCAAGAGTTTAGTTTAGCTGCTGGTGTTTATAACTTGTATTGGACTAATCTTAATCATAAAAATACAAATAATAATTCTAATTCGGGTCAAAACGCTCAATATACTGGGGATGGAACTGGGTTTCTTGATGGAACCATTTTAGATCCTACTCGTATTGCTGATGATAAATTAGAAATCAAATTGAAAGATGGAACAAGTCCTGAAGATGATGCTGAGATTACTATATTAAATCCTTCTTCGTATATTACACCTTCATCTTGGGTAAAATGTTATCAGACAGGTGTTCATGGTACTGCTAGAGCAGAAAATAATTGGGCAGCAGATACAACAACTCCAGAAGGATTATTATATCCTGCTCATAATCAGTATTGGCATACATTTATGAGAGAACTTGCCGTTTTCCCAAGTATTACTGAGACTTTTGCTGGACAATGGAAGACCCAAGACTATAAATTTAAATTAACTACATCTCCTAGAGCATCCGAAGGTGCTATAAGAATTACACCAGGTAATTTTACACTTAGAATGATGTCTGATAATGCTGGAAAATTGAGTTGGAGTAGTACTACTTATAATAAGGTTGATGCCTGTTATACAAGTGATTATAGAGGGCATGATGGGTTCGAGAATCACATAGTTGATGGTATTGTAGTAGAAAATCATAGTGCTATTATACCAGTATCAATGCCAGCTAACTCAACTGAATTGGAAGTAACTATAAGAGCTGAAATTTATAATAATCCTAATGATGCTAATGGTGATCCTATGGGACTTCCTAATGATCATACTAGAAACCCTGCTGGAATAGCATTTGAACTTCTAGATACAACTGGTAATAGGATATTTGATTCTATGAATTTACCTGGAACTGAGAAGTTTAGACCTGCTGAAGTTGGTTGGAATATTACTGGAAGATTCTCTACAGTATATGGAAATTCAACTCCTAATGATGGTGGTTGGAATAATAATATTCCTATTCAAAGAAATGTTGTTGCTCCAGATTTAATAAGATTATCTCCAAGTAATGTTGGAACACCTATTGAATATAGTTTAACAGTTCAAGGTGAGGGGGTAGATCCTACTGCTACAGCAACATTTGAGATCTTGTAGTCAAATCTTAAGGAATTATACATACCTTTGTATGGATTGTAAGCGAAACTTTATATTTTCTTAAGACCAGGGTGCGATTGACACCCTGTTTTTTTATGTTATAATGTCATCATGAGTGATATAAAACTCCATAACGATAATTGTATGAATATACTTCCCACACTAGATGATGGGAGTGTTACTTTGACGTTGACTGATATACCTTATGATGAAGTAAATCGAGAGAGTGGTGGATTAAGAAATCTAGATAAGAGTCATGCGGATATAATTACCTTTCCACTAGATGAGTTTATAGACGAGATTGTTAGAGTTACTTCAGGGAGCATTTATATATTCTGTGGTTCGATTCAGGTATCACACATACGCAATAGGTTGATAGAACATGGACTGTCAGTACGGCATTGTATATGGGAGAAGACAAACCCATCACCTATGAACGGTCAACATATATGGTTATCGAGTATTGAGAACTGTGTATATGGAAAGAGGTCTGGTGCTACATTTAATGAGCATTGTAGGTCTGCTGTATGGAGACACCCGATTGAGCATTACAAAGATCATCCAACACCGAAACCAGTTAAGTTAATGTCAAGACTGATAGAGGCGAGTTCTAATGTGGGAGACACAGTATTAGATCCTTGTATGGGATCAGGTGCTATTGGTGTTGCTGCCAAGCAATGTGCCAGAGACTTCATTGGCATAGAAATGAATGAGGAATACTATAAGATGACTGAAGAGAGGATTCTTAGTCACACAGAGAGCGTTTTGTCTTTCTTTGCTGACTAAGTTGACAAGTCAGGGTGAACCTGTTATGATAGGATCAATCAGTTGAACAGCAGTTCGGTCTGATTTAAACAGTAGTTTACTTTTTATTATTACTATGTCTACACATACACCAATCGGCAAAAACGAAGTGCCTGATATTTCATTGCTTCCTAGTAAGGATGCAAGAAGAAAGTTTCGCACAGGAACCTATATTAAAACAGTGGTATTAGATTTAAGTACCATTGATATAGGTGGTGGAACCGAGAAAAACAAGGCAAGAGCTTTAGGAACCGATACAAATCACATTGATGATTTAGTTAACGAATTTACTAGAGGTATTCTTTACGATCAATTACCCCCTATTGTTACTCAAACAGAGTGGATGGGTGGAAACTATATGTTAGTTGATGGGTTCACCAGAGTAGCAGCACTAAAAGAAAAAGAGCAAGTTGCATGGGTATTTGATGTCTATGAACTTGAGAAAGGTTATGATCTCGAAGATCTTAAAGCTGAAATAGGATTGGGTGCTAACAATCACGTTGCCAGTAAAAAATCAAAACCAAAGGATTTTATTGTACCAGGCATTGAATGGACAATACGTCAAGAGAAAGATGGCAAAACAGTATCTAAAACTCAAATCAAAAAGTGGATAAACAATATCGATCATTCCTTTTCAACCTCTCAGGTAAACACCACTGTTGATAAGATCTACGATGCAGTGTTTCCTGATACAACAGTTGCTACATTTTCTGAAAAGACTGCTGTAGCATATCTTGATGGTTTAGGATATGCTTCTAAGGGTATAAAGGATGATGATGGATTACATGGTCGTACCTTTGCTGCTACTAAAAACGCAACACATGGTCCTCGTAATTTCTGCCATATGTTAAAAGATTTTAAAGAAACTGGTAGGAAAACAAGAGTTAATCTTTTCGCACCAAACGGAACACCAGCGAAAGATGTTGAAAGAATCATTGAGGCACAGAAACAGGAGTTCTTAATGTGGGCTGAAGCGATTCAGGAAATGGCAGTTCATATCAAAGCAGATAAGAATTGGGTTCCATTTGAATTTGGTGTCCGTCCATCCCAGATAGTTGATGTTGATCCTGATGGTGGAGTAGTTCCACTTTGTGATACAGCACCAGAACCAAATCCTAAAACTGAAGTTGATGAGTTTGCTGAGTTAGATACTACATTTAACCAGTAGGTCTATTGTCACAACCCCCTTCACAGGGGGTTTTTTTATGCTATAATATATTCAACTGAGAAACATTAATGCCATTACGTCCTCACCAACTTAATGCTTTGAGAGCTATGGCAATCCATGACAAGGGGCAGATTATAGTTCCTACAGGTGGTGGTAAGACCATGTGTATGATTAAAGATGCGATAGCACTTCTTAAGGGCAGTTCAAAGACTGTTGTTGTAGTTGCTCCTCGTATTCTATTAGCAGAGCAATTATCCTCTGAGTTCATGGAAGAATTTGTTAAGAATGACATG
>MDSX01034284.1_pt1 | contig 12736 bp, 23 predicted proteins | sample 811141 | NCBI WGS metagenome assembly MDSX01 (sample SAMN05326642, study PRJNA326480) | marine metagenome | isolation source: seawater | place: Atlantic Ocean: South East | collected 2010
ATACTCTTAAGAGTTTAAACATTTTAAGAACTATACCTGGATTAATGGAAGTTATATTAAAAGATGGAATGTGGTTAATGCCAACAACTAAAAAATAAGAATGAGATATACTGTAACAATGACAATTTATATAGATGCTGAAAATGATAAGCATGCTGTATCTAAAGCTAAGATGATTGCTAAAAGAGAACAAGTAAAATATCCTGCACAACGATGTGAAGTAGAGAAAGTACACTGTACACCGTTTGCATCAATGAATATTAGAGAATTAGATATTAATAAGATATGAAAAAGAAAATTAAAGTAGAATCTCATATGGGAATTGCATTCTCAACAATAGGTGGACAAAAATATTTATTCCCAGGATGGATTCCAGTTGATGATCATATATCATTTGATGATGTAGAGGTTACTAATCCTTATGCAAATATCAAAAAAGAAGAATATCAAATTACTGGATCAAGAGGCGATAAATATACTGTAACAAATAGAAACGGACAGTTCTCATGTAATTGCCCAGCCGGCAAATTCAGAGGAACTTGTAAACATTCAACACAAGTTCAAAAAGAACTCAGCTTAGTTGAATAAATAAAGAAAAACAATATTTAAATTATGAATTTATCATACGGACTAGCAAAAACAGGTGGGGCCGGTGCCAGTGATTGGGCATTTGGTACTGACTTAGGAATAGCTACAAACAGTCAAGACAGAAGCTGGGAAATAGCAAGAAACCCAGCAAAAGGATCAATATCTACTTTTGGAACTGTTGTTACAGGAAGTGGTTATTCATTAGGTGTAAATAAAGTATTAGTACAGAGTGGAACTGACGGAGATGGCCAAGGATTTTCTTGTATAGCAAATATCGTGGAAGCTGAAGGTATACTTAGAGTAGATTCATCTGTTAAAAATACTGCTAAGTTTGATGATTATCAAAATAGTTTAAGACTTGCATTTGACCAACAAAGCCCTGATCCATACACATATGTAAGGCTTACCGCTACTGGGCAACCTGTTTCAGGATCAACTACAGCAGTGCTTGGAACTACTACAGCAGGAGTTGCTGGAACATTTATAGTAAATATTATTGGCGGTTCAGTTAGTAGTGTTACTGTTGCTGCAGGTGGATCTGATTATAAAGTAGGAGAAGTAGTAACAATAACTAAAGCTAACTTAGAAGCTGCATTTGCAGGACATATCTTTATGTCAGATTTATCATTAATTTTAACAGAAGAAAACGTTACGGGTGGTATAGATGTAAATTCAGTAAGACTTTTAAATGGCGGTGTAGGCCATGTTGTTGGGAATGTTATTACATTAACTGAAGAAAATACAACAGGAGGTACAGGTACATTAACTGTTGTAACTTTAGATATAGCTAATCCATTAGTAACCGCACCTAATAATAGATATCCTAGAGCAGTTAAAACTTCTACAGGAGATCAAGGTGCTCCAAAGACAATTGAATTTGTTGGGATGGATGATGTTAATGTTATCATAGGCGGATTTACCGCAGGTACAGTATTTCCTTTTAACTTTAAACAAATTATAGATGCTGGCACAGATGCTGCATTAGGGGAAATAACTATTTTATATTAAACAAAAATAAATAAATTAAGTAATGGAAAAAGCAAAAGAATTATTTGGAAAAGTAGTAAGTTGGATTGACTCAAAAGGTTTCTCTGCTTTATTATCATTAGGTCTGGGTGCAGGTCTTTGGGTGTTTGGTTACAAGATATATGCTGGAATTGCATTCGGTGTATTCTTAACTAGAAACTGGGATCTTTTCAGAGGATGGCTAAAGAAGTAATTAAAAGAAAGAAAGAATCATCTCAGTTTATTTTTTGTTACTGGGATGATTATTCTGCCTTACCCCAAGAAAGAATTAAGAATATTAAAAAGAAAACAAAAATAAAAAAATGAAATATATTAAAAATTTAGATTTAAGCGAAAGTTTATATGAAAAAGTAAACGAAGCAGTAAATGCATCAGGTTATCTTAAAGCTGGCAAGTTAGGTGTTAATGATCAATTCTTAGGAAGAAGATCTTTGGCATGGACATTATCAGTTGATCTAGGATTAAAGGCATCTGATGAATTCGTTGGACCGTGGTTAGGATTTGATCATGTATCAATGTATGCTATTGGTAAAAAAGGTGGAACAATTCTTAATGATGCATTAACCGACAAATACACTTATGAAGAATTAAAAGCTGCTGCTGCAAAATATTTAGGAATTAAAGAATCTGCTGAAGTAAATGAAGCTAAGAAATTTAAACCAGGAGATAAGTGGTCAAATGATTTTGATTATGATGGAATGATGAAGTACGCTTTAAAAGTAAATCATAAAACTCCACTAAAAACTCTTCAGAAATTGCATGATTCTGCAACTGATGTAAATTATCATACTCCTTTTTCAGGTTTAGGTAATGCAATTGATTGGATAACTGATGATGGTGTTAATTCACAAGAAGGTAAAGACTTTATGAAACAATTTCATAATGACATTAAGGCTGAAATAAAAACAATGGGATAATGAAATATATCAAATTATTTGAAAAGTTCACTAAGGACTATATGAAAAAAATAGACCTTAAAGATTTTAAGAAAATTAAAAAAGGTTCTAAGATTTTATACATGGGTGGCCAAGTGGAAGTTTTAGATAATAATGGATATGTTCTTAAACTTAAAGGAGAAGACGGTAGAACCTTTACTGTTAACAAATCTCAATTTGATCATGGTGGAATGATTAAAGAAGTATCTGATGGAAAGAAAAAGAAAAAGAAAAAGGAATTCCATCCTGATATGATGTATGAAGCTAAAGCACCTGATGCTAATAAAGCAATTAAAGATTTAAAAAGAAAAGGTTCTGAAATTAATTGGCTTGATGATGCTGATGCTGATACGAAAAAGATTTGGAAAAAAGCTGGTGTTAATCCTAACGATGAAAATACAGTTATTCTTTATTCATATGTATCACATCAATGGGATGAGGTTAAAAAAATATTAAACCAACACAATGTAGAGTTTAAAGAATTAGAAGATCCTAATTCAGCAGGAGAATCTTTTATTGTATTTGTTCAAGAATCAGTTAATGAATTAAGAACATCACCAGTATCTGGTACAATGGCTGGTTTTACTACATCGTTAGAAGATAGAAAATATGAATTAAAGAAAGATGCTAAAGGTGCCACTATCGGAAGTTTTTCAAATGTAACCCTTCCTAAAGGAACTATTATTTACAATTTGCCAGGTGGAGTATTCGCTGATCATTTTTCACTAAAGAATAAGTATTCAAGTAGGTCATCACAAGGTCCACAATATTTTGATAAGCCAACATTTAAAGGTATTATGATTAAACAAACACCTGCTCTTTTATCATACATTGAAAAGAATAGTAAAGTTTTAGAATCATTGGAATTAGATGAAGCCGTAAAACCTTATAAGAAAGGGCAGAGGGTTGATTATCAATTAGATCATAAAGGTGGAGTTGGTAAATTTGCTGATGCAATGTCAAAATCTAAAAACATTGAATCTGGAGTTATTAAAAAAAGAACTAAAGGATTTGCTGGTACTTTTAAATATGAACTTACTAATGGTTTAGAATTATACGGTTCTGAGATTGTAGGTTTAACCGAAGAAACATATAATTCAAGAGTTAATGAATTATCATCTGCCCAAGACGGAACTAAAGATTCAGATGGCAAACACAGACATGAACATCATTTAGAAGAAGATATAGAAGCAATGTGGAAAAAGACGTATGGTGAGAATTTCAGTTCTCAATACCCAGCAGTTGCTAAAATTATTAAACAAAGAAAGATTAAAGATAAAAGAGAAATTGCTAGAATATGGCAAGATACTTATGATGAGAATTTTGAAAAAGAATATCCAGCATTATTCCAAAAGTTAAGTTAATGGCACCATATTTAATTTTTGCTTTTATCTTATGCATATTAATAGATACACTATGAAATATATTAAACCACTTAATGAAGGAAGACCTATGTTTCAGGATACTCCTAATGAATTTGCATATTTAGATTTTAAAAAATGGGCATATAAGAACAGGGGCAAAATCAAAAAAGAACTTTCTAAAATTAATGATGGTACTACATTATTCATGGCATTAAGAAGGGTATGGATGGAATGGGCAAATAGCGAAGCAAAAGAATGGAGTTATTTACATTCTACTCCCGTTGCTAAAAAAGATTTTGGTAGAGCCTTGGCTGTCATGTTAAAGAAAGATGATCTAATCATTAAAAAGCAAGGAAATAAATTAACAGACTTAAAATAAATAAAAACAAAAATAATGAAAAAACTATTTACACTCTTATTAGCAGCTACTTTATTTGTAGCATGTAATAATACAAAAACTGATAAAGTAGAATCAGATCCTGTTACTGTATCTTTAAATGTTATTAATAAAACAGATATGGATATTTATGCTAACTGTTCATTCTGTGTTGATGTAGTAAATGATACTACATTAGTAAAAGCAGGTTCCTCTTACTTACTACAATCAAATACACATAAAGCTGATGGTACTATTTTTACAATCGGTATACACGGACCTAAGAATGGTTGTGACAGCTTAGCTGTAAATCCTTCAGGGTGGGGTGGTCAACTTCCAGTAGGATATGGTTATTGGTCAGGTTCTGCACATGTTACATGCCAACCTGAATGTGGTAATGCAAATCCAACAGCAAAAGTACCTGACTATGATGGAAATTGGATATTTGAATATTCATTTAAAGATGGGAGTCATAATGCACAAGTATTTGATGAGGTAACTATTACCACTAAATGTACTAAATAACTATGAGCAAGATACCTTCATTTAAAGAATTTAATAATCAACAACTTGTAAAAGAATCATATGATCTTTTAGAAGGCAGCGTAAGCTATGATGATCTTAATGATATTTTAAATGAAGGTCTGTTTTCATTCATAAAGGGTATCTTTATTAATCCAGGAAAGAAAAGAAAACTTAGAAAGCTAGGTGATCAATTATTTAAGATAAAGGTTCAAATTCAAAAAATGGATATTGAGCAAAATGATATTTCAAAAGCTGAAGATGAATTAAAATCTAAAGATTCAAATTATACGGCCGATCCTGCTTTATCTGTAGCAGTAAATGCAGAAGAAAAGAAGAAGCAAGCCTTACAAAATAAGGAAGGTATTATAATAGATCAAATGGATGCTATTGCTGGAGAAAATGAAACTCTAACTAAATATGTTAATAAGGTTAAGTTAGAAGTTAGGATGAAAGCAAATGAAGCTACAATAAAACTAGCAGATGATGAAATGGCTAGAATTTTAACAAAGATACAAAAGAAAGATGCTAAAGAAGTTAAAACTTTGGATAAAGAATTGGCTAAGGCGGCCTAATCAAGTTAAGCCTGATGAATATGATAACTGGTATCCAGATAGATAAAGTGTTAACATTTATTTAACAATTAATTAATATCAGATTTATAAACAATTCGTAGTTTTTACCATAAATATTATATGGAAACAAAAACTAAACATGACATCTCCTCTGCACTGTATATAGTAATTATGATTATTGTATTTACACTTGCACTTTAATATATAAATTCCACAGCCTTGAACGCAAGGCCAACTTTCAAAAAAATTTATTAAAATGAAAAAGCTCACCTGGTTGTTAGTGTCTTTGTTTTTGCCTTTTGTTGTTTCTTCTCAATTATGCGATGTTGAATTATTAGATATGGATTGGGATGACCAAACTATAACATTAACTTTAAATGATAATGTTTGTTCTAATTCATCTACACCTAGTTGGGTACCTTATCCTGATTCTGTATATGTAGTACAATTAGGATTAAGTTATGGTGGTACGACTTGTACGATAGCTGCCAATTCTACTAATTTTTATCCACCTCTTGGATTAAATGATACTCTTACTTATACTTTTAGTAATTGGTCAGATCCTTTTAATTGTTTTGATAATGCATTTACTTATTACCAAGAAACTTGTATGGCTACAGTTTCAGTAGTAGGACCTAATAATTCTATTAACTTGGATATGAATAATGGAAATAATTATATAGGCTTTAATCCTGTGTGGGATAACTGTTATGATGTAGTTAATGTTATAGAATTTTATAAAAATGATAAAGAAGTAATAGGTGTATGGGATTTTCTTGGTCGTTATATTCAAAAAGATATAAACGGATTAGAAACAGATAAACTATATCTTATCAAATATAATGATGGGAGTACACAGAAGATCTTTTTAAGATAATCTCACTTCTAGTGGGAGATAATCTAATTACATATATACATACATAGTATATAACTAATGATGCTAGCACATCTTTATCATCCTTATATGTAGATAAAAGAATCATACTGACTGTATAACATAGATTTTTAGCATAAAACAAATTTCATTTCTTACATATAATAATAAATTAGTTTTTATTATGGACCAAACAAAAGGAAAAATAGGATTCACTGCAGGAAATTTTGATATAATTCATCCTGGGTATATCTATACATTTAAAGCTGCTAAAAAAGAATGCGACTACTTTATGGTATTTTTACATTCAGATCCATCAGAGACAAGATATACAAAATATAAACCAGTGATACCTTTACATGAAAGATATACTACTCTTATGTCATTAGAGGATGTTGACGAAGTTGTCACTTATGAATCGGAAGAAGATCTTTTAAAGTTAATTGAATTTTTTAAACCTGATGTTAGAATCTTAGGAGATGATTATATTGGAAAAAGATTTACTGGAGATCATTTGCCAATTGAAGTAGTTTATACAACAAGAAGTCATGGATGGTCAACAACTAAATTAAAGAACTTAATAACTAGAATGACAGTGAAACAAAATCCTAATATTCTAAAAGAAAAGAAATGAGAATAATAGTAACAGGCGGATTTGGTTTTATAGGATCTGAATTTGTAAATCTTATTGCTAAAGTAAATCCAACAGCTCAGATTGTAATTGTGGATAAAATGACATACGCGGCAAACCCAAAGAATGTTAAAACTGGAATATCTCTCATTAAAAAAGATATATGTGATGTAACTCCAAATGACTTAGGTGCATATGATTATTTAGTACATTTTGCTGCCGAGAGTCATGTAGATAATTCTATAACAGATGGTAAGCCTTTTATTAGAACAAATGTTGAAGGAACTTTTAATCTTTTAGAATGCGCAAGGCAAAACAAAAGCTTAAAGAAATTTATTCATATTTCAACCGATGAAGTTTATGGTGATATGGATGATCTTAAACACCATTCAGTTTTAGGCATTAAGAAAAAGGCAGACGAGAATGATTCCCTAGAAGGTTCTTCTTATTACTCTGCAACTAAAGCTTCATCAGACTTATTAGTCTTGGCTGCTAATAGAACTTTTGGATTACCTTACATAATTACTAGAACTTGTAATAATTATGGATCACATCAACATAAAGAAAAGTTTTTACCAACTATCTTAAGATCTATTAAAGAAGGTAAAGAAATACCAGTTTATGGTGATGGCAAAAATGTTAGAGAATGGATTGATGTTAGAGATAATGTACGACAATTATATAATTTAATGTTATCAGATTCAATAAATGAAATATTTAATATAGGAACAGGTCAAACTTATACTAATTTAGATATTATTGGAATGATTGGAGTCATAATGAAAAAACCTGTAAAATTCAAATTTGTAAAAGATAGGCTAGGTCATGACAGAAGGTATGAATTAAACTCTAATAAATTAAATGAATACGGTTTTATAGATGAGTATAAAACATTAACCGACTTTTTAAAAAAGGAAGTCAAAAAATTAAAATAATGGACAATTGGTTAGATCAGGCAGTTTGGAATTCATATCAAGTATTAACAGGTATGTATGATTTTGATGGTTTAATAGACCACCTTGAATTAAGAAAGGAAGAAGTTGAAGATCCGGAAGATGTATCGGTTATGCCGGTATTTTTTATTCCACCTGATAAAGAAGTAGATAACGAAGACATAGATGAAATGATTGCATATTATGAAGACTTGGAGTGTTATGAAGAATGTGCAGTATTATTAAAATTAAAAAAATAAAGATGAAAAGAAAAACAGAAATGAAAAATTTCCTATTAAATCATAAAGGAAATAAATATAAAGCAAACAACATTTTAAGTTTATTGTGGAATTTTGCAACAGGAAAAACAAGTAAGTAAATGACTAAAGGACTTATCATATTAGGTGTATTTTTTATATTAAGCTGGTGCTGGATAGCATATGAAATATGGACAGCACCTTTAATGCCTGATGACTTTGAATTAAAAGATGAAGATATTTGGCCATTAGATGAACATCTTATTGACGAACCTGAATATGATGCAGCTATTGATAGGCATAAACCTGAAGAGTGGGATGAAGATCATGCATTAGATATGGTAATGAATGATATGGTTAAAGATTTATCTGAAGAAGACTTAAAATGAAAGTATTAATTTTAGGAGATGGCCTTTTAGGTAGTGAAATTAAAAAACAAACTGACTGGGATTTAATTAGTAGAAAAACACATACTTTTGATTTTAATCAAATTACTTCTGTTTACAAATTCCTTAAAGATTATGATGTAATATTAAATTGTATTGCCAATACCGATACTTACTCTAAAAATAAAGAAGATCATTGGAATGTAAATTATAAAGCAGTTAGTAGATTAACTGATTGGTGTAATGAAAATCATAAAAAGTTTGTTCATATATCAACAGACTTTGTTTATGCTAATAATACAAACGCTCCATCCGAAGAAGAAGTTCCAGTACATGCCCAAAATTGGTATTCATATACTAAACTTTTAGCAGATGGGTATATTGAATTAAAAGGGAATGATTATCTTCTTATAAGAACATCTTTTAAACCTACGCCATTCCCTTATGATACAGCGTTCACTGATGTAATAAGTAATTGTGATTATGTAAACAAAAATGCAAGTCGAATTATAGATCTTATAAATCAAAAACATAGTGGTATCTATAATGTAGGTGGAAACGAGAAAAGCATTTATGAATTAGCAAAAGAAACACACCCAGATGTAAAAGGAGGATTATCTAAGGGGTGGATGCCTAAAGATGTTAGAATGAATTGTAATAAATTTAACAATGCCAACAAAAAAGATTAGAACAGAATTTAAAGAAGCAAACCTTAAGGAAGTAAGATATGCTATTATAGAGAATTTCTTTTTTGGATTCAGTGGAGCTATCATTGTTCCATTCATCGCACTAAGAATGGATATAGCAGTACTTATAGGTTATATGATACATTACTTTTATATTAGTAAAGTTATTAACCGACCTAAATACACCACATCATTAGCTAAGTTTATCTTATTCCCTATACCAACAGCTCTTGGCGGATTCGCTGGATATAAAGTAGCTTACTTTGTTTCACAATACTTAACAGATTACATACAATGATAGAAGATAAAGATTTTACAATAGATGAAAGATACCAGGAGCTGTTACAAACTATTTTAGATTTTGGTAAAGATAAAAAAGATAGAACAGGTACAGGTACAAAATCAATTTTCGGATATACTATCAGATGGGATATGACCCAAGGGTTTCCTCTTTTAACCACAAAGAGAATGCCAATGAAAACAATTGCTACTGAACTAAGGTGGTTTCTAAAAGGAGATACTAATATTAAATTTTTGCATGATAACAATTGCCATATATGGGATGGTGATTATAAAAAATCTGGTAGAACTGATGGAGAACTTGGACCGATATATGGTAAGCAGTGGAGAGATTGGAATGGAGAAGACCAAATAAAAAATCTAATCAATGAATTAAAGATTGATCCAGATAGTAGACGATTGATGGTTAATTCTTGGAATGTAGGCGAGTTAGATAAAATGACTTTACCTCCATGCCATTACGGTTTTCAAATGTATACAACTGAATTAACATTAGAAGAGAGGCAATTAGAGTTTTGTTATAGGTTAGGTAAGGATGTAAGTTTTGCCAAAAAATTAGAACATGCTGATTTAGATAAAGATTATGTACCAAAGAGAAAAATTAGTTTAATGTGGAATCAAAGATCGGTTGATGTATTTTTAGGATTGCCCTTTAACATTGCAAGTTATGCATTACTCTTAAAGTTAATTGGAAAGGAAGTAAATATGGTACCTGATCAACTAGTAGGTAATTTAGGAGACACTCATTTATACCTTAATCATTTAGACCAAGCAAAAGAACAGCTGAAGAGAGATCCAATAATGTTACCAGAATTAAAAGTAAGTAAAGTAGATATATTAAGAGGTGATTTTGCATATGAACTTATAGATTATGAAAGTCATAAATCTATCAAAGCACCTCTAAGTAATTAATTTTAAACAAACTAAAATAAATACATATAAAAAATAAAAATGATATATTGGTTCACGGGACAACCTGCCCACGGAAAAACTGTTTTAGCAAATAAGTTAAAAGAAGTATTACCAAATGCCTTTCGCATTGATGGTGATGAAATGAGAGAATTATTTACAAACAAAGATTATACAATTAACGGTAGAGTGGTTAATGTAGGTACAGCTCAAAGGATTGCTCATTATTTAAATAATCAAGGGCATGATGTAATTGTATCTTTAGTAGCTCCTTACGTTGATCAAAGAGAAGATTTTAAAAAGCTTATGGGCGATCAATTGATTGAGTTCTATGTTCATACAGATGAGGCTAGAGAAAGAGATCATTTTAAAGCAATTGCTTATGTACCACCAACAACATCATATGTAGATATTGATACAACGGATGATACACCAGAAGAATCATTTGCTAAAATACTTAAAAATATTTAATGGAAAAGAAAGAAACATATTTTGTAGATGTTGATGGTACAATATTTAAGTATCGTAAATTTGAAACATATGAAACTAGTAAAGCTGAAGTAATACCAAGTACAAAAAAATTCTTAGAAGAAAAAGCAGCAGGTGGTCATATGATAATTTTAACTACAGCCAGACCTGAATGGTTAAGAGAACATACAATAAAAGAACTTAAAGAAAACGGAATTCCGTGGAGTAGATTAACAATGGGAATTGAAAGAGGACCGAGATATTTAATTAATGATATGGATCCAAATAAGCCTGGAGAACGGGCAATATCAATAAATTTAATAAGAGATAATGGAATTTAAAGCAAAAGCAGACAAAGAAAGTTCATCATCAGAAGTAAAGTATTCATTCTTTGCAGGAAGATGGCAGCCACTACATAAAGGGCATCTTTGGTTAATTAATGAAAGACTAAAAGAAGGCTATAATGTTTGGTTAGGAATTAGAGATGTAAAACCTGATGAAAAGAATCCTTGGACAGCAGAAGAGATTTTAGAAATGGTAAAAGAAGGTGAGTTAAAAGAACTTATAGAAGCAGGTAAAGTATTACCAACAATTATACCGGACATTGAATCTATTAATTATGGAAGAGGTGTAGGATATGATATTATTGAACATGTTCCACCACAAGAGATAGGAGATATATCAGCAACTTCAATTAGAAATCAGATGAGAGCTGATGGAAAACTCTAAGCCATTAATTAATAAACATAGACATTTACTCAAAACAGTAACTTGGCGATTAATAGGAACTTTAGATACAATGGTTGTTGCTTGGGTAATAAGCGGTGACCCTTTACTTGGTTTAAGTATTGGTGGTGTTGAGGTATTTACGAAAATGCTACTTTATTACATTCATGAAAGAGTTTGGTATAAATCTAAATTTGGAATAAAGAAATGAAAAAGAAATATCCAGACTCAGTAGTTTATAATGAAGAGAGCAAAAAGTTTGATGCTAAGATTAAACCTTATCCTACTTCAGTTAGTGCACCTAGCTTTAAGCCCATAAAAGTAAATAAAGAAGATAGTATTAAAGCCAATAAGTATTTTGAATCTAGGATGGCTGAAATCAAAGAAGAGTATAAAAAATTAGTTGAAGAATATAATTGGACCAGCTTGGTTTATGAATCTACTTATAGCTTTCAACCTTTAGTAGGAGAACCTTATTATTTGTATCAAAATAAAGAGAAGAGTTTGTTTTTAAGTTTAATTTCACCAGATGAATGGAACATGGAATATCTTGGAACTTTTAAACTAATAACAAACGGCAAATGGGAAAAGATAAATTAAAGTTACCTCCTGAACAGTATGAGTTTTTTCAAGATAGGTTATCTACAGTATCACTTATTATGGAAGGGCTTTTACAGCAACACCCAGTTGCTAAGATTAACCCACAAATCAAAGATCACATATCAGCATCCGTTGATGAATTACATAAAGCAGCACAATATATTAGAGAGAACTGTTAAAAGTTGTTAAAATTGTTAATAACTTTCTAAAATAACTGCCAAAGTATAGTACAAAACCCAACAAATAGTATTATATTTAAATATAATTTAAAAAACGGAAAACATGCAAATTACAGAACACAACGCACTTGGAACAACAGGATTTTCAATCACTCAAAAAGTAAAAGGTAAGCTTTACAAATTCCATGCTCATAAGCACGGATTATGTTGGGACAAAGAATATGACTATCAAGTTATTACAAAATGTAAAGCTGGATTTTTTACTGTATCAACAGGAAAATCTAAGTTATGCAATATAGTTACAGGTTATAAGACAAATAAATTGCATACTGTGCAACTTAAATCTGAAAGCGGTTTTTATCTAACTGCTCTTGCAATGAAAGGTGGTAAGTTCTACCTAAT
>MDSX01084018.1_pt1 | contig 12734 bp, 10 predicted proteins | sample 811141 | NCBI WGS metagenome assembly MDSX01 (sample SAMN05326642, study PRJNA326480) | marine metagenome | isolation source: seawater | place: Atlantic Ocean: South East | collected 2010
ACAAGCGTGTTTGTTACACACGACCAAGACGAAGCTTTTGCGTTAGGGGATCAGGTAGCCGTCATGAACGAAGGACGGGTTGTTCAACAAGACGCCCCATCTGAGGTTTATAAACATCCAGCTGATCAATGGGTGGCAAGCTTTGTTGGAGAAGCAAACACTATTCGTGGCATGGCTTCAGGAGAAACTGCTGATACAACACTGGGGAGTATTAATCTTTGCGACCAAGCTCACGGACCAGTTGATGTGTTAATACGTCCTGAAGAAGTAACTCTTGTAGATGGAGCTCAAGCAGTAATAAAGAGAGTTGATTTCTTCGGACATGACACTCTTTATGTTGTTTCATCTGAGAATGAAGGAGAGTTGCGATGCCGCACTGGGGGGGTCCCTACTTTCAAAGTAGGTGATCGAGTCAATCTTCAGCACTCTGGTGCTGTTACCGTCAGTTTCCCTTCTTCCTAAATTCTATTTGTAGTCCTTTTGCACCGATGGAAGAGAACGAAGATCAGGGACATATAGCAGTCATAGGTTGCGGTTATGTTGGGCTCACAATGGCTGCCAGTCTCGCCAACCTTGGACATTCTGTTATAGGAGTGGAAGCCTCGCTTGAAAGGCTTGAGTCGTTACAAGAAGGCAAAGTTCCTTTTTTTGAACCTGAGTTAGAGGATTTAGTTAACTTAGGACTTGAGGAAAATCGTTTGGTATTCACTTCTGATTTGAAATCAGCAGTTTCTCAAGTTCAATTTGTTTTTGTTTGTGTACCTACTCCCTCACAAGATGACGGATCTGCAGATTTAAGCGTTGTTCGCTCTGTGTCCAAAGAAATGAGTGATTCGCTTATCTCTGGATCGATAGTGATTCTCAAGTCAACAGTTCCGATTGGCACTTCTGTTCAAGTTGATGAATGGATAGGCCGAAACGATGTTGAAGTGGCTTCAAATCCCGAGTTCCTTCAAGCCGGGCGCGCGGTTGCAGCTTTTAGAAACCCTGATCGAATTATTATTGGAGCAAATACTCTCGCTACGAGAGAAAAAGTTGCAGAACTGTATGTCAAAGTTTCCGCTCCTGTTGTCTGCACTGATTCTCGTTCAGCCGAACTGATTAAGTACGCTTCAAATGCTTATTTGGCATCTCGTATAACGTTTGTGAACAATGTTGCAGAACTATGTGAAAAAACTGGGGGGGAAGCCAGCAACGTTTTGAGAGGAATGGGACTAGATAAGCGAATCGGAGAAGATTTTCTTCAACCTGGGCCAGGTTGGGGAGGTTCCTGTTTCCCTAAAGACACTCGAGCTCTGATTTCGGTTGCTGCTGAAGCAGGCTCTGATGCGACTCTTTTGAATGCGGTCCTTGAATCTAACGAAACACGGTTCGCTCAAATAGCTGCAGTTATTTCTGAGTCATTTACTGGGCATGAAGAGATTCAGATCGCAATGCTCGGACTCACATTCAAATCAGGAACCGATGACCTTCGCGAGTCCCCTTCCTTGAAAGTAGCTTCTTTGCTCCTGAACTCAGGAGTGAAAATAGTTGGATACGACCCTCATATCGCAACCACTCCGCTCAAGGGTTTAGAAATCGTTCAATCAGTTGAAGAGGCCGTAAAAGACTCTGATGCTTTAGTTGTAATGACAGAGTGGGAAAGATTCATAGATCTGGATCCTGGGGAATTGATCAAGCTGATGAAGGGAAGGATTATTGTGGACACTCGGGCCATTTTGAACAGCAAAAACTATGTTCATGCAGGGTTTTCAGTTTGGCAAACTGGCCAAGGATGGAAAAAGCCCACAAAAGCAGGTATATGACTGTGATCGGTTTACCTCAACGTTTGTTGCAGATAAGATCTAGATATGGCATATGAAAGCCCCGAGTATCACCCCGCATTTGAAGAGTATTGCGAGACCATCTTCGAGTTAGAGGAAGATGATATCGACGTAATTCAAGCACGGATAGTTGAACGACTTCAGGTGTCACGACCTGCGGTATCGGAAATGATAAAGAAAATGGGAGAAGCAAATCTTGTTTACTTCCATGGAACTCAAATACATCTAACCGACGATGGGAAATCACTGGCCAATCAGGTTGTAAGACGGCACCGTCTCGCTGAAAGATTTCTCACGGACATTCTTGGACTTAGTTGGGCGGATGCCCATCACGAAGCTGGAAGATGGGAACACGTCATTTCACCTAGTGTCGAAAACGCATTTATCCGAGTACTTGACGATCCGACCACGTGCCCGCATGGAAATCCGATTCCTGGAACTGATTATCAAACTCCAGAAGGAACTTCCGTACTTTCAGATCTTGACGCGGGAAACAATTTTGTCGTTGAACGTATTCCAGAGGAGCTCGAGTTTCAACCAGGACTTTTGGAATTTCTTGAGGAGTCAAATCTTATTCCCGGCGAAAATGGGACAGTTACCGCGGTGTCTCCTGATGGGACAACGACCGTTGAAGTAAAGGGAACAATGATTGGTGTAGGCGCTTTCGCCTCACAGCGAATCCTCGTCACTACATAGATGCATTAACTGACATTTTGTCAGTCTTCAACCACATGGGATTCAAACCCCTTTAAAGACTCTTTCCAATTTGTTTGGTTTAGATACCCGTCATCGTCAAGGGATGCAGCGGCTTCCCACCCCATAATCAAGGTGTGATGAAGATTGTCTGGAACAGCAAGACCTTGCCTCCCAAAAGTCGATAAACCTTCAAGGGAGTTTCCCCACTTGAGAAGTTCAGCTCGTTTTTCATTTGTGGATTTTTCAAAAATAGGGTAAACCGAAGGAAGTCGACGGACTTCAGTTTGAACATGGTGTGGCTTTGGTAATCCCAAACGTTCAATATCGTTGAGAACCATTTCTCCTAACTGTTCATCTGGCATTGACCAGATTTCGTCTTGAGGCCAGCAGGGTATTTCAGCGCAAAGCACAGTTGTATCTTTGGGGTCTGGACCGTCTCGATAATTTTTGGGTTCTGATAGACGTGTCATCTGTGTTTCGAGCCCTGGCAGATAATGGGCGTCATAAGTGGTGAATTGTGGCTGATCAAGAACTAGGTAGACCAGAACCATGGCGCGTATGCGGAGAGATTCCGCAGCTTCGAATACCTGTTGAGAAGGTGTAGGGGTGACCATCTTTGGCAATAAAGTCAGGGGAGCCGTTGACCAAGTGAGTTCTGCTTCGCTTACGCCAGAAGAGTGTTCAATTGAGCATCTACCATCGTTAAGAAATATGTTTTTCACCTTTTGATCAAGTTGGATATTCGCTCCTGCGGATATTGCGGCTTCGGTCAAACTTTCGACGATCTGTCCGTAACCGTTTCGAGGGTAAAGAAAAGTTCGCCCAGTTGGGGTAGAGGACTTTAATAGTTTTTGAAAGATGGCAAGAGGGGAAGTAGCGGAAACTCGTCGACGAGCGAGCTCTGAGTCAATTTCATTTGCAGGTATTCCCCATAGTTTTTTTGCGTAGGGGCTATAAAACTCTGAAGATACTGTTTTGCCAAGACGTCGTGTTACTTCATCATCAAATGATTCATTTCTTTTCTTTGTAAATGGTTGAGAGAGAACATCTAATGCGGAATTGAAAGAAAATTTCAGAGGTAAATGTCGCACCATGTTTGTTGAGCGGAGAGGGAACGCAACCCAACGGTCGTAGAGCCGTATCCTGCCGTTCCGTTCACGGACTTGCAGGTCTTCACCAAGTAGTTTCTTTATTTCTTCTAGTAAATAGGTTGGAGTAGCTGGGTGTAGGCGGTGAGATCCGTAATCAACCATTTGTCCGGCTAGTTCAAAGCTTCCTGACATCCCACCAGTTGAAGAACCGCGTTCATAGATGGTGACCTGGTGTCCTTTCATAGCCGCACGCCAAGCAGCCATCAAACCAGCTGGTCCTGCACCGATAATCGCGATTTCTGTCATCAAAGCTCAACTTTTTTATTTTTATGCTGTGTATGTTAGGTATACCTAATTATAAATATAAACTCTGAATCCTATTTTATTTCACATTAATTACAGTTAAGGAAAGAATGAAACGAGCAATTATTACTGGTGCTGCGGGCTTCATAGGATCACATCTGACAGAGAGGCTACTCGCACGGGGTGAAACAGTTGTTGGTATAGACAACTTTGATCCATGGTATGAACCACAAATTAAGAAACAAAATCTACTTTCTTCGCTTCAAAATGACTCGTTTTTATTAATTGAAGACGACTTGCTTTCATTTGATCTCAGTTCAATACTTCAGAAAAATGATGTCGTGTATCACCTTGCTGGACGACCCGGCGTTCAAGATTCATGGGGTTCAGGGTTTTCTTCAAGCGTGGAAAATAATATTTTGGCCACTCAACGGATTTTTGAAGCAGCTTTGACTTCAGAAGTAAAGAGAGTGGTCTTTGCTTCCAGTTCTTCTGTTTATGGAAGTTCCGCGTCAAGTTCCAGTCGTCAAGTTGACCCCATCAGCCCCTACGGTGTTTCTAAAGCAGCATGCGAACAACTCGCTCAGGTCTATCGATCTCGTGGATTGGATGTGATGGCAATGAGATACTTCACTGTCTACGGACCGAGGCAGCGTCCTGATATGGCTATGAACAGATTGTTTCGCGCCGCGCTCCCTGGAGACTATGTTTTCCCGCTTCGCGGAACAGGCGCACAACGAAGAGAATTCACTTTTGTAGAAGACATTGTCGACGCAACAATAAGAGCAGGATCTACTGAAGCTAAAAATATTCATGAACCTTTTGACATAGGAGGGGGAGTTTCTGCTTCCTTAGGCGAGGTAATTGAAAAAGTTGAAAAGATTGTTGGATCTTCTGTTCGCATAGAACTCCAATCAGCAGCCAAGGGTGATCCTTTAATCACGGTGGCTGACACTGAACCGGCGCAAGAAATATTGAACTGGCAGGCCAGTACAGAACTCCAAAACGGGTTAGAAAAACACTACGTTTCTGTTCTTGAGGCTCTTCAACTAACGGAGTAACCGATCTTTTTGTTTTCGGAGTGTTTCTGGAAACGAAAAAACGGCGATAAGACCCAACCAAGCCAAGTTCAGTAATAGCGCAGAATTGTTGAAGTTAGTGAAATCTGGCATGACAAACGAAAGAACTCTATAGATGGGATACGTCGTTTCGTAAAAATCAACAACAAGAGTGCGATTATCAGTAGAGGACTCGATAGCAAGCCAAACCCAACCCACTATTCCTGCAGCGCCTCCGAGGACGATGAAACGAAACCAGTATTTGCTTTTTTCTGCGAATAAGCACATAACTACAATGGCTGCAGGAAGAACAACGACTGTTTGTCTTCCTGGCCACCACCAGCCATGCATAGTCAGAGCCACCCACGTCACAACTGCCCAACCAACACCAACAACGCTCAAGAGAATAAGTGAATCTTTAACTTTGGATTTTAAGAGCCAAATACAAGCAGGTATAAGGGCGAAATAGGCAGGCGCCCACGGGATTAATCCAAATTCTTTATCAAGTAGCAGACCAGAAAGTCGACGAGTTCTGCCAAGAATATTTGGATTATTTCCCACGACTTGGAACTCACCGTCAACGAAGTGATCACCGCTAGCGTAAACAGTCCAGCCGCCATAAATCTTTTGGTGCGCAATTAAGTAGAGAAGAGCTGAAACGGCAAGGAAAATCCCAAGAGCGACTGACTCTTGCTTGTTTTTCTTGAAAATCTTGATCAATGAAAAGGCCGCTACTGCTGCTGCTACTGGAACATATTTGACAGATAACCATGGCAAGGAATTAATGATAAGTATTAGTCCAATCAAACCTGAGCGACTTATAACTGGTGAAGTGATAATCCCTATCCCGATGATTACGCATAAAGCAGCGGGCATTTCTGGATAAATTTGCGTTCCGTAAGAGACTAATGGAGGAGCCATAAAGCAAGCTCCTACTACACAAGCGGCAATATTTTCAGAGACGTGGAATCTCTTAACCACAACCCAAAGTGTTATTGCAGCAGTGATGGCAGCAATAACAGCTAGCATTATTTTTGCTGCTACCCAACCTCCAAGCCCCATAGGTAAGGCCAGAAGAATGGGGAGAAGAGGATCATGTGGACTCAGCCTTTGCCCATCGTCTGTGAGGTCTATCGTCTGTTGATTTAGCAGAATTTCATGAAAAGGAAGGTAACGCTGTTCTTCTAGCTCATCACTAATATCAAGATCTTGATCTTCAGCGATACTTAAAGCGGTGAGAAGATATTGTGGTTCATCAACACTGATTTTTGCTCCGTAAGTAGCTCTGGCATTGATCGCAGAGATCGCTATGAGGAAAGTTCCTATTGCTACCAGAAACATTTTCGATGTTAAGGAACGCATTAGAGGTGGTCGGCTTTCCTGATTACCAGAAACCAAGTCAATACTGAAGAAAGAGCAACAAGTATTAGAGCCATGATCCCAGCTTCAGCAACAAAAGCTTCTTCAAAAGAACTAAAAATTCTTGTTGCCAGGGTGGAGAACCCGAGTGGAGAAATAAGAAGTGTGATCGGCAGTTCTTTCATTGTTGAAAGAATGACTAATCCGGCTGCAGCAGCTAAACCAGGCGTCATGATAGGTAAGTCAATACGGGTAAAGCGCGAGAACTTTTTAACTCCTAATATTTTTCCTGCGTCATGAAGTCTCTTAGGTACTGCAGCTACTGCTACGAGAATAACTCCCATAGCTAAAGATCCGAATCGGACAACGTAAGCGAAAATGAGAAGAATTTCGGTGTTGTTTACAAGGTCGTATGCCCAATCTGAGCGCAAGGTCCAAAACCGCATGGCCAATGCAATCAGTATCCCCGGAAGGGCAAAGGTAGCGATTATGACAGAATGAGCGACACTTCCAATTCGTGATTTGTATCTTGCAACAAGAAAAGCGATAGGCAAAATGGCGACTACCGCAACAAGTCCAGCTAAAACGCTTATTGAAAAAGTGTTCCAAGTCGATTCCCAGACTTGTTCTTTGTTGATAGTTAGTGGATATCCACCTCGCGTGGTCCTGATGAGGCCATCAGTTGCCCAATCCCCAAGGGCGAGAAGAGGCGCACCTGTAGAGAGTAAGGCTATTAAAGAGACAAATCCGATAGCTGGGAAACGCCATCGTCCGAGAGAGTATTGAACTGGTTTTCCGACAAGGGCTTCATCTGTAGTAAATTTGACGCGAGAAAAAATTCTTTCGAAACCAACAATGGTGCCAGCTAAGAGAAGCAAAATAAGGCTCAATGCAAGAGCCACTGATTGATCGGCGAGCTGAGAGGTAAAGATGCTTCGTGCCAAGGTGTCATAACGCATTAGCTGCACTGCACCAAAGTCGCTAATGGTGTAGAGGAAAACTAAGAGGGTGCCGGCTGCAATAACTGAGCCTATTTGGGGGAGTACAACTCGGAGTATTATTTGAGAAGGGTTTTGGCCGAGCACACGAGCGTTCTCTTCAAGCGAGCGTGGTAGTTGCCGTAACCTAGCGGCCACCGGTAAATAAACATAGGGGTAACAAAATAGAGTCAGCACTAACCACGCGCCAAAAAATCCTCTCATCTCTACAACGGTTTCTATTCCGAGTCCTGAAAGCATGCGATTAGCAAGACCTCCTGGATTCATTGTTCGAATAAAAGCTGCAGCTCCAATGAACGTTGGGAAAACAAGAGGGATTGGTAAAACAATTCTCCAGATTCGGTTGCCAGGAAGATCAGTACGGTTTGTTAACCACGCGAGTGCAGTGCCGATAGCTGCTGTAGTAGCCGATACCGCGAGAGCTAGTGAAACGGATCGCCATAGTGGATCAAGAATGCGTCGTGTTCCAATTAGCTCTGTCGGGTCGCCACCTTCAGTGAAGTTTCTCCAAATCAGGTAGAGCGCTGGAAAACTAAAAAGGAACGCTAATCCGAGGACAACTATTTGAAGCCCCGCAGGACCCCTCTGTTTAGTTTCGGCTTTATTCACCTATTAAGGATGCCACTTGCTTCGATGATTCGCGATGCTTCTTCGAAACCGCCGCCTAATTCATCAAAGTTCACTGAGCCAATCTCTAATGCTGTCAACTCAGGGAGAGTAGCGTTTGGTGTCACTCCCGCTGCTAGTGGATACTCAAATGTTCGATCTGTAAAATACTGCTGAACAGGAGCCGACAATAAATATTCGAGAAGATCTTCAGATGCTTCTACGTTGGTTGAAGAATCCAGAATCGTTGCAGCTGTAATGACGAGTAAAGAACCTATGTCTTCGTTATTGAAGTCATAGTTTTCAGCACGGTGATCATCACCATTCGCGGCTTGTTCTTGATAGTTGTAGTAATGATTCACTAGCCCCATTGAGATCTCGCCACGCCCAGTCGCTTCAACGATTGATCTGTTATTTGGGTAGTAACGAGCTCCATTGTCCACCATGTCATTAAGCCATTGTGTCGCTACGTCTTTCCCATGCTGGTCCATGAAGACAGTAAACCAGTCAATGAAAGACCCATTAGTTCCCGGTAAAGCAACTTTGTTGCGGTACTCTTCGTTGGTTAAGTCAAAGACAGAATCGGGAAGATCGGCAGGACTGTACTCGTCAATGTTGTACACCATCACTCTTTTTCTTCCCGAGAAGCCCACCCATGTTCCAGCAGCGGAATGATTTTGTTCATCAACCAAAGAGAGAACATCAGGACTGATGGTTCCTAATAAGTCATTGGACTCAAGGTAACCAACCGGCCCAGGAGAGCGAGAAAGAAATACGTCAGCTTGAGTTCGGTCGCCTTCTTCATTAATTAAAAGAGCGAGGTCAGTTGACGCTCCCCATCGCACCTGTACGTCAGTTCCAGTTTCGCATCCAAATGCTTCGAGCACAGGAAGGATCAGGTTTTCTGTTCTTCCGGAGTAGATGGTTACGGAGCGTCCGTTTCCATCGGCGCAAGTACCAGGATAAATTTCGGCAGCTCTACCATCTAGGGATTCTGGATCACTTCCGCAAGAAGAAAGGATTAGAACTGTTGCAAGTGTTGAAAGTAAAATACGTAATCTCATGAGGAAGCACTTTATCCGCATTTTTAGAAAAATGTAAAGGTAACCTAACGTTTATTATGAACCTTGCCCGCCAACGTAAATATTTGAAGCATCCTGCAGTTGTTTTTTCATTGGCAATTCTAAGTTTTGCCATAGCAACGGTCATAGTTGTGCGGCTCTTGGATGTCTCGGCGTTCAAGGACACAATTCAACAAGCAGTAGACAATCCATGGCAACTTTTTTTAGTCATGGCCGCATTTACTTTGGCATTTCTATTCCGTGCTTTTGCATGGAAACGAATCTTGCCTGAAGTTTCTTTTGGGCAGAGCCTTGCTGGTATTCACCTCTCCATAGGAGCAAATCACGTTCTCCCATTCCGCTTAGGGGAACCTGCACGCATAGTGAGCGTAATTAAAAGAACAAATACCTCTTTAGATGCAGCAGCGGCGTCAACGTTAACTTTGCGTTCCGCTGATGTTCTGAGCATGGTTCTTATAGGGGTCTTTGTCGCACCAGCGGCTTTCTCTGACCTTTTGGGATGGGTCGGGTGGGCATTAACAGGAGCTGTTGTTCTTGTTTGTATAGCTTCCTTTCGGTGGTTGAAGAAAATTGTTCAAGTCAATCAGTCGGTAAACCTTCCAGGACCAGTAGCTATTGTTTTAACAGCTTCGGCATGGTTACTCGAATCACTATTAGTTTGGCAGTGCGCTCATTGGGCAGGACTTAATGTTTCATGGAGTGATGCGTTACTGGTTTCCACTCTTTCGGTGGCAGCTCAAATTGCTGCTATCGCACCAGGGGGATTTGGAACCTATGAAGCGGCTGCAGTAGCGGCATACGTAACTTTGGGATATGAAGCTGACGCTGCTTTGGTGGCAGCGCTTACCGCACATGCACTAAAGACCTCTTATTCATTAGTCGCAGGAGCGATCGCTGTCTTTATTCCTAAACCAAACTTTTTTGGATACTTACGTCTTCGAGAGACAGAAGAGCTGGAGCCAGAAGTTCCAAAAGCATTTCAGCCCGTCTTGTTGTTCTTACCGGCTTATAACGAAGAAGATGCAATCGCAGACTGTCTTGAACGTGTGCCCGAACAAGTTTGCGGACTTAATGTTCAGTGTCTTGTAATCGACGATGGTTCAAAAGATCAAACCGCGGAGATCGCTAAGAACTGCGGCGCTGAAGTTATTTCTCTTGAAAAGAATCAAGGGCTAGGAGCAGCGGTACGAGTCGGATTATCAGAAGGAGTTCGTAGACAATCCAGCGCCGTGGTATTTGCAGATGCTGATGGAGAATACCCTCCCGAAGAATTAGAAAATCTTGTTCGCCCCATTCTTGAAGGCACAGCTGATTATGTAATCGGAAGCAGGTTCATTGGTGATATCCAATCAATGCGACCACACAGAAGATTTGGAAACCTTGTGCTCACTCGAATTTTGTCAGTAATAGCTCGCCGAAAGATCACAGATGGTCAGAGCGGGTATAGAGGATTTTCCCCAAGGGCAGCAAAAGCGGCAGAGATTATTCATGACTTCAATTACGCCCAAGTGATAACACTAGATCTACTCGCTAAAGGGTTCATCTATTTAGAAGTACCAATTAGTTACCGATTTAGGACGACAGGAGAGAGTTTTGTGAAGCTCTTTCCCTATCTTCGAAAAGTAGTTCCTGCCGTTTACCGAGAGGTTAACTCGTTGCCTGAACCTCAAATTCCCCCAGCATTAAGCACGGTTAATAGCAAATAAAAAGTTTCCTTAATTTTCTTTCATTTGAGGTTGAAAAATAGAGAATTTGTCTTCATACTACTTCTATTAGGTACGCCTAACATTTTAATCGTTTAAATATTAAGGAGAAGTTGTGAGATCCAAGATCGCACTTTTGTTAATCCCAATTTTGGCTATTTTCAGCCTTGTCGCTGTGAGTTGCGGAAGTGACGACGGAGGCACTGTACGGGACTTAGATAGTTCATCAAGTTCAGCAAGCTCCGGTTCATCTTCCGGTTCAGCTTCGGCTTCTGGTTCATCTTCCGGTTCATCTTCCGGTTCAGCCTCGGCTTCAACCCCAGCTTCTAGCTCGGCTTCCGGTTCAGCTTCGGCTTCCGGTTCAGCTCCAGCTGTTGGAGTTGTAGGAGGACCAACTGATGATGCCACCGCAGCAGATGGAGGATACGACTACGCATCCAACATCGATTCACATCGAATGGTAGTTGCAGACATTTGTGAAATTAACACGTTGCTCGGAGACTATGACTTTGATGCAGCCAGAGAGATTTATCAAAATGGTAAAAACTCCGTAAAGTCATCCGGTGACGTTCGAACCATTGGTGGTTTCGCAGTAGCCGAAGGAAAGAATCACGGCGTTGACGCCTATTACGGCACGGCAGCACCTATGGATGATTATGTTCTCGCTGCTTTAAACGGCACGGGACCATTTGAAGGTGAATCCGATGGAGTTCGTAAACAAGGCGCCCAAAAAGGAATCATGAATCAAATCATGATCGCCTGGGTCGTGCATGAACTCGGTGCCGCTTCCAGTAAAGCAGCTGATGGTAACTTCGACTCCGATTCAGGAGCCCCACACAACTGGGATGAAGCATGGGCGTTCTACCATGGTGCAGAACCAGGCTGTGGACCATTCGCCACTGCTGATAAACGAGGAGCAGACTTTGGAACCGTCGGATCTGACGGAGAAACAGCTCTTGCTAATGAAGCAATTCTTGCCGCAATGATCGAAGGACGTGATGCTCTCTATGCCGAAGACGCAGCAGGACTTGACGCAGCAGCAGCAGAAGTTACCAAGCAAGCAGTAATTATCTATTCACAAGCAACAATCAAGTATGCAGTGAAAGTTCTATCTGATCTTGCCGATAACGACGCTGATGCAGCAAGAATTCACCAAGCAGAGGGCCATGCCTTCTGGAGAGTCATCGAACCATACATTGGCGGTATCGCTGACTCTGATGCCATTAACAACATTCTCCACTTAGAGAATGATCCAGGTTCAGGTGGAGGAGACGAAATTCGTGCAGCCCTCCAACCAGCGTGGGACGCTCTTGGCATAGATGCCGCTGACGTAGGAACTTACGGCTAATTCAAGATTTCCCAACACAAAGTGGAGTCGGACCCCCTCAGGTCCGACTCCACTTTAATTTTTCACCCCTTTTCTCAATTTCATCTAATAATTTAGACACTCTCATACAAAACATTCTGTAGTTTTAAAGTATGAATCGGCTTCAAAACGAAACTAGCCCCTACCTTCGTCAACACGCAGACAACCCCGTTGACTGGTGGCCCTGGAACGAAGAAGCACTCGCCGAAGCAAAAGCAACCGATAAACCCATTTTGTTATCCGTCGGCTACTCGGCCTGCCACTGGTGCCATGTCATGGCTCATGAATCATTCGAAAATCCAGAAATAGCGGAAGTCATGAACGCTGGGTTCATAAACATCAAAGTAGATCGTGAAGAACGCCCAGACATCGACACCATCTATATGGATGCTGTTAACGCACTCACTGGACGTGGTGGATGGCCAATGACCGTTTTTTGTTTCCCCGACGGGCGACCTTTCCACGCCGGGACCTACTGGCCCGATAAACCCAGAGGCGGCATGCCCTCTTTCCCGCAAGTCTTAGAACAAGTACAACTTGTTTGGCGAGATAATCGTGCAGATTTAGAAGAACACGCAAACCAACTACTTCCTTACGTCGGCAGGCAAGCCTCCGCGCTGCCTGGTGGCCGTCCAGAAGGAAACGCTAT